>Ga0075434_100002598_pt1 | contig 15938 bp, 18 predicted proteins | sample RhiMethybrSRZTD3_FD_75298 | JGI IMG/M metagenome (GOLD analysis project Ga0075434, IMG submission 75298) | Populus rhizosphere microbial communities from Tennessee, USA - Rhizosphere MetaG P. TD hybrid SRZTD3 | ecosystem: Host-associated > Plants > Roots > Rhizosphere > Soil | place: USA... | reverse complement strand
CGGAGATGCCGGAAGTCGTGGACGATCTGCCGTCGGGCGCGCGCCGGCTCGTGCAGCGCACGCGCGGGGTCGCGGCGACGGTCGTCAACGGCGAAGTCCTGCTGCGCGACAGCAAGCACACGGGTGCGCTGCCGGGTCAGCTTCTGCGGGGGCCTCTCGCGCGGACGTCGTAAGCGCCCCACAGGCTGAGCGATGCTGATCGCCGACGCCCAGATCCATCTCTGGGCGGCCGATACGCCCGACCGTCCGTGGCCGCCCGGCGGAGCCGCGCGAGCCCACCAGCCCTACCCCGTCAGCAAGGACATGGCACTCGCCGGTATGAAGGAGGCTGGTGTCGACCGCGCCATCATCGTGCCGCCCTCCTGGGAGGGCGAGCGCAACGACCTGGCGCTCGAGGCGGCGACGCTCCATCCCGACCGGTTCGCCGTGATGGGACGGTTTCCACTGGAACAGCGCGAGAGCCGCTCGCTCGTCGACGGCTGGAGGCGCCAGCCGGGGATGCTCGGCATGCGCTTCACGTTCAACACCGAGCAGCAGCGTCCGTGGCTGACCGACGGCACCGCCGACTGGCTCTGGCCCGAAGCCGAGCGTGCGGGTATTCCTCTGATGATGTCGGTGTCGGGTCAGCTCCCTTCCGTCGATCGCCTCGCCGAGCGCCATCAAGGTCTCAAGCTCGTGATCGATCATCTGGGCTTGCGCAGCGGGACGAAGGGCGAGCAGGCGTTCGCCGGGCTGACGGAGCTCTTGAAGCTCGCGCGCCACGCGAATGTCGCGGTCAAGGCCTCCGCGCTGCCGTGCTACTCGGTCGAGGCCTACCCCTTTCGCGACGTCCAGCGGCACATCCGGAGCGTGTACGACGCGTTTGGTCCGCGGCGGATGTTCTGGGGAACAGACTGGACACGGCTTCCCTGCACGTGGCGCCGGGCCGTGACGTTCTTCACCGAGGAGCTGCCGTGGTTATCCGCCGGCGACAAGGAGTGGATCATGGGGCGGGGCGTCTGCGAATGGCTTGGGTGGCCGACGCCCAGAGCAACCTGATCCGGCGCGACCGCGCCCGGCTGCGCGCGGTCGGCGCCGATCAAGTCAGGCGCTGCGTGCGTGGATCAGGCTCGAGCGGCTGACGTCGCCTGCCCGGCGAACACGGGATTCGCCGTCCGATCAACGAGCGACTCGGGGCCTTCCGTCGGGAGCATCTCGGCGTAGTTCTGCGCGCCGTCGATATCGCCCTCCCACACCTCGCGCGGCAGCTCGTAAAGGACCTCGATGCCGTGTCCGTCGGGGTCGGCGATGTAGACGCTGTGGGTCATCCCGTGGTTGACCCTCCGGAGGAAAGGCACGCCCTTGCTCTGGAGAAATGCCAGCTGCTTCAACCACGACTCGCGGTCCGGCCACGCGATCGCCACGTGATTGAGCCCGGCCCGGCCCGACATCAGGTTCCACTCCTCCGGCGCGCCGCCGTTGTTGCCCGGCTGAACCTCGGCCAACGCCAGGTCGTGGTGAGTCACATCGCCCTTGGCGTCGAGACCGCTATAGAAGCGCATCTTGGGGCGCTGACGTCCTGGAATCGGCTTGAGCTCGGCTACGCACTGGAACCCGATGATCTCGGTCCAGAACTTGTGCGATACCTCGAGGTTGCGCACGTTGAGGACCATGTGGTTGATGCCGCGCGGCGGCAGGGCCTGCGGCGGAATGGGCGCAGCGTCGTTGGCCATGGTGCCCTCCAATGGGAGCATTGTACGGCAGGGGCCGTCGCTGCACCAGGCACGGCGGCGCTTGAGCGGCCGCCGACGTACTACCGCGCGCGGTCCGGGCTGAACAGGCGTTTGTAGACGTCCAGCCGCTCCAGCGTCTCCGCGTCGAGCTGACCGGTGACGGGCAGCTTCTCGGCCAGCTGATATTTCTCCAGCGCCATCCGCATCTGCGGACCGAACATCCCATCGATCGGGCCGGGGTGATATCCGAGGTCCCGTAGCGCCCGCTGGGCCTCGCGCACGAACGGAGGCCGCTGCGCCTGAGCGTCCCTCGCCGGCGCGCTTCCGCCCGCGGCAGGCGCGGTCGCGTCCGACCGCCGCGGCGGAGTGAGGCCGCCAGCACCGGGTACACCGATCATCGTCGGGCTCCATACTGACGCGCTCCACAGGGTTTGCATCTGATCCGCTCGCTCCTCTCCGCCTCGACCAACGTCCTATGGTCTTCGGGGGTCATCGGGTTTCTCGACGCCGGTTCAGTAGAGCTCGAACGATACGGACTTCGGCATCGCGGTCGCGCCCAGTAGCTCCGTCGCGCACCGACGGCAGTAGGCGACCGATTCCAGCGGAACCGCGCAGGCCGAGCAGCAGGGCGCGCCGCAGTCGAGGCAGCCGAACTGAGCCGCCGGGGTGTCGCCCGCGCAACGACAGAGGTAGGCGACCCCCTCGACGTCGGCGAGAGGCGCCGTCGGCAACGCCGGTCTCCGCTCCGCGGGGGGCCGCCCGACCATCACGCCGACCGCCGAGCCATGGTAGGCACGATCCCGATCCTCGACTCGACGTGGACCTCTGGACCCAGCTGCGAGGCTTCGCGCTCGACGAGGTTGATCGCCGCCTCGCGAAGGTCTTCGGACGGAACCTGGCCGGCCACCTCGACGGTCACCGGCGTGCCCTTCCACAGCGGCACGTGCGCCGTGGGCGTGATCGGCAGACTGAACAGCCTGGGGTCACGCAGCACCGCGTCCGAAATTCGCGCCTGCACGACGACCGCTTCGCTGTCCCGCTTGCGCTTGAGGTCGAGCATCTTGATGAGAGCTCCGAGCACCACCAGGACGGCCAGCAGCGAACCGACCACCACGACCGTCGTCACCGCGCCCGACTGAGTCGCGTCGCTCGCGGGACTGGTGGGCACCTGAGGCGCAACCACGCCTTGAGCCCAGCCGGCCCGCGCGGGCCACGCCATGAGTGCGAGCGCAGAGGTGAGCAGAGCCGCACGCGTTCCCTTGATCGTCTTCATCCTTTCACCTCCACGCAGAACGGCTGCTAAGTCCGTGCCATAGCCGTAGTCGCGGGTTAGTCGAGGTTTTCCAGCATGGTGACTACCTGAGGGCGCACGCGGTGGCGAGAGCGCGGCAACTTCTACACTCTGTCGTCGAAAGTTCTACACGCTGATCATCCTTACTCGGTGGCTTCTGCGGCCGCGTTGCGGGAAAGCACGCATCGAAATCGCCAGGGCTCTCCCGGGTTGGGCGACGCCATCATGTAACGACTACACAGCCCACTCTGCCTGCGTCGATTCGAGTCGCGTGGCACTTGCCTTGCTCGACCTGCCTCTGATTGTCCACTCGAAAGGAGGGCTCGATGAAGCGAGTACTGGCAGTCGGAGTCGCGGCGCTTCTGATGGCAGCGTTCGGCACGACCGTAACGAATGCGCAGATGAAGACCGACCCGGCCCAACCCAAGATGGGCCAGAAGTCCGACCGGATGGGCCAGAGGGTGGAAGGCACGATCAAGTCCGTCCGCGGCAGCTTGGTGACGCTCGAGGACGGCACCGAGCTCTCGATTCCGAGCACGGTCAAGGTCGCGAAGGACCAGTTGAAGCCGGGGACACAGATCACGGCCGAGTACGAAGAGAGAGCAGGCCAGAAGGTCGCCAAGTCGATCGAAATCAAGGGATAGGGACACCCTTCCCGGAGGGACTGCACACCATGAGAAAAGTTCTATCGGCACTTTGTGCGTTCGTACTGCTGACCGGGCTCACGGCTGCGTGCAACGACTCGAAACCCGTCGGAGAGAACCCGACCCGGACGCCGTCGGCCTCGCCGCCTACCGCGCCGCCGACTTCGCGCGACACCGGCAGCACCATGGGTGGCTCTTCGCCGAGCGGCAGCCCCGCTCCGGGCAGCGAGGCTCCCAAGAGCACGCCGGCGATGCCCAACCGGTAGTCTCGCCTTCCAGCGCCAGCCTCGCGACGGTCCGGGTCGCGAGGCTGGCGACGCCTTCCGTCGCCAGCCCGCGCATCTTTTCAGTTCGTCGACGGTGTGTCACAATCGCTCGACGTAGGGAATCGCCCTCGATCCTTCTCCCTCGAAGGAGACCGTGCTGCTCGTACTGCGTCGAGTCGTGGTCACGGCATGCCTGCTGTGTGTCGTCACCATGCTCGCGGGTGGCACCGACGGTCGGGTCGTCGTACCGTTGCAGCTCGACCCCTCCCTGGCGGCGCCAACCGATGCGCGCGCGTTACGCACGACCGACGACGCCGTCCGCGGGATCGCCGCGATCATGGCGAAGAGCTTCGGGCTCCCGGTGCCTGACAGCGTGACCGTGCTCGTCTACGGAGGCCGCCGCGCCTTCGAGCAGGGGCTCATGCGAGATGCGCGGGTCTCGCCGGTGCAGGCCGCGCAGCTGAGCGATTTCGCCATCGGCGTGGGCGCGCGCGGCCAGGTGCTCCTCAACGATCAGCCAACGGATCGTACGCAGCGCGAGTGGCTACGCTTGATCGCCCACGAGCTCACCCATGTGTCGCAGATCGAGCTCAGCGGCGGCGAAGGCCGCGGCGAGCAGTGGCTCGCCGAAGGAATGGCCGAGTGGGTCGCGTTCTCGACGCTCGAGCACCTCGGGCTGGACACCCTGGAGCACCGCCGGCAGGCAGCGACGGCCGGCATTCGCAGCCACGTGACCCTGCTCCAGGGAAAGCTCGATCTCGAGGCGCGCGGGACTCCGCAGGGCTTCACGGCCTGGCATCTGCAAGAGGGCTCGATTCCGGTCTACCAGCTCACCTTTCTCATGACGGACTACCTGGTCCAGCGTCGAGGGTTCGAGGTGATACGGACGTACTTCGCGTCGTTCAGGCGCGCGAGCGATCGCCGGAAGAACTTCGAGGCCGCGTTCGGCGAGAGCCTCACCGACTTCGAGAAGGACGTGCTCGTCCGTCTGAAGACGGCGTCCGCGCTCTAGCTCTAGCGCCTCGTTCGCGCGTTCGCTACTTCGAGAACGCCGGCGGGGCCTCGTCTTCCTCGCCGCGAAGCTTGCGGTAGAGCGAGGCCAGGCTGATCCCCAGCATGCGGGCCGCCTTGCGCTTGTCGGACTGCGTCGTGGCCAGGACCTCTTTCAGGTGCTGGCGCTCGAACCGACGAACCGCTCCACGAAGATCCTGAGGCGGTGAGCCCTGGCCGGTCACGGGCTCCGCGGACAGGTCGCGCAGCGAGATGAGATCGCTGCCGCCGAGGACGATGGCGCGCTCGAGGACGTTCTCGAGCTCCCGCACGTTGCCCTTCCACGGCCGGCCGATCAGCGACCAGAGCGCATCGCGCTCGACGCCGAGGCAGTGCGTGCCGAGCTTGGTGTTCAGCCGGTCGACCAGGTGATCGACGAGGACCGGGATGTCGCCGCGCCGGTCCCGCAGCGGCGGCACGACGAGGTGCACGACGTTGAGCCGGTAGAACAGATCCTCGCGGAACCGCCCGCCCTCGACTTCTCGCTCGAGATCACGGTTCGTGCTGGCGACGATGCGCGTGTCCACCGGCACGGCCTTGGTGCCGCCGACCGGCAGGACGCACTTGTCCTCGATGACGCGCAGGAGCTTGACCTGCAGCGGCAGCGGCATCTCGCCGATCTCGTCGAGAAACATCGTGCCCTGGCTCGCCGCGACGAACAGGCCTTGATTCGCCTGCACCGCCGTCGTGAACGCGCCGCGCAGATGGCCGAACAGCTGGCTCTCGAGCAGGGCCTCCGGAATCGCGCCGCAGTTGATCGCGACGAACGCGGCGTCGTGGCGCACGCCTTCGTCGTGCACCGCGTGCGCGACCAGCTCCTTGCCCACGCCGCTCTCGCCCGTGATCAACACGTTGCTCGGCGTGCGGGCCGCGAGGGAGATCTGCTCGCGGAGCGAGCGGATCGCGTCGCTCTCGCCGACCAGCGAGTGCCCGACGCGCGGCTGCATCATGCGCTGGACGAGCCGGTCCTTCCAGATCGTTTCGCGATACTGGAGCAGACGCTGGACCCGCTCCTTCAGGAGGTCGACCGAGAACGGCTTCTCGAGATAGTCGCTGGCGCCCCGGCGGAGCGCGGCGATCGCGGTCTCCAGCGCGGCGTACGCGGTCATCACGATCACGGCGGCGCGCGGGTTGAGCACGCGGGACCGCTCGAGCACTTCCAGACCATCGATCCCCGGCATCACGATGTCGGTGACGATGATGTCGAATTCCTCTTCCTCGACGCGGGCCAGCGCTTCCTCACCGTTTCCGGCCGTGGCGACCCGATATCCCTCAGCCGAGAGTGCCCAGGTCAGGATGTCCTGGATGGCGGGCTCGTCGTCGACGACGAGTATCGACGCGGTCATACGCGAATCACCTCTGATTTACGCTGACGCAGCCCTGATGCTGCGGAACCGCCGGTCACTGGCGGACACGCTCCGCGCGGCGAGGGAGCCTCCGCGATTCGCATTCGTGCGGAACCCCGCCCGGGCGCGACTTTACCACAATAGCTTGTTCCGTCGTCCCGGAACAAGGTCGGGCCTGAAGGTTCTCTTACCTGAGAATCCGCAGTCTTTGCCGTCGCAGACTTGAGAAACCAAAGACCTCTTCATGTTGGGTCGTTTACAGATATCGCTCTGATTTCCGGTAGTTAGATAAATTGACGCGCCTGGCACTCTGCTTGCCCCCCTCTGGCCCGCTCGTCAAAGGGTGCGAGCCGTGCATTTTGCGCAAGGAGCAAAAATGAGCAAAGTGAGAGTGCGGATCCTGTTCGCGGTGTTAACCATCGTGTTGCTCGGAGTGGCGCAGAACCTGCCGGCGCAATTCCGAGGGCCCCGCGACCCGGGTGTCCGGGGGGGAGCAGCGGGAGCAGGTGGCATGCTCGCTGGCTTGACCGCTGACGAGCAGGAAATGTTCTCGGTAGGGCGGGACGACTTCAACGAGGCGGAAGAAGTGGGTGATGGCCTCGGCCCGCGCTTCAACTTCAACGGATGCGGAGGCTGCCATTCCCAGCCGGACATCGGTGGCACGAGCCCGGCACAGAATCCCCTGTTCACCGTGGTGGGAGCCCTCGGCTTCGGGGCAAGGAATCGGATTCCCTCCTTCATTACACCGAACGGCCCCATCCGCGAGGCTCGCTTCCAGTTCAACTCCGACGGTTCCCGCGACGGTGGTGTCCATGCCCTCTTCGTGATCGCCGGGCACCCGGCTGCGCCGGGCTGCAACATCGTGCAGGAGGATTTCGAGAGACAGGTCCGTAACAACAACATCATCTTCCGCATTCCCACGCCAACCTTTGGCGCTGGGCTCATCGAGCAGATCACCGACAGCTCGATCCTCGCCAACCTGAGCTCCAACTCGACCACGAAGGCGAATTTCGGAATCAGCGGGCGTGTGAACCGCAACGGCAACGACGGGACGGTCACCCGATTCGGGTGGAAGGCTCAGAACAAGTCGCTCCTGATCTTCTCGGCCGAGGCGTACAACGTCGAGATGGGGATCACCAACGAGGCGTTCCAGCAAGAGCGTGACGAGACGCCGAGTTGCCAGTTCGCGACGGTTCCCAACGACGTGACACCGAGCGTGCGCGCGATCCCCGCTATCATCAACTTCGCCAACTTCCAGCGCTTCCTGGCGCCGCCGACTCCCGTGGCGAGCTTCAACGGTGCCTCGTCGTTCTCGATCGCCCGGGGCCGTCAGCGGTTCACTGACGTCGGCTGCGCCCTCTGCCACACCCCGACGCTCACGACCCCCGTCAAGACCACGGTGGCGGCCCTGAGCAACAAGAACGCCAATCTGTTCTCCGACCTGGCCTTGCATCAGATGGGGCCCGGGCTCGCCGACGACATCCTTCAGGGCGCGGCCCGTGGCGACGAGTTCAGGACTGCCCCGCTGTGGGGCCTTGGCCAGCGGATCTTCTTCCTCCACGACGGCCGTACGACCGACCTCGTGCAAGCGATCCTGGCCCACCAGAGCTTCGGCAACTCGAAATTCGGGTCGTCCGAGGCGAACAAGGTGATCGACAACTTCAAGAATCTCAGGGACGACGACACGCAGGATTTGCTGAACTTCCTGCGCTCCTTGTAGCTGTTCGGTGCTTCGGCCGGGGCGCCCTTCGGGGCGCCCCGGCTCTCACGTCAGGGTATCGCCAGGCCGCGGTGGGCGAGCTCGCCCTCGAGATCGAGCTCGGTGGTGCGGGCGGACACCCCACCCGGGACCGTCCAGAAGATCTCGAACTCGAGGCCGTCCGGATCCTTGGCGTAGAGCGACAGGCTCACGCCGTGATTCGACGAGCCGACCAGAGCCGCGGCGTCGATTAGGCGCTGACGCGCTCGGGCGAGGTCGGTAAGGTCCTCGACCTCCCACGCCGAGTGATACATGCGTGCCACGCGCTCGTCCGGGCGCGGCACACCCGTCTGCTCGAACAGGCCGAGGTTGTGATCGTCGGACGTGCCCGGGATCTTCAGAAACGCCGCGTTGGGGTAGCGCCGCTGGATCTCGAAGCCCACCACGTCGCAGTAGAAACGCACGCTGCGGTCGACATTTGCAACCCACAGGACCAGGTGCTGGAGCCGCTTGAGCCCGGTGCCGACCCTGGTGACGCTCATCGCGAGGCGCCCTCGGGGTACTCGACGCTCACGGTGATGGCGGCGCAGGCGATCAGGGTGTCGGAGCTCGGCGAGCGAAGCCCGCCGTTGACGGCATGGACGGTCACCTCACCGTGCGGAAGCTCCTGCCGGACCACGTCGAGCTTGACCGAGTCGGGGTCGGGGACGCCGATGGTCACGTCCACTAGCATGCGCCCGCCGCGCTCCCGGACCTCCTGGAACAGGGGCAGGCTCGAATGGCGGATCGCGTCCGACACGGCGCGGCACGCCGCCTTGGTCGAGTCACGCCCGTGCACGTCGACACCCATCCCGAACTCCAGCACACACGGCCTAGCGCTCACGATGCCGCCTCCTTCTCAGATTTGATTCAGCGGATTCCTCCGGGGGGAACAATAGGGCTATTCGCTCGTTCCCATCCGCGTGGCGTCGACGAACTGCTCGGTCGCATCGTCGATCGCGCGGCCCTTGCGGCCCGGCGCCTGCAGCACGTAGAGCAGCCGTGGATCGACCTTCCCCTGCACCGGGGGCGGCAGCTTCATCTCGTAGGGGACGGGGCGATGATGATCGGCCAGCAGGAGCTTGGGATCGAACACACTGTCGAACTTCCAGAGGCTCCTGACGAAGTTCGTCTGGCCGCGCACGAGGTGGCCGAGCACGATCTTCGTCACGTCTCGGAATGCCGTCCATCCCATGTGCTTCATTGCCAGGACGCGCTGGGTGCGGACCAGCTCTTCGTAGAAGTCGGCGAGCGGCATCCGCGTCGGGAGCACCGCGTGCTGGATGTCGTAGAGCCGGTAGTCGCGCGTGTGGATTCTGCGCGCCTCGGTGCGCCAGGTCTCGGTGCCCGGATAGGGCGTGTTGACCGAGATGTTCACGATCTCCGGGATCTCCAGGCACCACTGGCGGACCACGGCGAAGCGCTCGCGGTCCCAGTCGGGATCGGCGATCAGGTTGATGGCCACCGTGATCCCGAGCGAGCGCGCGAACTCGAGGGCCTCGAAGGCGTGGCCGAGCGAGATCCGCTTGCGGTACTTGCGCAGCCCCTCCTCGTCGATCGCCTCCAGCCCGAGGAACATGTACTGCAGGCCCAGACGCGTCCACATCCGGAACACGTCCTTGTTGCGGAGCAGCACGTCGCCGCGCGTTTCCAGGTAGTACTTCTTGCGAATCCCGCGGCGCGCGATTGCCTCGCCGATCTCGAAGCCGTGCTTGGCCTGGACGAACGCCACGTCGTCCACGATGAAGACGCCGGGCTCTCGAATCGAGGCGAGGTCCTCCACCGCCCGCTCCGGGCTGACCACGCGATAGCTCCGTCCGTAGAACGTCCACGCGCTACAAAAGGAGCAATCCCACGGACACCCGCGGGCGAACTCGATCGAGGCGCAAGGATCGAGCGTGCCGAGGAAGTATTTCCGCCTGCGCTTGAGCAGATCGCGGGCCGGGACGAGCGTATCGAGGCTTTCGACCAGGCGCGGGGGCGGCCCCTCTCCGTCGAGGCTGACGACGCCGGGCACCTGGGCGATCGCTCGCCGGTCGTGTTCGACGGCTTCGAGCAGCTCGGCGACGGAGGCCTCGCCTTCCCCCTTGAGAATGCAATCGATGGCGCCGCCCGCGTGCTCGAGCAGTTCCTGCGCCGTGAAGGACGCGCTGTGGCCGCCGACGAAGATGAACGTGTCGGGACGTCGAGCGCGAGTCAGCTTGGCCAGATCGACGACTTCAGGAACGTTCGCCAGGTAGTTGCACGAAAACGCCACGACGTCCGGCTGCCAGTCGTCGACGAGCCTGAAGTAATCCTTGTGTGTACCGGCCTGCAGGTCGATGAGCCGCACTTCGTGACCGGCGCGGCGGACCGCCGCGGCGACCAGCTCGAGCCCGAGCGGCTCCAGGCGGAGAAAGATCTTCGTGTACATCAAGGGGCCGGGGTGGACCGCAAGGAATCGCATGGCTCGGCGCTTCAGAGTACCCCTATTGTCCCTCGTGGGCCATCGGAGACTACCCGCGGACCGCGCCGGGCCGTCCGTCCTCGACTACGAAGGTGGCCAGGGTGTCGGCCTCGGCGCCCGGCTGGGTGACGCTCCGCACTGTGCGCAGGTCGGCGCGCAGCCGCTGCGGCGTGATCTCCATGCGCACGTAGCCGCGCCGAGAGCCGTTTCCGAGTCGGATGTGCGGGTTGTCGGGCAGCAGCGCGTCGACGTTTTCCTGGCGGGTCCTGAACTGTGACGTGATCGAGGTACCGACGAACTCCGAGGCCACCACCGGCGAGCGTGGATCGTCGAAGTCCGGCTTGAGATCGGCCACCCAGAACGAGTGCACGTCGCCGCCGACGACGATCGGGTTGGCCGGCTTGCGCTGCCCGAGATAGTCGAGCAGGCGTCGCCGAGGCGCGGGATAACCGTCCCAGCCGTCGGTCCAGAACTGCTGGCCGGGGCCGGGCTTGCGGTCGAGCTGGGCCATCAGCGTTTGCTGCCCGATCACGTTCCAGCGCGCCGCCGACCGGTCGAGGCCCGCGGAGAGCCACCGCTCCTGGGCGTCGCCGAGCATCGTGAGGCGCGGGTCGAGCCGCGCTTGGCAATCTTCGACGACGTTGGCGCCGCCGCGGCCCGGCGCAGCGCACGGCTGATGCGAGCGGTATTGGCGATCGTCGAGCATGTGAAATTGCACCAGCCGGCCGAACGTGGCCCGGGTGAACAGGCGCATGTGCGGCCCGTACGGCACCATCTGCCGGCGCAGCGGCATGTGCTCGTAGTACGCACGGTAGGCGGCGGCGCGACGCTCGAGGAACCACTCCGGCGTGTCCAGATGCTCCGAGCGGTCGTTCGCGTAGTCGTTCTGGACCTCGTGATCGTCCCACGTGAGGAGCCATGGACAGGCCGCGTGCGCGGCGCGAAGGTCGGGATCGGTCTTGTAGAGCGCGTGCCGGATCCGGTAGTCGTCGAGCGTGTGCGGCTCCGGGGCGCCGTGCTTGCGCACGTGGTCTTGACCCCACGACGCTTCGTAGATGTAGTCGCCGAGATGCACGATCAGATCGAGGTCGTCGGCGACGATGTGCCGGTACGCGGTGAAGTAGCCCTGCTCGTATTGCTGGCAGGAGGCGAAGGCGAACCGCAGGCGCTCGTTGTTCTCGCTCGCGGCGGGCGCGGTGCGCGTCCGGCCGACCGGACTCACCTCACCGCCGGCGCGAAATCGATACCAGTACCAGCGCGCCGGCTCGAGGCTCTCCACTTCGACGTGGACCGCGTGTGCGAACGCGGGCGTGGCGGCGGCGACGCCGCGCTGGACGACTTTCGCCATGCGCTCGTCGGTTGCCACTTCCCATTCGCACGGCACGACCTCGGGCGGCATGCCGCCTCCGGGCATGAGCGGCGACGGAGCCAGGCGAGTCCAGAGCACCACGCCTGTCGGGGTGGGATAGCCGGATGCGACGCCGAGCGTGAACGGCGGACCCGGCAGTCGCGGCTGGGCCGCGAGTCGGCGGACGAACGATGGCGCGGCGTGCGTGACACCGAGCGCGAGCCCGCCGGCCACGAAATCTCGTCGCCGAATACCCGAGGTTGCCGCCGTCCGGATCGGCATCATCGCCCAGCGCAGCATAGTCGTCGCGGGGCGTCGGCGACAAGAAACTCATGGAGACGATCGCGAGAGAGAACGAGCCGCCCCCGAGGGAGGGCGGCTCTGGTGGGATCGCTGTTGGATCAGCTGCGCTGATATACGGTCTTCATCGCGTGGTCGCCACGCGGGCTGTGCATGGTGGTGTCGATCGTCAGGACTCGACCGTCGGGCGAGAGCGTCCACACGGACTGCCGGGTCCGGGTCTGGTCGCCCTGGTCGGTCTTCTTCGTGCGGGTATGAGTGATCACCAGGCGGTCGCCGTCGAAGGCCGAACGGACCGTCGCGGTGCCGCGGTAGCCCGTTTCGATCTTGTCGGAGCCGTCGGCGACGACGATGTCGGTCATCGAGCGCTCGTGCGTACCCATCACGAAGGTCCGTGTGACCTTCAAGGTATTGCCCTGCTGGGCGACCACGAGCGTGACCTGGGGCGGTTGACGTTGGGCGTCAGGCGCCGTCTGCGTCCGGCCCTCGTGCTTGGGAAACTGGCTCTGGGAACGGTCGAGGACCCAGGAGCCGGCGAACTGGGGCTCTGCCTGGGCGGCGGACACGCCGATCCCGAGCAGGAGCAAAGCCATCATGCCAATCGTGCGCTGCAGGCGTCTCATATTGGAAAGCCTCCTTGCGAATCTATCTGGCCGTACGACGACCCGCCGTCTGACTTTGTTTACGGGGGGGCCAGCCGGTATCCTGTGGCGCGCCCGCCGGACGAGACGGCGCGGAAACGCACAGGAGGTGCCAGAACATGGATGACTGGACCGGTGGGCGGGCGGTCGTAGAGCTGCTGAAGACCGAGGGCGTTCGTCACATTTTCGGAATTGTGGGCTCGACGTTTCTGGACGTCCTCGACAGGCTCTACGACGACACGAGCGTCGAGTACATCAATGTCCGCCACGAGCAGGCGGCGGCCTTCATGGCCGATGGCCTGGCGCGCGTCACCGACCTGCCCGGCGTGTGCCTGGTGACGAGCGGACCCGGTGCCACCAATCTCCTCACCGGCGTGGCCGCGGCATACGTCGCCCACTCGCCGGTCGTCGTCATCGTCGGCGGGATCGCGCTCGACCACTATCAGAAAGACGCGTTCCAGGAGTACGACCTGGTCGGCATGTTCCGGCCGGTGACGAAGCAGGCGATCCAGATCAACAAGTCGGCGCGCATCCCGGAGCTCCTGCGAGGCGCGCTCCGCGCGGCGATGAGCGGTCGCCCGGGCCCGGTCTTCGTCGAGATTCCGCGCGACGTGCTGAGCGGCAAGCTCCCGGCGGCGGCGGCTCTATCGCCCGGAAGCTACCGGGTCACGCACGCGCAGCCGCCGCATCCGGATGCAGTCCGCGAAGCGGCACGATGCCTCCGGCAGGCCGAGCGTCCGCTTCTGCTCGTCGGCGGAGGCGCGAACCGCGCCGGCGCCAACGAGCTGGTGGTCGAGCTCAGCGAGCGCTACGGGATCCCCATGATCACGGCGTACGGCCGGAACGACGCGGTTCCCAACACGCATCCCTGGTATCTCGGCCCGCTCGGACGCGCGGGCGCGCCCGAGGCGGCCGCGGCGTGCCGCAGAGCGGACGTGATCGTGGCCATCGGCTCGCGCCTCGCTCAGTTCACGACGCAGTTCGACGACCGCTACATCCGCGCCGGCACGGCGCTCATCCAGGTCGACATCGAGGCGCGCGACATCGGACGCTACTATCCGGTGGCCGTGGGCATCCACGCCGACGCGCGCGAGACGTGTCAGGCCCTGCTGGACGCGCTGGCTCGGGAGGGCGGTCCGGCGCGGCATGAGTCCTGGATTCAGGAAGCCGAGACGCTGCGCGCCCAGCGCCAGGCGCGGCTCGCGTCCGAAGAAGCGCTCTCGGTCACGCCGATGAAGCCGCAGCGAGTCTACGCGGAGCTCCGGCGCGCGCTCCCGCCGGAGACGATCGTGGCGCTCGACGCGGGGGCCGCGCCGGCCTACGGATACGACCGCCTGAGCTTCGCGCGGCCGCGCACGTTCCTGACCCCGCTCGATCTCGGCGGGCTCGGCTTCGCGTTTCCGGTGGCGCTGGGCGCCAAGCTCGGCCGCCCGGACGCTCCGGTGGTCGCCATCCACGGCGACGGCGGCTACCTGATGAACTCACAAGAGATCGAAACCGCCGTCAGGCACCGCATCGGCGTCGTGACGATCGTGATGAACAACAACTGCTGGGGATCGGAGAAGGCCTACCAGAAGCATTTCTACGCCGGCCGCTACATCGGCTGCGACATCGGCAATCCGCGCTACGACCAGTTCGCTCGCCTGTTCGGCGCCGCCGGCTACTACGTCGAGCACCCCGACCAGGTCGGCGATACCGTCAAGAAAGCGCTATCCGAGAACTCGCCCGCGATCATCGAGATCCCGATCGATCCCGACGAATTCCCCACCCCGGTCGCCGCCATCCGCCGCCCCGACTGACAGCGAGATTCGCGTCGAATCGAGCCTGTTGTTCCCGGCGGTGTAACGCAGCAGGGGGCCGAGAAGGGCCCAGATGCGAGATGGGCCCTTCTCGGCCGCCTGCCGCCTAATAGCGGCTGATGTGCAGGTTCACGCCGTGGCTCGAGCTCGGCTGCACCGTGACTTCGCCGGTGCCGCGCAGCACCGATGTCCCGGCGCGCGTGAACGCCTCGGCGAGCGCGGGGAAATCCTCCGCCAGCATCGAGAGCGCGACCAGCCCCTCCATCCCGCCGACTTCCTCGGCCGGGACCACCAGCACCGCGCCGCGACCGACCGCGAGCATCGAGCGCGGGCCGCCGTTCATCGCGACCTCTTCGAGCCCGAACAGCGAACGGAGCACATCGCTCGCGCGACGGACGTCGGCCGCGCCGACCACGAGGCGCTTGAGCCGGACCGGCGACGGCACCTCAGCCGCGGGCGCCGACGGCGTGGCCAGCTCGACGAGGACGCCGCAACACGCCTTCGGGTGGACGAACGCGATCTGGCCGGCGAGTCCGGCCCGCGGCGCCGCGTCGAGCAGCTCGACGCGCATCTCCCTGAGCGAGGTCAGCGTCTTGACGATGTCGGGCGTGTCGAAGCAGAGGTGATGGAGCCCTTCACCTCGCCGCGCCAGAAAACGTCCGATTCCCGACGTGGCGTCCAGGGGCTCGAGGAGCTCGATCTCGCTCTCGCCGGCGCCGAGCAGCGCGGCGCGCACGTGCTGGTCGGGGATCGTCGCTTCCTTGATGAGCGGAAGCCCCAACGTGTCGCGGTAGAAACGGTAGGCGTCCTGCAGCCGGTTCACGACGATGCCGACGTGGTGGATGCGTCGCATCACGCGTCTTCCCCCCTCAACGAATGAACGGCGCGGCCTTGCGAGCGGACGCGTCGCGGATACGAACCCGATGGTACGCCAAGAGCGTGGACGGCAGCCGCCGCAACGGAAAGTACTCCAGCGCCAGGGTCTCGTCGCAGGTCTGCAGCGTCCCGCTGCGCACCGTGCACTCGAAGCACATGCTCACGTAGTGCCAGACGTTGCCGTCCGGATAGCGGACCAGCTGCAGTGACGGCGAGGAATACACGCCGACCAGCCGTCGCGCGCCGACCGTGAGGCCGGTCTCCTCGAGTACCTCGCGCACGACGGCCTCACGCACCGATTCGCCGATCTCCACGGAGCCGCCGGGGAGGCCCCACTGGCCGCCGTCGGAGCGCTGCTGGAGCAAGAGGCGACCACGTCGGTCGAAGATGACGGCGGAGACGGCGGGACGGATGCCGATGGCCCGCGTGGGGTCACGCTCGAGCGTGATCACCCGTTCACCCTACCCGACGCGGTTGCCCT
>Ga0075434_100002594_pt1 | contig 15953 bp, 12 predicted proteins | sample RhiMethybrSRZTD3_FD_75298 | JGI IMG/M metagenome (GOLD analysis project Ga0075434, IMG submission 75298) | Populus rhizosphere microbial communities from Tennessee, USA - Rhizosphere MetaG P. TD hybrid SRZTD3 | ecosystem: Host-associated > Plants > Roots > Rhizosphere > Soil | place: USA... | reverse complement strand
GACGGAAGCTGCGTCGCCAACCCAGCGCTTTCCGCCGCGAAGTCGGCGCCGCGGTCGGTGGCATCGGCCAGGAATAGGGCGTTGCTGTTCCAGGCGGCCGGACCGCCGGCCTCGTACGCGGCGATTTTGCTCGTGTAGCCGTCCATCTCCGCAGCCGAGAGCACCGGGATACGCCCCACGGCAATCTCAGGCAGCCCGTCGCCGTCCACGTCGCCCATCAGGTTGTCCGACGGGAACAGGCCGTTCGGCGTACGGACCATCAGCGGCGGCACCAGGTTGTCCCCGAAGCCGAGCAGGTTGCGGTAGTCGTACGTCCCGGCACCGGCCAGGACCACGTAGCGGGGCGGCAGGTTCCAGCTCTGCCAGGCGTAGGCGAGGAAGTCGTGGATGGCGTGCGGGTTCGGCACGCCGAACGCGAACTCGTCGTAGATCGCGTCGAGGTCCACCACCCGGGCCTCCAGCCCCTGGGCGCTGCGCTGGGACGCCAGACGCTTGGCGCCGAGTTGGAGACTGGCAGGCGCGATCACCAGGTAGGCGCCGCGGTTGCTCGTCGAACGCAGCGTGGGTACGGTCCAGGCGCGGGGCGAGGCGGGCGTCCGGAAGGCCGCGGTCGCCGCGGCGAGGAAGGGACCCGGGCCGGCCGGCACGAACGTCAGGCGGAAGCCGCCGCTGCCGTCCGCATCCACCGTCGCGCCGGAGATCCAGCGGGGATGGAGCGGATCGCTGGTGTCGAGCAGGCGAATCCCGGAGCTCGTGAAGCCGGTGATGGCCACCTGGCTGGCGCCCGCGGCCGAGAAGGCCAGGGCGTCGCCGGCGGCGCGGAACGTCCGCGGGTACGAGAGGTCGAAGCCGTTCAGATAGTAGATGCTGTAGGGCGCCCCGGCGCCGGTGTGGGCCGTGACGTCCACCTGGTTGCCGGCAGCCTGAAGCACGCCCGCGGGAACCGCGAACGTCGCATTCCCGGCGGCGATCCCCTGCCAGCTCGTCTCGCCCAGCACGGTGCCGTTGAGGGCCACCACAGCCTGGTGCTCGCCGCTGACGCCGCTGTCGGTGGCGCCAAACAGCGAGACCGCCAGGCTTGCGGCCTGGCCGGCGGCCAGGCCGGGTGCGTCGAGAGAGAAGGTGCGGTGGCCGTAGGTCGGGTCGTCCCCCTGGAGGAACTCCCAGAACCAATAGTTGGACTCGGGGTCCGTCGAGATCAGGGTGGCCGCGAAGAGGTCGCGCTCGACGTGCAGGGTTTCCGGGAAGGACGTAGCCGGAGACACGATGCGAGGCGGCCCCGAGGCCGTTCCCGTCATCAGCAGGCCTGGCCTGCGCTCGAGACGGTAGACGTTCGCGGAGCTGTAGATGCTGTCGGTGGCCTGGCCATAGAAGAACAGGCCCTGGGCCCGCTTCACGTCGCCCGGGCCGGTGGTGAAGTCCGGCATCCAGGCCACCGGCTGACCGCCGCGGCTCAAGGCGAGGCCGCCCTGGCCGATCAGCGTCTCCATGAGAGGCTGCGCCATGCCGAACCAGGAGGCCAGATCCGAGCTGCGGAGGTAGTAGAGGCCGGTGTCGGTCACCGAGAGGCGAACGCCCGCGGCGCTGGCGACGGTTCTTCCTACGGGGACGGGTGGGGGCGGAAGCGTGGGAAGGATCGGATAGGCCTTGCTCAAGCCAGCTCTCGCCGGCCCCGCGTTCCGGCCGGTGGCGGCATGGGGCTCGCGCTCGTAGGGTCCGTCGCCGGTCATCTCCTTGCGGTTCCAGTCCACGTCGACGGCAAAGGGGCCATGGGTCCGCCGTTTGCCGCTGGACTCCACCTCTTCCAGGAGGTAGATCTGGGGCTCGCGCGGCGAGGCGCCGCCATCCACGTAGCGGTAGACGCCGCCCTGGGGCTCGTGAATCAAGCCGGCGAGGAGCTGGCCGTTGACGGCCTCGAAGCTCTTGCCGTTCCAGCGGCGGAGGTAGAAGCCCGCCGTTCCCGCTTCCGAAGCCGTGCGCCACTCGACGAGCACGCCGCCGCCCGTGGCGGCCGAGGCGTGGAACGAGGAGACCACGGCCTCAGTCGCCAGGCCCTGCGTCACCGCCAGCTCGCACAGCGGCCCGAAAGTGAAGAGCGCCCGCGTTTGCGTGGTGTTCCCCGTGTTGTCCACGTACTGCGCCCGGGTGCCGTTGCCCGAAGCGGGAGTGGCGGTCAGCGGCAGGCGCTGGCCGGCGGAGGTGGGAGTCACTTTCACCCGGTAAGCCAGCAAAGCGGTCCCGCCCGCGGCCACGGTGCCGGGATTCCAGGTGACGTTGCCCGTGCCGCCCACGGCCGGCTGCGCGGTGATCGAGCCCTGGCTCACCTGGCCGATGCCGGCGTAGACGACGCCGGAGCCCGGGACGTTGGCCGTCACCAGGTGCGTGGCCGAGAAAGTGATGGCCTGCGCCTCCGGGTTGGTCACCTTGACGGTGACGGTGTAGCAGCTCGTCTGCCCGACGACCGGTGGGTTCGGCCCGTCGTTGCCGTTACCGCAGCCGCTGAAGGTGGCGACCTGCTCCACATAAGTCTTCACCGGGGCGGTGGAAGTGGAGGCGTCCGCCGGCAGATAGACGCGGAAGGCGTCGGGCGTGGGATTGGCGGTCGGCGGGTTGGCGGCTGCCTGGAAGTCGCTGAAGTAGACGTTGGCATAGTTGCCGTTGACGACGCCGCCGACCGTATAGGTGTTGATCGTGAGCGCCGCGGACCAGATTCCGAAGTCCGTCGACAGGGTGTCGGAGGTCCAGCCGGTGAACGTGTGCCGGTCCCAGGTGTTGTTGGTAGAGAGGGTAGCGCTCGCGTAGTTCTGGGTGAAGGCTCCTGTGCGGCTGGTGAGATTCAGCGAGCCGACGTTGCCGTTGTTGCTGTCGAAGTCGAAATCGTTCTTGGACGCCGAGCAGCCGGAGGTGATGTAGGGATAGATCGAATAGCTCCGCGTGCCGGAGCCGCTGGCCGGCGGGTTCACTCCGAACTGATTGTGTGAGTCGTAATAGATGTTCAGCTCGGTGCCGCCGGCCCCGGAGGTGCCGTCGTGGGCGCGGATGCCGATGCCGTTGATGTTGGTCGACCCGCTCATGGCGACCCGCAGCTCCCAATGGCCGGCGGCGGTGTTTTGCGCCGTCGTGCTGTTGAGAACCGTGTTCCAGGCGTTGTCGGTGCAGGCGCCGGCGGCGCAGGTGAGGGTCGCTGCCGTGGTCCCATCCGGTCGCAGGAGCGTGTAGGTCGCCGTGGAGTTGAAGCCGCTGCCGTCCCGGTCGCGGTCGCGTCCGGCGGCGGCCTCGCCGGCGCCGCCGACGCCGACGTCGGCATCGAAGATCTCGACGGTCAGCCGCCCCAGGCCCGCAGGCACCTCGATGAAATAACGGTAGAACGTGCCGAGGCCCGGAGCGGCGGTCGCGGTGATGAAGTCACCGTTGGCGGTGCCCGCACCGCCCCCCTGCGGCATGTAGAGCGCTGTCTGGCCGGTCGAGGCGGCCCGCACGGCCGCCGGGCCGGCGGCCAGGACGGTGCCAAGCAAGGCTACGGCAAGTAGAGATTGGCGAGGGAATCGGGTGGTGCACAACAGGGCGGAGCGGCTCATCCAAACACCTCAAAAAGCAATCGGACCTGCAAGCGATTAGAATAATCCTATGTAGCAGCTACGTCAACATTTGCAGTTGTCGGTCCCTTTCAGCACATGCGCGCTTCTGCCTTTGGCAAATCCTGCTTACACTCCCCGCGAGGTCAGCACGATTTTCACCGTGCGCAAGATGATCGACAGGTCCAGCCAGAGCGTCCAGTTTGCCATGTAGGCGAGGTCGTAGCGCAGCTTGTTCTGCGGGCTCGAGTGGTAGTCGCCGTTGACCTGGGCGAGGCCGGTGAGACCCGGCGCCAGCGAGAAGCGCTCGGCGTAGCCCGGCACCTCCTTGAGGTAGCGCTGCACGAACCCGGGGCGCTCCGGCCGCGGACCCACCAGGCTCATCGATCCCGCGAGCACGTTGAAGATCTGCGGCAGCTCGTCGAGGCGGAAGCGGCGCAGGAAGGCGCCGATGGGCGTCAGCCGTGGATCGCCGGGTTGCGCCAAGACCTCGCCGGACTCCGCTTCGGCGTCGCTGCGCATGGTGCGGAGCTTGAGGAGGGTGAAGGGCTTCTCGCCGCGGCCGACGCGGCTCTGGCGATAGAGCGCGCCGCCGGGAGAGGTCAGCCGCACGGCCAGGGCGCAGAGGGTCATCACCGGCAGCGCAAGGAGGAGCAGGAGCGTGCCGCCGGCCAGGTCGAGCAGGCGCTTCAGAGGCCAGTTGATCCGCCACTCCGTCTCCCGCACCACCTCGATCAGCGGCAGATCGTGCACCCAGCGGTAGCGCATGCGGCCGATGAGGCTCTCGAATGGGCCGGGGAGAAGCAGGACGTTGGTGCGGTCCGGCCGGGTCCCGGCCAGGTCGTCGATCAGCCGCGTCTGCCACGAGTCGCTGCTCCCCACCAGCAGGATGTCGTCGATTCGCCCGGCGGATAGCAGCGACGGCAGATCCTCCGTGGTGCCCAGCCGGGCGCCGAGCGCAGGCCCCGTCTCGGTGCTGGGTAGCTCGCCGCGGATCTCCACCCAGCCGGCCACCTGGAGGCCGTGCCACGGCTCGGCGGCGAGAGTCTGGGCCAGCTCGCGGGCCGCCGAGCCGCCGCCCGTGCCGACGACGATGGCCAGCCGCCGCGCGCGTCCCAACACCGTGCGGTCGAGGAACAGGCGCCAGAGCAGCAGCAGAATGAAGTCGCTGGTCACGAACAGCAGCAGCACCGAGCGCGGGAACGCGCGGTTGGCGAGGAACCACCACGCCGCGAGCCCCAGGGCCTGGAACACCGCGGCGGCGGCCAGCCGGCGAGCGAGCTCGGCGTGGCTGCGCGGCCGCGGCGGATCGTAGAAACCGAAGAAGTAGAGGCTGGCGAATTGCACCAGCAGCACCACCAGCCACTCCTGGGAGAGCAAACGCAGGCGGTCGCCGGGCAGCAGTCCCTGGGTCCACGGAACCGCCAGGTGCATCCGCATCACGAAGGCGGCCCAAAGCGAGACGACGGCCGCCGCGCCGTCGCCCACCAGCCGCAGCGACCGCCGGCGAGACGTCATGGAGGGGACTTTACCTCACCGCCTGTCGCCCATAGGCGCTAACTTTGTGCCTCAGAGGGCCCCCGCCCAAGACCCTCATCACCCCGGCCCTCTTCTCCCAGCCTCCCCCCCGCCTGACGGGAGAAGAGGGAGAACAGCCAAGACCCCTCATCACCCCGACCCTCTTCTCCCATCGCCCTCCCCCCAACCGGGAGAAGAGGGAGCAATCCTGCTTTTGCAGGACTTCCTGCTCCCCTCTCTCCCGTCAGGCGGGGGGGAGGCTGGGAGAGAGGGGTTGGGGGAGTGAGGGTCTCGAGGCGGCGGACAGAGTCCCGTCCACGAGGTGAGCCGGCGTCACGATGGGCGGTCCTCGGCTTTCCTTCCCCAGTCTTGCCCTTGTCCCTCTTCTCCCGATACTCTGCCCGGCCATGAAAGTCATCGATCACCTGGCGAATGCCAAAGGTCCGCTGATCAGCTTCGAGATCATCCCGCCCATGCGCGGCGGTGACGTGAAGGGGCTGCTCGGATTGATCGACGACCTGGTGAAATACCATCCGCCCTTCATCGACATTACGAGCCACGCCGCGGAAGTCATCTACGAAGAGACGCCGCAGGGCATCCAGCGCCGGGTCAAGCGCAAGCGGCCGGGCACGCTGGGGGTTTGCGCGCTGATCCAGAACAAGTACCACATCGACGCCGTCCCCCACATCCTCTGCCAGGGCTTCACCCGCGAGGAGACCGAGGACTTCCTGATCGAGCTTCGCTACCTGGGGATCGACAACGTCCTCGCCGTGCGCGGCGACGACAGCGGCTTCCAGAAACCCCTCACCTTTGGCCGCAGCGCCAACCGTTTCGCCTGCGACCTGGTGGGCCAGATCGCCGCCATGAACCGCGGCCGGTACCTCGAGCAGGATCTCCTGGACGCCGAGCCCACCAGCTTCTGCATCGGCGTCGGCGGCTACCCCGAGAAGCACTTCGAGGCGCCCAACCTGCTGCTCGACGCTCGCCGGGTGAAGGAAAAGGTCGACAACGGCGCCCACTACGTGGTGACCCAGATGTTCTTCGACAACCGGCACTACTTCCACTACGCGGACCTCTGCCGCGAGCAGGGAGTCGAGGTGCCGGTCATTCCGGGCTTGAAGATCCTGACCTCCGAAAAGCAGCTCAGCTCGATTCCGCGCACCTTCTACGTCGAGATCCCCGCCGAGCTGGCCGACGAGGTGATGGCCAGCCCGCAGCACGTCGTGGACATCGGCGTCGAGTGGGCCGCAAAGCAGACCCAGGAGCTCCTGTACCGCGGCGTCCCCCTCCGCGCACTTCTACGTCATGCAGAGCGCCGGAGCCATCAAGAAGCTGATGGCGAAGCTGAAGCTGTAGAGGGCGCCCGGGAAACGCCCGGCCGGCTACGTCACGGCCCCGCGGCCTTTCAACAGATCGAGCGACAGCCGCCGGAGCGCTGATCTCGCCGCGAGGGCGACGGCACCGAGAGCCACGCCGCCCACCGCTGCGATTGCCGCGAGAAGGGCCCGCGGGCTCAGCACCTCCACTCCGTACAGCAGGACGCGGAGCGCTTGGCCGGCGGGCAGATAGATCGCGAGACCCAGGAGGATCGCAGTCGCGGTGAGCCCGAGCGCGCTCCGGGCGACGCGCCGGCCGATCCCCGCCTTGCTGTCGCCCAGCGCCAGGCGGACGGCGAATTCCTGGGCACGCAGCTCCAGCAGCCAGGAGAACGTGCCGAAGGTCGCCAGAGCGACGAGCGTCAGGGTCGCGAACCACTGGAGCGAAACGAGGTCCCTGGCCAGCCGCTCGGGTGCCAGCGAGGCGTCCACCAGCTCAGGCAGCGGCCGGACCTGGCTCACCGCCGCCCCAGTGCCCGCGACGGCAGCGTTGAGGTCCTCGGCCTGCAAGGGTTGGGAGAGTCGTACGAGGAGCGCGAGCGCCTCCGGTGTCTTCGACGCCGGGCGAATGGAGAACGGGAGATAGAGCTGCGGCCGGCGCGGCTTCGGGACCGTCTCGCGGACTGTTGGCACGATCCCCACGAGCTCGATCGGCTCGTCGTTGAGCAGCATCGTCTGGCCGAGTGGAGAAGAGCCACCGAAGATCTCCCGCGCGCCTTCGTCGTTCAGCAGAGCGACCTTCGCTCCGGTCTCCTTTTCGAGCGGTGCCAGGTCCCGCCCCGCCAGGACGCGGAGCCCGAGGACCTTGAGATAGTCACCCTCAATCCGGTGCGTCTGACCCAGCCAGAATTCCGATCGGTCCATGGCGCTGATCTCGAGGGAGCCCGCCGGGGCCGCGAAGGGAATCGCGTCTGAGAAGGAGACGGCCTCGACGCCCGGCACGCTCCTGAGCCGAGCAGTGAGCCGGGAGAGGAGGTCCGGGGCTGGAGATCCGGCAAAGCGGACCACCGCCGAGGTCAGGTTGCGCGGCTCGAAACCGAGGGGCACCCCCTCCAGGTTGGCGAGCGACTGGCGGAGCACGGCGGTACAGGCGCCGAGAGCCACTGCCAGGCTGAGAGCCGCGCCGACGAAGCCCAGCCGGATTCGCGTCTGAGGCTTGGTCCGCCTTCCCTCGGCTCGTTCCGGCGCCAGCATGGAGCCGACGCCGATCCGCGGCGTGGAGAGCCAGACGACAGCGGTGCTCAGGAGGGTGGCGACCGCCCAGCCGGCGCTGGCGAGCGCGAGACTTTCGAGGTCGAGCCGCGGCGGGATGAGCTCGGCCACGGAAGGGGGAACGAAGCCCGACAGCCGGGCCAGCACCAGGATTGCGATCGGCAGCCCCGCCAGGAAACCCGGCACCGCCAGGAGGACGATCTCGAGTAGCAGGAGACGGACCAGGTCGAGGCGGCGGGCGCCCAGGGCGATCCGCAGGGCGAGCTCCCCTTCCCTTCCGGCCAGGAAGCCCGCCAAGGCGCTCGCGTAGGCCAGGAGTACGAAGGCGAGCAGGCTGGCGAGGGATACTCCGAGGATGCCGCGCTCGCCGCCGGATCTCCGGCGGAGCACGGAATCGAGCGTCTCCGCCTCCACGTCACCCTGCATCTTTTTTTCCCGCTTCTCGTACTGCCCCGCCACCCGCCGGGCGGCCACGTCCGCGGCTCGGAGGCTTGTGCCCGTGGCGAGCCGGCCCACGATGCCCATGCGCTGAAGGTCCGGGGGAAGAAACGATCCATCAGGCCGGATCCCCGACGGGCGGAGCACCCACAGCTCCGCCGCAGGCGGAAAGACCGGATGATCGGCAACCACCCCCAGCACGGCGAGAGGTCTGCCCGCCACCCGCACGACGGCGTGCTCCGGCGGCACGGCGCGGCCGAACAGACGCCGGCTCAAGCCCGCGGTCACGACGGCCGCGCCGGCATCCGCTGCGGTGTTTCCGGGGGAGAAGACCCGGCCCGCCGCCGGCCGGCTGCGGAGAGCCTGGAAGAAACCCGCGTCCACCGCCGCACCGACGACGGTGACCGCCCCGCGAGGCCCGTCGGCGACGATCCACCCCAGGTCATAGCTGGAGACAGCCTGGAAGAGACCGGTCGCCGCCAGGTCCGGAACCAGATTCAGACCCGCCTGGACCTCGACCATGCGGTTCGAGTCAGGGAACGGCAGCGACCTCCATTCCAAGGCGCCGAGCAGCGACAGCAGCGCGGGAGCCACGGCGAACCAGACCATCGTGATGGCCCAGACGGCGACGGCCTGCCCGGGAGACCGCAGCAGAGACCGCAGCAGATAGCGAAAGTCGGAGCCGAGGCTCACGTCGTCCGCTCTACGGACTGGAAGAGCGCCGCCGCGGCCCATGCAGGCCGCGGAGGGCCGTTTTTCGTCAGATCTGCAACCTTCCCCCGGGCCCGGGGGAAACCCCTTCGCAACTCTGGTCGTCCTGCCAATAATCCTCGTTGTTGACGCCTCTCACGCAGCGTTGGTTGCCGCGGCAGGCGCCCATCGAATAAACCTGGTTTGCGTAGTAACAATCCTTGGAGCGGGTGGCAGACAGCTTCGCTCCCGCCTGGTTCGCCGAGGTCATCCCGGCGATCGCCACAATCGCCGCGAACACGAACATCGCGACAGACCGCGGCCGGTGTCTGCTCTCTCTCATTGGCTACCTCCATGAAAATGGAAAGGCGCATCATGCACCTTTGCGTTGAGGATCATCGGCGGCTCCTGCGACGGGAACCCAAACTCCTCCCGGCCCACACTGGAATTTCCAGCCGAGCACCTCGGCCTTCGCGCCGCGGGAGTAGACGTACTGCTGGCGATCCAGGCAGAGGTTGCGAGCGCCGTTGGCAGGTCCCGCGTGCGGCGGTTGCCCCCGGCCGGCGTCCGCACCGGTCGCGGCGGCCGGCAGCGCCACCTTGAAACGGGCCGCGAGCTTCTTGGCCACCTCGCCCTCGTACGGGCCGTCGAGGATCTCGAGCAGCTTCCAGTTCTTGTCCAGGACGTACGTCCGCGGCGTGCTGGTGATCCAATATCCCTCGAGGGCCTTCTCGGCGACCTGCGTCAGCACCGGCACCGTGACGTGCAGCCGCTCGACGAAGTCCTGAACCCCATGCGGCTCGGTCGCCACCGCGAGAAGAAGCCAGTCCGGCGGCAAGGCTCTGGCCAGCTTTTCCACACTGCGGCAGTTCTTCTCGCTCGCGGGAGACGCCGGAGAGAACGCGTAGACGACCCAGCCGCCCTGCGGCGGAGCCACCTCCACCGGCGCGTTGCGCATCCGAGCCTCCGCCAGGAGGCTCGGCAATGGAGATCCGATCTCCGGCCTTCCCGCCGCACTGCCGCCAGTCCATGGCAGGCCGAAGCCCAAGCCGGCGCCCAGGAGGGCGAGACCGAGGACGTTTCGACGTTTTTGTGCTGGTTGTTGTTCTTCGCGCATTTCTGGCCTCGCGATTAAACTGTGGAACTGAGACGCGCTGGACTCCGGCACTTTGTAGCCCTCTATGACAACAGAGTCTCCACAGGGCCACCAAGGCGGTGTATTTCAGCCCATGCTATACATTCACTAATCAGGTGAGGGCCACGAGGAAAAGCGAGCCGCCCGCAAACTGAAGGCAGCACTTGACTTAGGGGATAATTTCGGCTTCTGGAGGAGAGCTTGCCGGAAAGACTGGAGGAGCGGCATCCCTGCCGCGCCGAGTTGCCCAGGTCAGCAAGGGAGGCTCCGGTGCCCGTCCGTCTAGCCCGGGGCTTGAAGATCCCTGAGAAGCGACTCGTCCCAGGGCAGCTTCAGCCCTCTGCCTGAAGGCTCGTTTCCGGGTCTTCTACGAGATCGATCGGGAGAACCGGAAGGTGTACATCCTGGCGATCGGTGTCAAGGAGCGGGATCGCTTATTTATCGGCGGAGAGGAGGTACAGCTTTGAAGATCGCATCGGTCGCAGAAGTCAAGGCCCAGTTCAGCGCCTATCTGAAGGAGAGCGAACAGGGGCTGGTGATCGTCACACGCAACGGCAAGGCGGTCGCGGCTTTGCTGGCCGTGCGGGACGACGACGAGCTCGAACGCCTGGTTCTGGCCCACTCGCCGCGCCTGCAGGCCCTCTTGGAAACCTCGCGCCAGCAGATTCGCGAGGGCGAGGGAATCAGCCACGAGAATTTCTGGCTGGAGATGGATAAGGAGAAGCCCCGCCAGGGACGGGGAAAGGGCAAGAAGGCAGCGGCCTGATCCCGGTCCGCTCCTACGTGGCCCCTGCCCGCATCTTCCTCCTGGGATGCCGAGCCGTCAGCATCCGCCGCTGATGCCCGTCCCTCACCTCGGTGTAGATCTGGGTGGTCGTGATGGAGGTGTGGCCCAGCATGGTCTGGATGTAGCGGATGTCGACTCCTTCTTCCAGGAGGAGGGTGGCCACGGAGTGCCTCAGCATGTGGGGGGTGACCTTGCCCCCGACGCCGGCCCCGGCGGCGCAGCGGCGGAGCATGGTGCGGACGGATTGCTCGGAGAGGCGGCCTTTCAGGCGGTTGTGGAAAAAGTACCCGTTCTCCTCGGTCTCCGGCTGCCAGAGGCTCCGGTAGTCCTTCAGGGAGCTCAGGGCCTCTTCGTCGCAGAGCTGGAGGATCCTCTCCCGGGACCCTTTGCCCAGGATGCGGACGCGGCCGCGGCGCAGGTCCACGTCCTTGTCCATGAGGTGGCAGACTTCGGCGACGCGGGCGCCGGTCGAGAAGAGGATCTCGAGCACGGCGACGTCCCGCACCAGGGCGCGGTAGGAGTAGGACTCCCGATCCGCGTGCTCGCTCTTCCGGTGGTAGAGGTGCTTGAAGAGGCGCTTCAGGTCGGTCAGCGAGATCGTGCGGGGGAGCCGGCGGGCCTCCTTGATCCTCACGTCCATCTTGCGGAAGGGGTTGATGGCGATGACGTCCTCCCGTTCCAGGAAGTGGAAGAGGGCCTTGAGCGTTGCCACCTTGCGCTTGATGCTCTTCTCCTTGAGCGGACCAAAGAGGCTCTTGATGTAGGCGCGCAGGGCCGTCTTGTCCACGGCAGGGAGATCCGCGATCTCCAGGTTCGCCGCCAGGTATTCCTCGAACTGGCGCAGGTCGATGGAGTAGGCCTTCAGGGTCTTGGGGCTGAGGTTCTTCTCATATTGACAGTGAAACAGGAACTGCGAAGCGGCTTCCTGCAATTTCATCCGTGGATTCCCCCCTCCCGGTGTTGGAGGGAAGATAATAGCGTCGAAATCGGCGATAAGCCGAAAGACCCTCATCACCCCGGCCCTCTTCTCCCGCCCCCTCCCACCCCCCACACCGGGAGAAGAGGGAGAAAAGCAAGCCGCCCGTGACGCCGACCCACCTGATGGACGGAGCTCTGTCCGCCGCCTCTAAGCCCTCACTCCCCCAGCCCCTCTCTCCCAGCCTCCCCCCCGCCTGACGGGAGAGAGGGGAGCCGGAAGTCCTACAAAGGCGGAATTGCTCTTGGCTGTTCTCCCTCTTCTCCCGGCGGACGGGGGGAGGCTGGGAAAAGAGGGCCGGGGTGATGAGGGTCTTGGGGCGGGGGTAGGTGGGCGGGGCGACGGCCCCGCCGAAAGACAAAATCCCCCCTCGCCGTCCGGGGCGAGGAGGGACCAGGAGAGGCGCTGGGCGTGAAGCCAGCTCTATCTACGGAGCGCCTGCAGGGGCGCTTGCGGTTGCGGCGCCAGGCCGCAGGTCGTCGAAGACGATGCCCAGGTTGTCCGCGCCGTTGTTACGGCACAAGTCCATGAAGTGGGCCACCTTGTCGAAGGTCAGCTCGCCGTCCGCGGCGAAGAAGACTACCTTGCTCGCCCGGCCGGTCATCGCGTCGCGGAGCTTGGTCCCGAAGTCGTTTTCGGGATACATCGTCTTGTTGATGAACATGTTGCCCTGGGCGTCCATCCGCACGATCACCTGATCATCGGACTGGGGAGGGGGGGCCGCGGTTTCGACTTTGGGCGGCACCTGCACGGGATACCCCATCTGGAGCAGGGGCACTGCCACCATGAAGATGATCAGCAGCACCAGCACCACGTCCACCAGGGGCGTGATGTTGATGTCGCTGCGGACGCCGCCACTGGCACCTGAAACGTTCATAGCCATGGTTGTTTAACTCCCGGGGAAGCCCGCCCTAAGCGGTGCCGCCCAGCTTTTTCTCCTTCTCGGTGACCACTCCAACGTGGCTGAAGCCAGCTTCGTTGACGATCTGCATCACCTTCCGGACCTCTTTGTACTTCAGCCTCTTGTCCGCCTTGATGATGACCTGCTTGTCCGGGGTCTGGCCGTGGATCTCCTCGAGATGACCTTTGAGGTCATTGTTGGGGATCCACTTCTGCTCCACGGCGACGCTGCCGTCGACGTTGATCGCCATGGTGAGTTGCTTGGAACTTTCCGGCATCTTGTCCGGTTTCGAGGTCTCGGGCAGCGACACGTTGACGCCCTTCTGGAGCATCGGCGTGACGACCATGAAGATGATCAGCAGCACCAAGCAGACGTCAACGAGGGGAGTGACGTTGATGTCGCTCCGGACCCCCTTGATGAGGTTCAGCTTGTGGTGCTTATGCAGCATTCTTGCTCCTCTGCCGCTTCATGAAGAAGTCGACGAGCTCCGAGGCGGAGTTCGACATCTCGATCTGAAGCCGCTCCAGCTTGTTGGTGAAGTAGTTGAACATCCAGGCCGCCGGAATGGCGACGCCGAGTCCGAAGGCGGTGGCGACGAGCGCTTCGGCGATACCGGCCGACACGGCACCGATGCCACCGGAGCCGGCGAGGGCCATGCCGGTGAAGGCGTTGATGATGCCGATCACGGTGCCGAACAGGCCGATGAAGGGGGTGATGGTGGCGATGGTGGCCAGCGAGCCGATGCCCCGCTTGAGGTCGGAGGTGGTGAGCAGCGTGGCGCGCTCGACGGCGCGGGTGGCGGCCTCGACGACCTCGGGAGCGGAGAGCGGGCTGGTCTGGCTCTCATACTGGAAGGACTGCAGACCGGCAGAGACGACGCGGGCCAGGTGGCTCTGCGGATACTTGCTGGCGGCGTCGATGGCGGCCTGGGGGCGATCGTTCTTCAGGTGCTCGGTCGCCTGGCGGGCAAACAGTAGCGACTGTTTGCGCGCCTTGCTGAACATGATCAGTCTCTCGACGGAGACGTAGAGCGACCAGATGGACAGCAGGATGAGAATGACGATGACCCCCTTGTTGAGGATGGTCATCTGTTCCCACAGGACAAGAGGATTCAGACTCATGCGCGTCTCCTTTTTCCTTTTCTGAAAACCTAGGCGCTCACTGCACCTGGAAATTGACCGTCAGCACATAGTAAACCTTGACCGGCCTGCCTTCGAGCGTGGCCGGTTTGAACTTCCACTTCTGAACCGCTTCCACCGCGGCTTTGTCGAGGCCCATGGGCAAGCCCTTGAGCACCCGGACGTTGGTGACGCTGCCGCTGGTGTCGATGATGGCTTCGACGATCACCGTGCCGGTGACCCGCGCCCGGCGAGCCAGCTCGGTGTAGACCGGCCTGGGTTGGTTGATGATCTCCGGCCGGGTGACGGCGCCCCCGACGCGCAGCGGAGCATCGTCCGTCACGCCGCCCGGCACGCCGCCCACGACGCCGCCCGGCACGCCGCCGACGACGCCGCCGACGACGCCGCCGACGACGCCGCCGGGCACGCCACCCTCGACGCCGCCCACCACGCCGGAGTCAACAGGGCTCGCCTCCGTGGACTTTTCCGGCACCTTGTCCGGAATCTGGACGGGCTGCACCGGGGTCGTGGGGACGATTCTCGGTACTTCTTTGGGCACCACCTTCGGAGTGGCGGCCGGCGGCGGCGCGGCCGGCGGCGGTGGCGGTGGCGGCGGCGCGGCGTTGATGAACACTACGTTGATCGGCGGCTCGGCCACCTCGGGGACGTTCCAGTACTGCGCGAACAACAGCGCGCCACCCGCGACGATGTGCAACGCCAGCGCCACAGGCATGAGCCACCAGCGCACGCCGCGCTTGTGAACCGTGTCCAGATCGATCAGAGAGTTCTCGAACATGGCTTCCTTCCCACCTGGTTCAGGTTTTAGCGGGGGTCTTGGGCTGTTGTTGCGATTTCTTGCGCAACTCGACAGCCTTCTTCAGCCACTCGTCCGCCGTCGCCGTGTACTCCAGGCGCTTGGCGCCGTCCAGCTCCGCCTTCGCCTTTTCGCGGAAGAGCAGGCTGTAATAGGCCATCGCCTCGAAATAGTCCGGCTTGACGTCCAGAGCCTGCTTCAGGGCCTGCAGGCCCATGTCGACTATCTTCACGCGCTCCTCGAGGGAGATCGAGGGGTCGCGGTAGGCCTTGTCCCATGCCGAAACGCCGATCGAGTAGAGCGCCTCGGCCTTCTCCTGCCCCTGGAGCTGAGAGGCGAGCTGAGCCGCCTGGTCCAACCGCCCGGCCTGGGTCAGGATGGTGACCCGGTACTTCGCGAGCTTCGGAGCCTCGTTGGGCATTTCCTTCAGCCGCCGGTCGATGAAGGCGAGAGACTCGTCGTACTTCTTGGCGTTGACCAGGGTCGACATCAGGTACTCTTCGACCTTTTCATCTTTCGGGTAATCGGCGAGGTACTTCTCGAAGGCGTTGATGGCGGTGTCGGCGTACTCGATATTCTTCGGGCTGTCATCCCCGGGACGGTAGAGGGCGAGCGAGGCCAAGCCGAGGGAGCGCCAGGCGAAGGTGGCGTTGGGATCCAGCTCGAGGCCTTTTTTGTACTCGCTGATGGCCTTCACGTACGACTCCTCCTGGTACAGCGAGTTGGCCTTCTTCAGCTGTGCCCGGGCCTGGATCTTGCCGCAGCCCAGCGCCGGCAACAGGATCAGAAGTGCTGCGACTGGGAGTATCACAGTTCTCTGCATAGTCACCTCTCCACCACTTAGAAGGGGGGAGCTCCAAAAGAGTTCCCGAAAAGATCTTGGCCCGAACGACAGGAGGGTTGGGAGCGGCTCAACGCCTCGTACATAGTCTCCCCTGGTCGGGTGTCAATGCAACACTTGTACCGGCTGCTCCTGCCATTCACCGCGGCGGGCTCCCGGATGCCCAACCTTTAAGTCTTTTCACACTTTCAGCTGCGGGCACGCTGCGGGCTAGAGGGTCCGAGAAGGCTTCGGGTGCGCAGCGTCTGCTCTGTGTAGCCATGAAACGGGGCCGAATCCTAGAGCAAAAATTGCCGGATGCCAAATGGCAGCCGTCAAGGGGTGGAAGTGGGGCGGAAATTGCGCCCCCGGTCCCCGTCATGTCAGACTCCCCGCCGCACTTCCGCAACCCTGGAGCTCGAGCGGGCGCGCCTGGCCCGGAGCTCCCAAAGGAGGCCCTGCTTGCTCCGAGGCATCTTCCAGATCAAGAAGCTGGACGACATCATGGCGTCCGCCGAGAGCGGGCCTTCGCTGCGCCGCGACCTGGGCGCTTTCCAGGTGACGCTGCTGGGCATCGGGGCCATCGTCGGCGC
>Ga0075434_100002591_pt1 | contig 15957 bp, 16 predicted proteins | sample RhiMethybrSRZTD3_FD_75298 | JGI IMG/M metagenome (GOLD analysis project Ga0075434, IMG submission 75298) | Populus rhizosphere microbial communities from Tennessee, USA - Rhizosphere MetaG P. TD hybrid SRZTD3 | ecosystem: Host-associated > Plants > Roots > Rhizosphere > Soil | place: USA... | reverse complement strand
CGTCCGCATCCGGCGCGACGATCGCGGCGGCGGTGCGCGGAATACCGGTGAAGCTCGTCTTCATCGGCTCGGCCAAGCCGCAGTTCGACCTGATGGCGCAGCCGCAGATCCGCTCGGTCCAGGAGCTCCGCGGCAAGCTCGTCGGCATCTCGTCGCGCGGCGGCGCGATCGATCTTCTGACGCAGGTCATCCTGCAGAAAAACGGATTGGCGCCGAACAAGGATGTCACGAGCATCGTCGTCGGCGGCCAGGAAGAGACCGCGCTGGCGCTGCGCACCGGTCGCATCGCGGCGGGCCTATTCACGCCGCCGCGCCCGCCGATTCTCGAGCGCGAAGGCTTCAACCGCATCGCATACTCGGGCGACTACATGTCGACCTATCCGACCGGTGGTATCGGGGTAACGGATGAGAAGATCAAAGCCGATCCCGCCGAGGTACTGGCGTTCGTTAAGGGGAGCCTCAGAGGCCTCTTATATGCCAAGCAGAACCGCGCCGATGCGGCGAAGATCATAGGCGAGTACCTCGGCGTGAAGGACCCTTCGCTCAGCGAGCAGATTTTGGATATTTATGTCAGTCGCATCTCCGCCGCCGGATCTGCCGACGAAGCGTGGATGAAGGGCGCCATCGAATTCACCCAGAAAAGCCTCGGCGGCATAGACAAGGACGTGGCTCCGACACGCGTCTTCGACTTCAGCTTCGCACAAAAAGCGGCCGCCGGTTTAAAATGAATGCGAGCCCCAACCGTTATCCCGTAGTGATCGCCGGCGGCGGTCCGACCGGTCTGGCGCTCGCGGCCGAGCTCGGCTGGCGCGGCGTCTCGTCGCTCGTCGTCGAGCAGGGCGACGGCAGCGTCGAATTCCCCACCACCAATCTCGTCAACACGCGCACGTGCGAGCATCTCCGCCGCTGGGGTATTGCCGACGAGGTGCGCTATCGCTCCGGGTTTCCGAGCGACTACCCGCGCAACTACATCTTCGTCACGCGCATGAACGGCTACGAGATCGCGCGCTTCGATCATCCGGCCGCCGCCGATCCCGCCGCGCGCTCACTGTACAGCCCGGAGGGAAGGATCTGGGTCTCCAAACCGTTCTTCGATCCGATATTGCGAAGGCATGTGAGAAATCTCCCCGGCGTCGAGGTGCGTTACCGCACGGCGTTCGAATCTTTCCGGCAGAACGGCCGGAGCGTCGTGGTCACGATCGTCGACGCGGAAAGCGGCGCGCGCGGCGAGATCGAGGCGGATTATCTCGTTGGCTGCGACGGCGGGCGCAGCAACGTCCGCCGCCAGCTCGACATCGACCTTCAGGGCGCGTTCTCGCAAGGCATGAACGTCGCGGTGCTGTTTCGCTCGCCGCTGCTCGCGGTCAGCGGGCACGGTCCCGCCGTGCAGTATCAAATCATCAACGCCGACATCCAAGGCGCGATCGCCGCCGTCGACGGGCGCGAGCTCTGGCGTCTCAACATCCGGGGCGTCAAGCCGGACGAGGTCGATTCCCTCGACGCCGCGGGAAAGCTGCGCCACGCGCTGGGTGAAAACGTCCCGTTCGAGATCGTCTCCATCAGGCCGTGGAGCGGCCACTGCGTCGTCGCCGAGCGCTACGGACACGGCCGCGTCTTCCTCGCCGGCGACGCGGCGCATCTTCTATGGCCGGCGGGGGGCTTCGGCATGAACACCGGCGTCGGCGATGCGGTCGATCTGGGCTGGAAGCTTGCCGCGGTGCTCCAGGGCTGGGGCGGGCCGAAGCTGCTGGACAGCTACGAGCCGGAGCGCCGCCCGATCGGCATGCGCAACGTGCAGGAGGCGGGGGAGATGCGCGCGGGCTACGATCGGGCGATGCCCGTCTCACCGCTGCTCGACGCGGACACCGAAGAGGGGAGGGCGCTGCGCGAAAAGGCGCGCGCCGCGATCCTCAAGACCCGCGCGAAAGAATTTCAAAACGATTCGCCGGGCATCGAGCTCGGCTACAGCTACGAAGATTCGCCGATCTGCATCGCGGACGGTACGCCGGCGCCGCCGTTCGATCACGGCGTCTATATTCCGACCACGCGCCCCGGCGCGCGCGCGCCGCACGTACCGCTCGCCGGCGGCCGCTCGACGCTCGACCTCTTCGGCCGCGGTTTCGCTCTCCTGGCGCTTGGCGCCAATACACGCGACGCCGCGCCGCTCGCCGCCGCCGCCGAACCGGTGGGCGTGCCGCTCGAAGTCGTCACGCTGGACGATCAAGAGGTCAAGCGAGTTTACGAGCGCGCCCTTGTGCTGGTCCGTCCCGACGGCCACGTCGCGTGGCGCGGCGACCGAGCGCCGGCGGATGCCGCGGCGATTGTCGACCGCGTCCGCGGCGCGTGAAGGAGGCATAAGAAGATGAAAAAAAACATCCCGCGGGTTGCCTGCATGTCTCTTTTCGCAGCGCTATTCATGACCGACAGCGAAGTCTCCGCCGCCGATCGTCTCGTCGGCGTTCACTCGGCGCAGGTCCTCTCGCAGTCGATGCCTTGGATCGCGCAGGAGGCCGGCCTGTTCAAAAAATACGACCTGGATTTCCACCTCGTTTTTATTTCTTCGTCGCCGATCGCCACCGCCGCCACGCTCGGCGGCGACGCCGAAGTGCAGGTGACCGGCGCGATCGGCAACGTGCGCGCCTACGTGCAGGGCTCGACCGATCTCGTGTTCATCGGCGGTATCAAGAATTTCATGACGCACAACATCCTCGCCAAGCCGGAGATCCGCCGGCCGGAAGATCTCAAGGGCAAAAAGATCGGCGTCGGCCGCTTCGGCAGCAACACGCATTATTTTACGATCCAGGCGCTCAGGCGCGTGGGCCTCGATGCCGCGAAGGATGTGCAGACGATCCAGAGCGGCGGGGGCCCGGAGACGCTGGCGGCGCTCGTGGCGGGCAAAGTCGAAGCCGCCTCGCTCGTCGCCCCCGGCGACGCGGGCGCGGTCTCACAGGGCTTTCGCATCGTCGTCAACGGCGCGGAACTCCGCATCCCTTACGGCGCGACAACCCTGGTAACGCTCCGCTCCGTGATCGCGAAGCGCGGCCCGGTCCTCGGGCGCTTCATGCGCGCCATGGCGGAGGCGGCGAAGATTTTGCACACGGACAAGAATTTCGTCTACAAAGTGCTCGGCAAATATATGCGCATCAACGACACGAAAATTCTCGACGCCTCCTACCTGTCGGAGATTCCCGCGCTCGAGCGGCGGCTGGAGATCCAGGACGCCGCGCTCCAGGCGTCGCTCGACGAGATCGCGCCCGTCGATGCGCGCGCGAAGGCGATCAAGCCGGGCGCGCTGATCGACCGCAGATATCTCGCCGAGATGGAAAAGAGCGGCTTTTTCGATAAACTCTGGGCGGAGAAAAAGTAAAGGAGTCGCACCATGTTTGCGCCGCGCACGATTGAAGAGATCAAAAACGACATCCGCAGCCGCGTCGGCAAGCGCGCGCCGTTCCTCCACGCCGGTAAAAGCGAGGCCGAACAAGCGCTCGTCAGGCTCGACAACATCGAGCCCGAGCCGTGGGCTGCGGCATGGAGCACGATCGGTGAAAAATGGGAACAGACGGCGCGCGACGAGGAGCGCAAAGGCAACGCGCAGGCGGCCAAAGACGCCTTCATCAAAGCATACGGCTACTACGGCATCGCGCGCCATCCGTTTCCTAATTCGCCGGGAAAACAGCGGGCCTACGACAAGACGCGCGAGATGTATCTCGCGGCCGCGCGCTACTTCGATATTCCGCTGGAATGCGTCTCGATGCCGATGGACGGAAAGACCGTCGTCGGTCATTTACGGCTTCCCAAAAAACTCCCGGCCCCGGTCATCATGCATTGGGGCGGCATCGACAACTGGAAGGAGGAGCGGCTCACCTTCGCGGAAGCGTTCGTCAGGGAAGGATGGGGCTGCCTCGTGATCGACAGCCCGGGCACCGGCGAATGTCCGATGCTCGCCGGTCCCGACGCGCACCGCGTCCACTCGGCGGCGCTGGACTATCTCGTCAAGCGCCCGGAGATCGATGCGAAGAAAGTCGCCGTCGTCGGCGCCAGCTTCGGCGGCTACTGGGCGACCAAGATGGCGCACATCGAGGCCGCGCGGCTCCGCGCCGCGATCAATTGGGGCGGCGGCGTGCATTATTTCTTCCAACCCGAATGGCAGGAAAAGTCGCGCAACGCGCCGTCGTATCTCTTCGATTTGATCGAGGCGCGCGCCAATCTATTCGGCAAGAAGACCTTCGACGAGCTGTGCGCGGTGATGCCCGCGCTGTCGCTGGTGACCCAAGGCTTGCTGGACAAGCCGTGCGCGCCGATGCTGCTCGTCAACGGCAAGGAAGACAAGCAGGTCCCGATCGAGGATTTTTATCTATTGCTCGAGCACGGCGAGCCCAAGGCAATGCGGCTCTTCTCCGGCGGTCACATGGGGGCGATCGAAAATATTTTTCAGACTGTGATCCAGTGGCTGCATACGAAGCTGGACTAATCTTACCATCTTGAGGTACAATCGGCTCGCCTCGATGAGCGCCGAGCCGGAATTTCCCTTCCGCTTCACGCCGCGCATGAGAAAGCGCCTGTCGCGTCGCGTCATCGACATGCTGCTCAACGCGCTGGGCGAGTTCCCCGAACTAAAAGGAAAAACAATTACCGTCGGTTACACCTCCGCGCATCTCGGCAGCGCGCTCGTGCCGCTGCGCGAAGAGGCGGCGGCGCGGCTCACGATCCGCTTGAAGGTAAGAAAACTTACCTACAACACGATCGGCCACGAATTCACGCATTTGCTCCAGGGGCTCTCCAAGATCCATTTCAAAGCCGGCAAGGCGACCGAGGCGATGCCCTTCGGCGAGAAGCAATGCGACATCTGGACGCTGGCGCGGAGTCCGTTGTTCCTCGACGACGCACCCACCTACATCCGCCTGCCGCGCGCCATGCGCGAGGACTGGCCGCGCTATGCCAAAGCCGTGCGGCGCCTCTGCATCGCCGCGCTCAAGAAACGCAGAACCCACCGACTCTACATGCAGTGGCTCGAGGCGAAGATCAAAGAATTGGCGAAAAGACCCGTAGAGCCGAAGGCGGGCGAGCAGATAGGGCTGCCGTTTTGATTATGGTAACTCTACGACAAAGGAGAAAGATGAAAAAATATTCGATCGTTATCGCGCTCATTTTAACGCTGGCATCGGCGCGGTCGAGCGCCGCAGGAGAAAGCTCGGAAAAGCCTGTCAAGAGCAAGGGGGCGACTTACGCCACGGCCGACCAGGCGAGCTATAAAGAAGTCGTTCCCGGCGTGAGTCGCGCGGTGCTCTGGGGCAACCCGGACAAAGGGCCGTACGGCGCATTTACCAAATTCAAGGCGGGAGCGGACAACGGGATGCACACGCACACGAACGACGTCTGGCTCGTCGTGATCAAAGGCGCGTATCTTTACAAGGACGACGCGGGGGAGAAGCGCGTCGCGCCCGGCTCTTTCATTCGCATTCCCGGCAAGCTCAAGCACTGGAGCGGCGGCGATTCCAAAGAGGGCGCGCTTTTCTACGAGGAGGGAGCGGGGAAATTCGACCTGAAGCCGGCGAAATAGCAGGCCGGCTTTTCAATACACCACGACACTCCGGATCGATTCGCCTTTGTGCATGAGATCGAAGGCGTCGTTGATCTTCTCCAGCGGCAGCGTGTGGGTGATGAGATCGTCGATGTTGATTTTCTTTTCCATGTACCAGTCGACGATCTTCGGCACGTCGGTGCGCCCTCTCGCGCCGCCGAAGGCGGTGCCCTTCCAGGTGCGGCCGGTGACGAGCTGAAACGGCCGCGTGCGGATCTCCCGGCCGGCGCCGGCCACGCCGATGATCGTCGAGACGCCCCAGCCGCGGTGGCAGCATTCGAGCGCTTGGCGCATCACGTCGACGTTGCCGATGCACTCGAAAGAATAATCCGCGCCGCCGTCGGTCAGGTCGATCAGATGCTCCACCAGATCGCCTGACACGTCCTTCGGATTGACGAAATCGGTGAGACCGAACTTCCGCGCCAGCGCCTCGCGCCGCGGATTCAAATCGACGCCGATGATGCGGTCCGCGCCCGCGATGCGCGCCCCCTGGACGACGTTGAGGCCGATGCCGCCCAAGCCGAAAACGACGACGTTCGATCCCGGCTCGACCTTCGCCGTGTTGAGCGCGGCGCCGATGCCGGTCGTGACGCCGCAGCCGATGTAGCAGACCTTGTCGAACGGCGCGTCTTCTCTGATTTTCGCGACGGCGATCTCCGGCAGCACGGTGAAATTGGCGAAGGTCGAGCAGCCCATGTAGTGATGCAGCTTCTTGCCGCGGAGCGAAAAGCGGCTTGTGCCGTCGGGCATGACGCCTTTGCCCTGCGTCGCGCGGATCGCCGTGCAGAGATTGGTCTTGCGCGAGAGGCACGCCTTGCACGCGCGGCACTCGGGAATGTAGAGCGGTATCACATGATCGCCCTTGGCGAGCGTCGTCACGCCGCGGCCGGCTTCCACGACGACGCCCGCGCCCTCGTGGCCGAAGATCACGGGGAATAATCCCTCGGGATCGGCGCCCGAGCGCGTAAACTCGTCGGTGTGGCAGACGCCGGTCGCCTTGATCTCGATCAGCACCTCGCCGTCTTTGGGACCGTCGAGGTTTACTGTCTCGATTTTCAGCGGTTTTCCCGCCTCGAACGCGACCGCTGCTTTGACTTCCATGTGCGCTCCTTAGCATCATCTGTATTAAATAAGCGGCATCGCTGCAAGAATTGTTGACGCGCTCTATAAACGCTGGTATGGCTCGCGATATGAAGCGCTACGAGTGCTTAAAAGAAATCGCCGGAACGGTCGGCGACGCGCTCGTGGTCGTGTGCGTCGGCGGGACGTCCTCGGAGTGGAACGCCTACCGGCCGAGCGACGGCAATCTCCGCTGCTGGACGCTCGGCCTCACCTCGTCGGTCGCGCTCGGCATGGCGCTCGGGCTGCCGCATCGCCGCGTCATCGCGCTCGACGGCGACGGCTCGCTGCTGATGAACCTCTGCGGCCTGCCGACGATCATGCGCAAAAAACCGAAAAATTTGATTCACGTCGTCTTCGACAACGGCGTCTACGAATCCTCGGGCGGGACCAGGACGGCGACGGCGGAGGGCGTCGATTTCGTCGCCGTCGCCAAAGGCGTCGGCATCCAGAACGCCTTTGGTGCCGACACCGTCGAAGAGTTCAAGAAGCTCTTCGGCGAGGCGATGGGGCGCCGGGAGCATACCTTCATCTGCGCGCGCGTCGAGCCGGGCAGGGGAGAGGTGCCGCCGTGGCCGTGGCCCGACGTGGAAAACAAATACCGCTTCACGCGGCACATCGAGCAGACCGAAGGCATTTCGATTTTACAGGCGCGCATTCCCGGCAGCTGGAAAAAGAGCTGATGCGAAATTATTTTTGGGCGCTGGCGCTCGCGTCGATGTTGCTCCACGGCTCCGCTGCGGCCCAGGATAAGAAACCCGTGTCGCTAACCGTGAGCTATCCCTCGATCAGCGGCGCGCAGGCGGTGCTCTGGATCGCAAAGGAGACCGGCATCTTTCGGAAAAACGGTCTCGAAACCGACCTTGTCTACGTTACCGGCGGCCCGCGCTCGATGGCCGCGCTCCTCTCCGGCCAGTTGCAGGTGATCGGCACGGGCGGCAACGCGCTGGTGGCGGCCAACCTGAACGGTGCGAAAGACGCCGTGCTGATCGCCACGACTTACAACACGCTGGTCTTTTCGCTGATGACGAAGCCGGAGCTCAAGGATCCTAAAGATCTCAAGGGCAAGCGCTTCGGCGTCACGACCGCAGGGAGCCTATCGGACTTCACGCTGCGCACGATTCTCAAGCGCTCGGGCCTCGATCCGGCGCGCGACGTCGTCGTTCGCGCGATGGGCGGCTATCCGGAAATCCTCGCCGGCATGAAATCGGGGCAGCTCGAAGGCGGGGTTTTTTCGCCGCCCTCGAACATCACGGCGCAGACGCTCGGCTTCCGCGAGTTCATGGACGCCGGCGCGACCGGCCTTGAGTATGCCAGCACCTGCTACGGCACGACGCGCCGCTTCATCCGCGAGCGGCGCGAGACGGTCGCGCAGTTCATCCGCTCGCTCGCAGAAGCGATCCATCGCTTCAAGACCGACAAGGCGCTCGCGCTGAAGATCATCCAGCAATACACCAAGACGCGCGATGCCGAGGTGTTGGAGGAGACCTACCGCGTCTACGCGATCAAGTATCTGCCGCGCGCGCCGTATCCGACTCCGAACGGCGTGCGGGCGATTCTCGACTCATTCGAATCGACTATGGCGGACGCCAAAGGCGCCGATCCCGAGAATTTCATCGACGGGAGCTTCGTGCAGGAGCTCGATAAGAGCGGCTGGATCGCCAAACTCTATCAGTGATCGAGATGGACGCCAAAGCCAGCGCCGCCGCCGTTTTGAACGGCATGAAAAAGGCCGGTATCGACTTCGTCGCCAGCCTGCCGGACATCAACTGCCTCGATCTCATCGGCGCGCTGGAGCGCGACGGCGAGATCATCCACGTCCCGCTCTGCCGCGAGGAAGAGGGAGTCGGCATCTGCGCGGGCGCGCGCCTGGTCGGCAAGAAGCCGGCGCTGCTGATGCAGAACGCGGGCCTGCTCAACAGCTGCAACGGCATCGTCACAACCGGCATCCAGCTCGAGCTGCCGATCCTGCTCGTCGTCTACTACGCCGGCGACATCGGCGACCGCGGCTTCGCGCGCGTCGGCACGGCGACCGTTCCGGTGCTCGACGCGCTGGGCGTCCGCCATTATCTTCTCCGAGACGCCGACGCGATCGACTGGACGTTCAAGAACGCCTGGATCCTGGCCGAAGATTCCTGCCGTCCCGTCGCCGTTCTTCTGACGAAAGACGTCCTCGGCACCAGGGCCTGAGCCGCGCTTTCGACGCCGCTTCGCAAAACCACCCATTCATTCTACAATCGGCACGGCATGACTCGCGCCGGCCATTTTGTTTCACGCAACGCGCCGCTCCTCGCCGCCTCGGCCGGTTTCCGCGCCGCCCTGTTTCCGATCCCGATCATCACGCTTTTCTGGAAGGACCAGATCGGCATGTCGCTCGCCGACATCATGTGGCTTCAGGCGATCTTCGGCGCGACGGCGGTCGTTTGTGAATTTCCCTCCGGCTACGTCGCCGACCGGCTGGGCTACCGCTGCTCGCTCGTGATCGGCGCGGCCTTTTGGCTCCTCGGCTGGATCGCCTATGCGCTTGGGACGACCTTCGGCGGCATGGTCTTAGCCGAGATGCTGCTCGGGGTCGGCTTGGCTTTCATCTCCGGCGCCGACAGCGCGCTGCTTTTCGTCTCCGTCGAAGGCGGGGAGAATCTCGCCCGCTACCGTGCGTGGGAAGGGCGCGTGCGCGCGACCTCGCAGGCGAGCGAGGCGGCGTCGTCGGCGCTCGGCGGCTGGCTTTATTCGCTCGCGCCGCGCCTGCCTTTCTGGGTGCAGATTCCGGTCGCGGCGGCGAATCTGGGCGCGATCGCCGCCATGCGCGAGATCCGCCCTTTGGAACGCGGCGAGCGCATGAGTCATCTCCGGCGCGCCTGGCACATCGTGACCCATGCGCTCGTGCGCCATGCCCGGCTTCGCGCCGCGATGGCGCTCTCCGTCGCGCTCGGCATCTCGACCTACATCGCGGTCTGGCTCATCCAGCCCTGGATGCAGCGGCGCGGCATCCGGCCGGTCTGGTTCGGCCCGCTGTGGGCAGGGGCGCATCTCTGGCTCGCGGCAACCTCGCTCGCCAGCGCGCGTTTGGCCCAGGCGTTCGGCGCCGCGCCTGTGCTGCTCGCCTGCAGCGTTATCGCGGGCGCGAGCTATTTGGCGCTCGCCTTCGGCTCGTCGCCGCTCGCCGTCGTGTTTTACTTAGGATTTATGACCGTCCGCGGGCTCCAGGGGCCGCTCCTCGCCGGCGTGCTCCAGGCCGACGCCCCGCCCGAGGATCGCGCGAGTGTACTGTCGCTCAACGCGCTGCTTTTCCGCCTCGCCGCCGTGGTTATCCTGCCGCCGGTCGGCGCGCTCGCCGACCGCGTCGGCATCGAGCCGACGCTCGGCGTCCTCGGCGCGCTTTCGCTCGCGGCCGCGCTCGCGGCCTGGGCGGCCTTCGCGCGCGCGCACGCGGGCTAGCCAATGCGTTCTGTTTTCAGTGCACCTTGATGCGCAGCTGCTTCGCCTTGCACTCGCTGCAAAGCTCGCCGATGTCGGGCTGGATCTCCAATTGCAGATAGTCGTCCGTGGGCCAGCGGGAGCAGTTCTCGGCGAAATGCCAGATGTTGCTTTGCGGGGATTTGCGGTAGATCGATTCCGTCTCTTCGCGGAGATCGACGCGGCGCAGATAGGTTTCATCCGGATCGCCGGGCCCGGAGCCGAGGTGGAGTTGGGTGCAGCAGTAGGGGCAAAAGGTGACGAGCGGCGAGGAGAAGACGTTGTCCAGTTCGAGGTGGCGGAGCGTAAATTTCCGCTGGCATTGAAAGCAGCGGATCGCGATCGACCATTGTGTGCGTCTTGCCATAGAACTCCGGCCGGTTATTTCCGCGCGGCGGCCTTCGCTTCCCTCCGCCGCGCGTGCAGCACCGGCTCCGTATAACCGTTCGGCGCTTCGTGCCCCTTGAAGACAAGATCCAGCGCCGCCTGGAAGGCGCTGCTTTTGTCGTAATCGGAGGCCATGCCGCGGTAGCTCCGGTCGCCGGCGTTCTGCCGGTCGACGATTTTCGCCATGCGCCGGAACGTCTCCAGCACCTGGTCGCGCGTGACGATGCCGTATTTGAGCCAGTTGGCGATGTGCTGGCTCGAGATGCGGAGCGTCGCGCGGTCTTCCATGAGCGCCACGTCGCGGATGTTCGGCACTTTCGAGCAGCCGACGCCCTGCTCGACCCAGCGGACGACATAGCCTAAAATTCCCTGCGCGTTGTTGTCGAGCTCGCGCTGGATCTCGTCCGATTTCAATTCGCGATTCAATTGCGGCGGCGTGAGGATGTCGTCGAGGCTCGCGCGGGCGCGCTTGGCGAGCTCCGCCTGGCGCTCGGCGACGTTGACGTAATGATAGTGGAGCGCGTGGAGCGTGGCCGCGGTCGGCGACGGCACCCACGCGGTGTTGGCGCCGGCCTCGGGGTGGGCGATCTTGGTCTTGACCATGTCGCGCATCTCGTCGGGCATCGTCCACATGCCCTTGCCGATCTGTGCCTTGCCGGGCAGGCCGGTCGCGAGGCCGATGTCGACGTTCCAGTTTTCGTACGCCTTGATCCAGGGCTCGGCTTTGATCTCTTCTTTCGGGAGCATCGGCCCGAGCTCCATGCTCGTGTGGATCTCGTCGCCGGTGCGGTCGAGGAATCCCGTGTTGATGAAGACAACGCGCTCCCTGGCCGCGCGGATGCATTCTTTCAAGTTGACCGTGGTGCGGCGCTCTTCGTCCATGATGCCGATCTTGATCGTGTTGGGCTCAAGCCCCAGCGCCTGCTCGATGCGCGCGAAGAGCGCCACGGTCGCCGCGACCTCTTCGGGTCCGTGGAGCTTAGGCTTGACGATGTAGATGCTGCCGGCACGGCTGTTGGCTTTCTTCCCGCGCAAGTCGTGGAGCGCGGCGACCGATGTCAGCATCGCGTCGAGAAAGCCTTCGGGAATCTCCGCGCCGCCTTCCGTCGTGACGGCGTCGGTGTACATATGGATGCCGACGTTGCGTACGAGAAGGAGGCTCCGTCCCGGCAGAGTCAATTTTTCTCCCGTCGGCGTCGAAAACGTCTTGTCGGGATTCAAGCGCCGCTGGATGGGCGTTCCGCTTTTGTCGAACGCGGCCTCCAGCGTCCCTTTCATGATGCCGCACCAGTTGCGGTAGACGGCGATTTTATCTTCGGCGTCGACCGCGGCGACCGCGTCCTCGCAGTCCTCGATGGTCGTGACCGCCGCCTCGACGACGACGTCCTTGACCCCGGCCGGGTGCGTCCTGCCGATCGGATGATCGCGATCGATCTGAATCTCGATGTGGGAATGGTTGTTGCGAAACAAAACGGCGGCAAGCTCGCCCTGCTTTTCCTGATAGCCGGCGAATTTCTTTGGCGCGGCGAGGCCGACGGTGGTGCCGTCTTTCAACTGCATCGCAAGATGCTTTTTACCGCCGCGCTCCTGTAAAAAATATCGCGCCACGTCGGTAAAACCGCCGCGTTTCAGCCCGACCGCCTTATCAAGAAACGCTTCGACATAGGCGATCACTTTCGCGCCGCGGCGAGGATTGTACGATTCGCCTTTCTCGGCGCCGCCGTCCTCGGGGATCACGTTGGTGCCGTAGAGCGCGTCGTAGAGGCTTCCCCAGCGCGCGTTGGCCGCGTTCAGCGCGTAGCGCGCGTTGTCGAGCGGCACGACGAGCTGCGCGCCGGCGATCTCGGAGATCTCCGGATCGACCTTCGCCGTGGCGATTTTGAAATCCCCGCCTTCGGGTAGCAGATAGCCGATCTCCTTCAGAAAGGCGGTGTATTCGGCGCGGTCGAACGGCCGGTTTTTGCGCGCGGCGTGCCATCCGTCGATTTTCACTTGCAGCGCGTCGCGCTTCTCGAGCAGAGCGCGGTTCTTCGGCCCGAGATCACGGACGATCGCGCCGAGCGCGCGCCAGACCGCGTCCGCATCGATGCCGGTGCCGGGCGCGATCTCATCGCGCACGAGGCGGTCGAGGCTTCGGTTTATCTTGAGCCCGCCCACCGCGAGGGTGTCCATTTCCATTCTCCTTACGCGTGATCATAAAGAGCCGCAAGGGCTATGGCAAGGAGCTTTTGAGGTTGACCCTCGGAAATAAGTCCATATAAACTCTGCAACATGAAATCGATCTTGTCGCCGGCGGCGCTGTCGCTGGTCGCGGCGCTCGCGGCGGGCTGCAACGCGCCTTTTTTCCCCACCGGCTCTCCGCCGGAAGGCCCTCCATCGATGGAAGAGACCGCATCTGTGGAAAAGCCTGAAGTCGAAAAGCCGGAAACCGATAAGCGCCAGACGGAGACGCGGGAGGCGGCAACGCGCGAAGACCAGCCGCGCCGACCGAAACTCCCCGCCTGCCAAGCTAAGGATTGTCCGCAGACTCCGGCGGCGCAAACGGCCATGAAGCAGAAACCCGCCCCCACGGCGCTGCGTCCCCGCAGCGAGTGGCCGACCGGCATCGGACCGCGACTCGCGCGGATGCTCGCGCGCGATGAATTGGAAAAGCTCGCCGCTGCGCATGTCCAGTTCGATGTCCCCGACCGCGTGTTTACCGGCACGAAAAGCAAGGTGCAGGTTCAGCTGTCGGACGAGTTGCGCGGGGAATTCGTGAAGAGTCTGCAGGATCTCGGCATGTCGAATGCCGAGGAGATCGCAGCGGCAAGCTCGTTCCGGGCTCAGCTTTCCGGAGACGCATTCAAGATCGAGGCGCCGGCCGACCAAGAGCACAGCATCGGCACCGGATCGGCCGCGTGGTCGTGGGAGGTCACGCCGGTCAAAGCAGGGGTTCAGTCGCTCGCGGTGATACTGGCGCCGAGGGTGAAGGTGCCGGGCGGGGGCGATGAAGAAAGAGAGATGCCTCCCATCATGCGGAAGATAACGGTCGAGCGCGGATCGCCGTCTGGAGCGGCGCTGCCGCACCGCGGACTGTGGATCGCCGGCGGTGTGCTTCTGCTCGTCGCCGCGCTGGGCGGCGGCATCATGATCGGCAGAAGGCAAAGAAGGTGAAGCATTTGCGACGCATGGCGCTTCTTCTCGCCGGGCTGTTGCTTGCGCCGGTCGCGGCCGGGGCTCAGGAAAAGATCCGCATCACCTACGCGAACAACTCGCTCACGTTCCTCGCCGCGTTTATCGCCAAGGACCGCAGCTTCTACGCGAAGAACGGCCTGACGGCCGAGCTCATCCAGGCGCGTCCGGCGGTCAACATCGCCGCGCTGCTCAGCGGCGACGTCGATTACGTCGAGGTGTTTGGCTCGGCGATCCGCTCGGCGGCGCGGGGCGCGCCGATCCGCGCCTTCTCGAACAGCATCAAGGCGCCGTTTTTTAGCCTCATCGCGCATCCTTCGATCAAAAGCGTCAAGCAGCTCAAAGGCCGTGTCATCGGTGTAACCAGTATCGGCGGCACGAACCAAATCAGCGGGCGGCTCCTCTTCCAGCACTTCGGCCTCGATCCCGACAAGGATCTCAAGTTTCTCGCCATCGGGGAGGAGAAGTTCGTGGTCGAGGCCTTTAAGGCGAAGCGCGTCGACGCGATTCTGGTCGCGCCGCCGTTCTCGATCATGATGAAGCGCGAAGGATTTTCCGTGCTCGCGAACGCCGCCGACGTCGTCTCGTTTCCCCTCGCGGGACTCTCGACGACCGTGGACAGGATCAAGCAGAACCGCTCGCAGGTGAAGCGCGTGCTCAAATCGGAGATCGAGGCGCTGCGCTATCTTCGCGAGGACGCCCTCGGCGCCACGGATATCATGCGGCGCCGCTTCGCGATGGACGAGGCGCTGGCGCGCGACGCCTATGCTGTCGTCGTCAACGCCTTCAGCCGCGATGCCAGGATACCGGTTCAGTCCGTGGAGAACGTGCTCAATCTCGAGAAAAAAGAGGGGCTCATCGCGAAGAGCGTCACAGTGGATGAGGTGATCGATCAGTCGATCGCGGACGAGGTTTTGAAAGAGTTGGGCCGTTAGCCCATAATGGGTCAATTAAATTCAAAAAGGAGGTGCTATGGCACGATCGCCTTATTTTATCGCTTTTCTTTTCCTGCTTTTCGCGGCGGCGCCGTCGCGGGCGGATTTCGACAAATCGTCCGACAAGCCCAAGTCGCCCGAATACGAGGCGGGCCGCAAGGCGGTCGAAGCGAAGGACTTCAAAGCGGCGCTGGGGCATCTCAAACAGGCGGTGCAAAAAACGCCCGACGACGCCGACGTGCAAAACCTGCTCGGCTATAGCTACCGCAAGCTCGGCGACTACGACCACGCGCTGGAGCATTACCGGACGGCCCTCAAGCTCGACCCCGGCCATCGCGGCGCGCACGAATATCTGGGCGAGCTTTACCTCGAGACCGACCGCCTCGCCGATGCGGAAAAGGAGCTGCAGGCGCTCTCCAAAGCCTGCCCCTGGTTCGGAAAGTGCGAGGAGTACGAGGACCTCAAAGGCGAGATCGCAAAGTACAAAGCGAAGAAAAAATGATCTCTACCCGGCGTCAACGACGAAATCGAAACGCCCCGTTTTGCCCCCGGCTTCGCTCAGCTCCAGCACGAGCTTCGGATTGAAAATCCCGTCGCGCGTGTTGCCCGGCTCGCCGGGGAAATAGAGCTGCGTCGTGAGCACCGAACGGCGCGGGGCTTGGACGCGGACGTGGAAATGACGCGTGCGGCCGGGATAAAGTCCCGGCACGATCGTTTCTAAGCGGTATTTCCCCGCACTGTCGGTGAACTGGTGGCCGCGCAGGCGATAACCCTGGTTGTCGTACGCGCCGCTCGCATCGGCCTGCCAGAAATCGAGAAGCACCCCGGCAACCGGCTGGCAGCGCGTCGAGCGCACGATGCCTTCGACTACGATGGGGGTTCCTTGCACGCCGGCTTCGCGGAGCGATTTCCGTTCCGGCGAGCGCGGCTTGAAAAACGGTCCCGGCGTCTGCTCCGGCGTCGATAGTCCATCGGCACAGGCGGGGGTCGGTTCCAGAGCTGCGCCGAAAGCCTTTGCGAAATACCAGAGGAGCGGCGCAGCCAAGAGGCAAGCGATGAACAAGCGGCGGCTCGGCGCTTCGCCTTTTGAGGGCATGCTTAAATCTCGCACCCGACCCGGACGTTTGCAACGCACGGAGCCGGCCCCCGTTTCGGCAGGCCGAGAAAAATTTCCTTGTCAGCTTGCGCGTAAAGGCGTAAAATCGCCTCGAAATTTCCTTCGAGGAGGATTTTTAATGCCGATACGCGCGCTCGTTCTTTTTCTCGCCTTGTCCTTCGTTTCCGGGGTGTTGCTCCCCGTCGAGTCCG
>Ga0075434_100002584_pt1 | contig 15981 bp, 17 predicted proteins | sample RhiMethybrSRZTD3_FD_75298 | JGI IMG/M metagenome (GOLD analysis project Ga0075434, IMG submission 75298) | Populus rhizosphere microbial communities from Tennessee, USA - Rhizosphere MetaG P. TD hybrid SRZTD3 | ecosystem: Host-associated > Plants > Roots > Rhizosphere > Soil | place: USA... | reverse complement strand
AAGTTTTTGATATTAACTGATATTGTTCCATCATCTTTTACTAGTTTTATAGAACTGTCCAATAAATTGTGGATAATTCCCTGTAACAAAACCTTATCTGCTTCGATTATGATATATTCTTCTTCTGGTTGAAACAGAATTTCGATTTTTCTGTTATTTGTACAGATCTCACTTCTAACAATGTGCTCTATGAAGCCGTGCATTTCAGCGATCAAATTAATTTGTTTTTTATTAAGTCTTAATGTTTTGCGCTCAATTCTAGCTATATTAAGTATCCCTTCCGTTAACATCTGAACTCTATTTGCATTTCGAAATACTGCCTGTATAGACTGTTTTTTGCTGGTAGGACGAGAATTTGTTTTATCAGTTTCAAGTTCCATTAGCAATAATTCTGAATATCCAAGTATGTTGTGTATAGGAGTCCTAATTTCATGAGCCGCTTTATTAATAAAGTCTGCATTTAAATTATCATGTTCTTTTGTCTTTTGATTGACTACACGTAATTCTTTATTTGAATGTGTCAGTTTTTTGGTCAACCCTGCGAACCTTTTATTGGTCAGTGCCAATCTTTTATTTGCTGATGCAAGCTCATTGTTTATTTCTGCAAGCTTATGATGGGATTCAAATAAGGCGTTATTTGTCTCATTTAGCTCTCTAGTCTTTAATTCAAGTTTCTCATTGGTTAGTGCAAGTGCGTCGCTAATCAATTTTAACTCCATAGCCTCCGATTCAAGATCTTCAGCCGACAAGAGGCTAGTCAATAGGCTAGGATCAGAAATAAGTACTATAAAAATTCTTATAGTAAAAAAAGAGTATGAATGGTGTAAATCTCATTCATACCGAGTTGATAAAACAAGGACATTTAATTATAATGTGCTTTAGCGGCGGTGCAAAAACATGCCACATTTTATAATAATAAATGAGCAATTATAATCATGAGCGGGATTTATTTAATATAAAATCCAGCTACAATTTGATAACTATTCCACACAGACTTTTTCGATGATACGGTTTCTTTTGCTCTGGATATTTCCCCGAATCCATAGTATTAATTTAATTATTGATAGAATGATTGAAACAAACACACTCGCTGTTATCCTCTTATCTACAAATCTTCGATTATTTTCGTTTTCTTCTTTCTGATATAACTGCCATCTCTTGTTTGCAAGTTTTGAACAATGTTGATTAGTAGACATATTGTTATTCATCTGTATATACCTTCCAAATATATGAATATATCCAAACGATTAGTTGATCATTAAGCTTACCATACATTCACAGATAATACATTAGTAGAATTTATTAAAAAGAAATAAGTTAACTTATTGTATTATTTACTGGTACTATTGCTGTTAGTAGTGTTACTGCTACTTGCTACATTCGACAAGTTTCTAAGAGAAGGAGGAGTTTGAAGCAATCTTGGATCTGTTATAATTGGCTTATAAGGTAAAGCGAATTGTTGTCTTAAATTTTTCTGTTGCTGAGCGAGGGTTTGATCAGAAAAAGATGGCCCCACATGGCCGAACCATATCCAGAGAAGAATTACAACAGCAAGGGACAAACCCATAACTAAGATTGATAATGCTACTCCATTAAGGTTGTTGTACCCATGAGGTTCCTGCCCTTTTTCATGATGTGCACACATATATTATGCCATCCAATAGATGATAAATTGCTTTTAAAAATTTTTGCATTCGACTGTGGAAGTCAATATTCTGACTTTGTACGGAGTCAAATAATTTTACTCCTTGTATGATACCAAATGCTAATGCAAATAGCAGCTAACATACTCAGGCGTAAAAATAAGTGCCTCATTACCAATAAAAGAACAGTACTTTGGTAGAAGCCAACCTGAATTAACATATTTTTCGGTTCCGGCCATTGTATATGAAGGATTGGGTGGCGCATATTGCTTTTCATCTCCATCTAGATCAACTACAGTTGGAATATAGGACCTCGAGTTGACCGCTACCAACGTGCATGCTTTCTCCACTTTGATCTTCATATTCTGTCAACAAATACTGTCAATGGAGCAGTAGAATACGTAGCATCAGATGGAATTAATAATGGGATATACAGGACATCATTCTTGTTATAATAGCTAATACGGGCGCCATGATGACGCACAAAGGCATTTATAATATATTGCCATACGGAGTGGCAATATATTATTGTGTCAGTATTAGTTTACATTTCTCGGATATTCCAACACAGTTAGACTAATTGTTGGCCTGGCTAAGAAGGACATGAAAATTCAATAGACTTAATTATTTTTGGCTATTACCATGTATATTGCAATTTGTCTGGTAAAAAAATACATAATGATGAATATGCCACAAGAATCACGAAATACCAAGGTTCACTTATGGTTAACATATGTGATATAGAATTAATAGGAGCAAGATTACAGGAAGGGGAACTTTTAATCGATATAACAAAGGAATATTTTCAACAGGAAATAGTTGAAGCAGTTCAAGCTGAAGAACTCTTACGAACCTGCTCTATAGCCAATTTGGTTGGAGAAAGAATTGTGGGCCATGCTGTACAATTGAAGCTCGCAAAAGAACGAAGCATACGGAGAATTTCAGGTGTTCCATTTTTGATGATTTTCAAATTTCATCATAAATATTAATAACAGGGAAAGCATAAGGGCTGAATCATATACTATTGTTTGAAGAAATCGAAGAAAAGGATGTAACAACTCAACAACGAAAAGTGATGGACAGAGTAGATAGGAGATTATATAGACATGAGCATGAGAACAGGTTTCTTTTAAAGAGATCCGAAGACTACAGGGTAGTTGACGACGTATTTAACATCCCTACTCTAAAGGTTATCAATGAAATGATTAACCGTAACGTCTTGGGTTATATCAAAGGTCCCCTCGGATCAGGGAAGGAGTCAAAAGTCTACCTTGCCTTAGATAAGAATCGCCAAAATTTTCTATCAGTAAAAATATACCTTACCGTCAGTGCCGAGTTTAGAAAACGTCTTCAATATATAGCGGGTGATCCTCGTTTTTCCTCTAGCAAAAAAGGATCGCGAAACTTAATTTCTATTTGGGCCAAAAAGGAATTCAAGAATTTGCAAACTGCTTATGAAAACGGTATAAATGTCCCAGCTCCGCTAAAAGTACGCCAAAATGTTCTAGTGATGGAGTTTATAGGTGACGATGTTAGCGGAATCCCATGTCCTACCCTCCTAAATTCGAATTCCGTCACGTCTAATGACTATAACGAAATTATTGCACAGATATCAAATCTTTATCAAAAGGCTCAATTAGTACACGCAGATTTATCCGAATATAATATATTCAAGTGTCCCAAAGGGAGGATTATATTGTTTGATTTTGGTTCGTCAGTAAATATTAAACAGCCTAATTCACGTCAATTTTTAACACGAGACATTGCCAATATTAATACCTTCTTCAGAAAGCGGGGTGTCAAAGTTTTAGGTGTGGAGTCAGCCGTTCACAAAATTACCGGTGAGAACAATTGAGTTTCCAACAGATAGTGAAGGTTCCGAGAGATCGCATAGGAGTAATCATTGGTAAGAATGGTAAAATAAAAGGAGAAATTCAGGACAAATGTAAGGTCTTAATTGAGATAGATAGTAAAACCGGTGATGCAATAATTTCTTCGCAGTCAGAACCAATGTCTACAAGAATGGAGCCCTTTAAGGCAGTAGAAGTGATCACAGCCATTTCCAAGGGATTTTCCCCTCGACGCGCGTACAGGCTAATTGATGGAGACGAGGATACGCTTCAGTTAATAGATCTAAGAGATTATGCAGGCAAGTCTTCAAATTCCATGGAGAGAATTAAAGGCCGAATAATAGGTGAAGAAGGCAAATCTAGAAGGACCATTGAGGATCTGACCGGCGCCTATATTTCAGTATACGGTCATAGTGTTGGACTAATAGGAAAGTCCGACCAGATCAAGATTGCTTCGGATGCAGTTACTATGCTTTCAAAAGGAAAGTCACACAAAAGTGTATACAGTATGCTGCAAGAGGGCAGAAGAAAGGCTAAAATGGATAGAATGCGACTATGGGAAGACAATAATTTTCCAGTTCCAAGCTGAATCTACGGGCATTTACTCTTTTCTGCGCCCCCCCATCTTCTAAATAAATTATGCTCAATTCCAAATTGATCCAGAATCTTTCCTACTATGTGCGTTATGAGGTCGTCAATTGACTTGGGCTTATGGTAAAATCCAGGCATTGCTGGCAACAATACTACTCCCGTCTGCGCTAGGTTTATCATATTTGCAAGATGTATTTTTGAGAGAGGTGTCTCTCTTGGAACAATTACGAGTCTCCTTGACTCTTTAATGCACACGCCTGCGGACCTTGATATTAGATTATCTTCATATCCATTTGCTACGCTTGAGAGTGTTTTCATGCTGCATGGAACTATGAGCATCCCATCAAATTTGAAAGAGCCGCTTGAGGTCGCAGCAGCCATATTATCGTTGTCGTAATAATTTGTTGCAAGCGATTTAACGTAGTCAAACGTTTTATCAGTTTCGATGCTAATATTTCTTTCACCCCATCGGCTAACAATTAAATGAGTTTCTATTTTCAAATTCTGAAGGGCTTCTAGCGTTTTGATGGCGTATATAACACCAGAGCCGCCTGTTATTGCTACTACTAACCGCATTAATTCAATAGCAATTTCCTCTCGTAGTTATTTAATATGCCGATATCTTTGACTCGAGAAGCATTTATTTATTTATTATCCTAGAACTTTAGACATGATTACAGTTTTTGGAACTATTGCCTTAGACACGACGCGCACACCATTTAGGACTCAAACAAAAATCATGGGAGGAGCGGCTACTTATGCATCGCTTTGTTCGAGTTTATTTACTCCTACTTCCATAGTTGGAATTGTAGGCTCTGACTTTCCAATCGAATATAGGAGTATTCTTGATTGTCGGGTGGATACAAAAGGAATAATTACTAGAGAAGGTGGCAAAACGTTCCATTATGATTCATCATTTGATTACGACCTTTACCACAGAACAGCAAACAAGACAGATTTAAATGTCATAGCAGGTTTCGAACCTGTAATACCCGATCAATATGTCGATTCTGAATATGTATACCTGGCTAACAACGACCCTATCCAGAATATTAAGATATTAGAGCATTTTTCAAATCCTGAGTTAATAGTATGTGATACTATAGAATATTGGATTGTCAATCAAAAGCAGGATATAATAAAAATGATGAGTAAAGTAGATGGTGTTGTGATTAATGATGAAGAGGCTAGACTATTGTGCAAGACAACTAACCTGATTAAATGTGCAAAGATGATAATGTCGTGGGGGCCCTGGTTTACCATAGTTAAGAAAGGAGAACACGGTTCACTATTAGTTAGTGGTGATATAGTGTTCCCTGCTCCTGCATATCCAATGGAAGATATTGTAGACCCGACAGGAGCAGGAGATTCATTTGCAGGTGGCTTTATGGGACACATAGCCAAGAATAATAACGTCAATATTAATACGATGAAGGAAGCCGTAATTTACGGAAATGTTATGGGTGCATTTGCAGTCGAAGGGTTTGGCGTCGAAAGGCTACTCGGTATTACTAAACAAGATGTTCAAAAGAGATACGAATCCTATCGTGACTTAGTTAAATTCTGATTCAGCGTACTAGAATAGGCTCTATATTATAGCAGCCAATTTTAGATTTTCCATTGGGCTATAGAAAGCTCTTTCAAAAAGCAGTGCAGTGTTTTAAATAGCACAAAAAAAACTAGATGTGATGTCATTATTTGCTAATCCAATGGCGGTTATAACCTGTACAAAATGATACCTTACAGGTCGCACGTAATGTCGGTTTTACAATGTATATGCTCGAGGATCGTACAGAAATAAACTTATATCAGTAGAATATACGTAGCGAATTAAGAATGCTTTTGCATTGCAGATGATAGAATGCCTAACATTCAATAAATAGCAATGGTTGTGTATATCATGGACTACCAAAGATTATGTGAGCGAATCTTTGCTTTGCACGATGATATACGTTATGCAGGTATAGTGGATGATTCAGGATTGCTGATTGCTGGCGGAATGCGCAACGGAATTGATTCAATCGTAGATCAGAATAACGAAGAATTGTATCTGGCACAGACTGCGCTTCGCAAATCGATGAGACAGAGATTTGATGGAACAATGGGTAAATCAAGATTTGCTTATGTGGAACGCGAAAAGATTTCTATATTGACGCTTTACATGAATAAGAATACAGTCATTGTCACTATGGAGCCTAACGTTGATTCACATACGGCAGTAGATATCGCGCAAGATGCGCTAGAAATCTTAAATGACAATATAGAAACCGCCCATTAGAGGATCTATTAATTCGACTCTCAGTAGTTATCAGTTGTTTTTCGATCGCAAATGCCGTCTCCCACGACATTTGCACTGGGTGAGGTAAATTCTCAATTAGATTTACAGTGGCAAAAATTGTTATTTTTTTAAATTATGCATATTCTCGAGGTCCTTCTTAAATAGATCTAGTTCGGCTGGAACAGATATATCTATGAAATCCTTAAGGGATAGCGGCTTTCCAGTTTTTTCTGATATAGTTTCCTTCTTTTTATTCCACACCATAGAATTAAAGTCTACTATGATTCTGGTGTACCCACTCATCTGTGGATATTCGTGTTGCGATTTTGGCATTGGCTGTAAGTGGATACTTTTAGCGGAATATATCGTCGTCCATAATTCTTCTGTGATAAATGGGCATATAGGTGCCAGCAGCAACAAAATTGTTGTGAGACATTTATGCAATGCAAAGACAGCAGATGTCTGTCCAAGTTTGTCGCTATTATCATAAAATCTAGATTTTACCATTTCCATATAGTGCGATGCGAACAAATTCCATGTAAATTCTCTGATCGCATTTGCTGGAATAAAGAAGTTAAAGTTATCAAATCCCATTCTGCATTCGTCAACGAGTTTTGATAGTTCTGCCATAATCCATCTATCAGATGAAGCTAAATCACGGGGCGGCTCAGGCCTAATATCAAACGAAGAAATAAATCTAGCTATATTCCATAGTTTTGATAAAAATTTCTGTGCACCTGCAATCCTCTGTTCTGAGCATCTAAAATCATAACCTAGATTGCTTTCGCTTGCAGACCAGAATCTGAACGTGTCTGCTCCATATTGGTTAATAATTGGAAAAGGGTCAATCACGTTACCTTTGCTTTTGCTCATTTTTTCTCCCTTCTCGTCTATACCGAATCCCATAATCCAGACATGTGACCAAGGTTGCTGGCCTGTTAATTGAAAACACCGAAGCATAGTATAATGAAGCCAAGTTCTTACTATATCCTTTCCTTGTGGCCTCATTTGAGTAGGGTATGTGAAACTATTTAACTTTTGGTCCCTTTTATACTTTGTAATAAAGAGCGGGGTAATGCTAGAGTCCATCCAGGTATCAAATGTTCTATCTTCACCAATAAAGTCGGCTTTACCACATTTATTGCATCTCTCAAAGGGAGGGCTCTCTTTCCACGGACGATAGTATTTGCCCTGTTCTGGAAGATTTGGAGTCATACAGTTATTGCAATACCAAATAGGTATCTCTGTGCCGTAAAATCTTCTTCTTGAAATGGGCCAGTCGATCGCTATCGAGTCTAACCAACTAAGAAGAATTTGTCTATGCATTTTAGGATAGAATTTGATTTTGTTTGCCAAATCTCTCAAGCATGGAATATAATCCAGCTGTTTTAGATAAAAATCTTGTAAAGGAATTATTTCAACAGGAGTTTTGCTACGTTCACACAATGGAGTCCTATGCATTATATTTTCTTCCTTTTCTAAAATGCCAGCATTCCTTAAATCTTCGATTATTTTTGTTCTTGCTTGATTTATGCGTAAATTAGCGTAGGATCCAGCTTCGCATGTAGTTCTTCCATTTTCATTGATAGATACAATTTCTTTCAGTCCCAGCTCTCTGAAGATATGCACATCATTTTGGTCTCCGTAGCTGCATACCATCACCACGCCTGAACCAAACTCGGGTTTTGCTGTGTTATGCGGTACAATCTTAACTTCTCTATTAAATATAGGTATTACTGCAGATTTTCCGTGCAATTTCAAGTAGCGTTCGTCTTTTGGATTAACTATTAGGACCTGACATGCAAAAAGCAGTTCAGGTCGTGTCGAAGCAACTACTACACTACTTCCCGTACCTTTGATCTTAAAGCGCATATAAATCAGCTTTGTAGGAATAGCGTCGTACACGACTTCTTGATCCGCTATTGTGGTTCCACAGTCTGGACAATAGTTATTCGGTCTATTTGCCAAATATATTAGATTTCGGTTCCATAGCTCGATAAACGTACTCTGGGTTAAGGACCGAAATTCTTCCGAATCAGTACGATAATATTCCTTAAAGTTGGCACTCAGACCCATACGCTTCATTATAACTACCATCTCAGATTCCAAATCATTTAGAGCAACTCTGCAAAGGTCGAGAAACTTATCTCTGTTTGTTTGACGCATTCTAATTTTGTATTTTTTTTCAGTGTAGATCTCAACTGGCAAACCATTCCTGTCAATTCCCAAGGGAAACATTACGTTGTATCCCATCATCCGAGCAGTTCGAGCAATCATGTCTATTTGCACATAATGAGCTGCAGCTCCTATGTGCCAAGGCCTTCCAGATGGGTAGGGAGGAGGTGTGTCGATCACAAATGGGTTTTGATATTCTACAGAAAATTTGTAAATATCTTGCCGCTGCCATCTTTCTGAGATAATCTCTTCTATTTCATGATTCCAGGATTTAGCTACGATTTTAGGTTCCATTTTTTGTTTTCTCTACTAGCACATTTATACGGTTATTAACGTTCACATATAGCTTATTAGATAATTACGGTGTGATATTGAGCATACTAATAGTGCTATAGCATCATCATGTTTCTAAAGAGCAGTTAATATTGAAACAATAGCCATTTAAGAAAAGACAGGATCTTTTATACCCAAAGACCTAAATGCACCGAACCTCTGAGAACACGGATAACATTGTCCGCAATGTGTTTCTCCTTCATTGTAACAACTCCATGTCAATTCTAATGGTACTTCCATTTTGAGCGCAAGACTGATCACCTTTTGTCTGTCCAAATTCGACAATGGCAGCAATATTGTTGGTGTATTGCTGCCAATTACCGGATGTCCTTGTCTTAAAAGAGCATTTATCTTTTTGATATACCCTTTTGTTGCATCTTTGAAAAATTCAGCATCTTGACTATTATGTCCTCCTATGATCCATTTAATATCCAGAAGTTCTGCGTAATGTGCACATATCGAATAAAATATCATATTCCTCGCAGGAATGTATGATGGTAGCCTTAGATCGGACTGTTCTTGTAAAAGATTGCGTTTATAATAATCAGAGTATTCCTTAATAAAAGGAACGTTGACTTCCAGTAAGTTTGTAACAGCTGCTCTTCTTGCTAACTGAACTGTAGCCTTCTTTTCATTCTTAAGTCTTCCATAATAATTAAATGTAATGGCTGCAACTTCAGAAAATTTCTTTTTGGCCCAATAAAGACACGTAGATGAATCTACTCCACCAGAAAGCATGACAAGTGCTTTTTTTGATTTGCCCATTATCTAACCTAGTCTAATCTTTCTATCTTACTTCTGAGATGATGTGAGATCCTTTATTTACGCCTTCGTAAACATATACACCTAGCGCCTGTACATTTGGTGGCATTTTAGGAGCAAGCAGCTTTATTATCTCAGTTGATAGGGTTTCCACAGTAGCCTCCCCTCTAAGAAGAAAAGTTGTCATCTTGGGTAACTGGAGATCAAAATATCCTTTTGGCCCTTCGAACGCCACGTAATAATGTGTATCGTCTTCTTTCTTCAAGTACTTCTTGCTGATGAAGAATTTGTGATCAATTATACCCAATGTGTCTTTGATTATTCTCTTGGCTTCTCCAAAGTCTATAACCAGATTATCTTTCATTTCACCAATAATCTCAACCATGATAGTAGAGGTATGTCCATGTAGAATAGAGCATTTTTCTACAAGGGGGAGAATATGTGCATAATCAAAAGCAAGAGAAGGATCCTCTATGAATATAGAACCGGTCTGACTATCACCAAAATTGAAGAAGAATAATGATTCGAGTTCGTTAGTTCTACCTGCGAATCTTGAATGACCAAATGCAATAATTTTTAGATCAGGAACAGTGCTCTGCATATTCTTGAATTTATCGATGTCGGCATCAGAATCTATAATCTCTATATATAAATCGCCAACCTTAAAGTCAACCGTGATGTAATCACCATGCCTAATGTGAACTTTTACATCGTATTCATATTCATGTCCCAAATAAGACAGGAATTTTGAAACTGCATGCTCAGTTCTACTTCGCAGCAAATTGCCATGGCCATCAATATATCTAATATCTCTATCAAGCTCAAATCTTTCCATCTAAATGATTCTTCACCAAAAATTACAACAGATTTTACATATAAGCCATTTCTATATATACTATTGGAGTTTATATGGCTAACGCTCAAGGACTAAAATTTTATATACGATATAGTAATCGAAGTAAAATGCAGTTTATATATACATAGTGAAAGCCTGAATAGCACGCATGGCCTGATCGTTAGACAATGACTGCACCCGCAAAATGTGAACTCATCTGTGGACAGTATTTAACATACGCAATTGAAAAACTTACGATTTTTATATGCAGCAGAGTGTATGACAATTGATGCTATCTAGTTTAGAGAAAGCATTGTTTACTACAGTGGCAGAGTCTGCGGATACTGATTCCCCAGTAGCAGTTGCTTTCTCCGGCGGTCTAGATAGCACGCTACTAGCAAAAATTTGTAAGGATCTCGGGTTTGAAGTCACTCTATTGACTATAGGATTTTCGCATTCCCATGACTTAGAATTTTCAAAGGTAATTGCCTCAAGGATTGGATTGCCACAGAAGATTTACATATTGAATGAACAAGAATTTTACAAAGTTTTATCACATGTGAGGCAGATAATAGACTGCGATAATCTGTCGCATATCGAAAACTGTATTGCGTATTTCCACATTGCAAAGTTAGCTAATAAAAGTGGCTTCCAACAAATTTTGACTGCAAATGGTTGTGATGAGCTGTTTTGCGGTTACAATGAATATAGGCTGGTTTACGACCGGGGAAGAACGTATATAGCAAAACTAATGGATGAAAAAATTATAAATGAGTTGGAGCTTATGAACGAGATTGAAACCGCAACTAGTGGAATGGGAATAAATTTGAAAAAGCCTTTTCTAACAGAGAAATTCATCTCCTTTGCCAAGAATATCGACATTGATCAGAAGATAACTGGTTCTAATGACTTTGTTCGGAAGCGCATCTTAAGAGAAACAGCGCTTTCTATAGGTGTTCCAGAAGAATCTGCCATGAAACCAAAAAAAGCGATTCAATATGGTACAATGATTCACAAGAAATTTATAATATATACCAAATCATCATATGAGAAGCTAAGATAGACGCTGGACGCTCACAGAAGATCTACTAGCGTAGTATAACAAGTGTCCTAAATAGGCCAGTTACTGAGGGTTGAGTACCTGAGTCCTTAATTAGTACTACAACAACTTAACGGATGACCGTCGAACGAATTTCACAATTGAAGTTTTTTTTGCATATATAAGTTTTTCATTTTATTTAGCAAAAAAATTAACATGACTACTGACGAAATAGATATAAAAGCTTCAATCGAAGATACGATTAGTTTACCATATCCATTTCCGAGCAAAATACGATCCACCATAGGTACAACAAAAACTAGGAAGGCTGATTCTACTAAAATTATTATCCACATCATTATAACAAAGCCAAAAAGCCCCGTTAACCTCATTCCATAGATTATGTATCATGATAAATAAAAATGAAGACGAAGCCACATTTATCGAAACATAAAAGGGACAAGAATTGGGCTATGTGGATTCAACAAAAGATTTGTAGTTAGAGAATTCGCTGAAGGTTAGCTTGCGATGTTTTATTTAGCATTAGCATATTTGTAGGTAGATTCCAATTTATTATGATCATATTGTTGTCCTTTTCTTTTGTAAGGAAGCAATTTTGAATAGCACTATTGTTCCTTTTTGGACTTGTTGAAAGCCGATTTCATAGAATACCTACGAAGCTAATTCACTCCAGTGAATTTGGGATCGAATAACCTTTTTACCTGGATTCATGATATATTTGGGATCGAATAACTTTTTTACTTCCTTGAAAAGTGAAACAATCTCACCAGTATACATATATTCGATATATCTTGTTCTAGCTAGCCCGTCGCCGTGTTCTCCTGTAATAGTTCCACCAGATCGGATTACTCTGTTAAAAATATCCTCAGCCAAATTTTGTATTAGATCAATCTCAGACTTGGAGTTGACATCCACCAGTGGTCTCGTATGCAAGTTGCCATCTCCTGCGTGACCATAGATTACATAGTTCAGTTTGTAAATATCATATATTTGTTGTAGATATTGTGTGTATTCATATAATAAATATGGGCTGACCACCGTATCTTCTATTAGTCCAATTGGTTTTCTGCTACCAATAGTTAATTTCATTACACGGTTCAATGCATTTTTTCTCGCCTGCCATATCCTTACAATACTTTGTTCATCAGCTACGCTTTCTATAAGCGCACATCTATAAGACAATTTGTTCAAACACGACTTGAAATTTGTTTCGATGTGGGTTAAGCTATCTGCTGCGAATTCTACAAATAGCAAACAATCAATACTACCTGTTACCGTGTTATTATTCCGTATCCCTTGTGTCGTTTCCCGAAAGGAAAAAACAGAACGATCAAGCAATTCAAGAGCAGTAGGATTGAATTGTAAAATAAGCGGGACAACGTACATTGCAGATAACAAATTTTCAAAGCCCAATACTAGCATATGACGGTATGCTGGGATGTCTATGATCTTCATCTTAGCATAAGTCACAATCCCTAAAGTACCTTCAGATGCAGCAAATATCTTCTGTGGAGAAAAATAGTCGTCATTGATCAGTGCATCTAACCTGTAGCCGCATGAATTCTTGGACACCCGTGGATAATGTTTTTTTATTGCTACAGAGTGACCGGATATCAATTCAAACAAACTTTTTAATAACCTCCCGTTTGCGTCGTTGCCTAATTCTCCAATGGCGTTGTGTCTAATATCTCCAAGCAATCCAAAAGTACCGTCAGGATAGATGACTCGAATTTCTTTTAGAAAATCTATTGTACTACCGTAACTCAAACAATGAGGTCCACTTGCATTATTTGCAATCATTCCTCCTATCGTGCAGTAATTAGTGCTTGCAGGGTCGGGTGGGAGAAATTTTCCTTTCTTTTTTAATTCTCTATCTAAAAGGCCCTTGACTATGCCGGGTTCGATTATGACATAATCATCTGCAATTTCAATCACTTTATTCATATATTTCGTACAGTCAATGAGCACACTATCAGACAGCGACTGACCAAGGAGACTGGTCCCGGCTCCCCTTGCTGTTACAGCTACATTTTTCGAAAAACAGTATCGACATACCTCTTGTACATCATATTCACTTTCAGGGCACACTATCAACGATGGTCTTATTTCGTAATTGCTTGCATCGACAGAGTATATTTCTCTACTCCAGCAGTCAGATAGAATTTCACCCTTAGCTATACGCTCCAACTCATCCTTTATCTCCATTTATCATCCTTATACGGATGGCATAGAAATTATGTTTTATTGTAGTGCACAAACGACTTCCATTATGATATCATCATGGGAACCCTTCAATTTGGCACTTCCACTGGATGCTGCTGACGGTACGAGTAAAGCCAAAACTCCTAGATGAATCAAGCATAACCGTCGATTTAAAAGCTGAATTATAGTTTATGGATCGTCTCCTGAACATGCATTCAGACCGGAGCATTTACTTCCTGGTCTGAATCAAGGGCGAAATACGTATCACCCGGAACGGAAAGGACCATTGAAGAATATCAACTCTAATAAAGCAGGCAGAATGGAAGTACATTCAAACTCTGCGTCCTTGTCGTAATAGATTATATTGGTATTCTGGATGCAATAGCTTCATGCTATTGAACCAAAGTGAGATCCTTTTTTACTCTGCGCCGACGAGACCCAAAAGATCAAACCCCTCAGTAGATTTTTCCTTCAGCTCAGCTATCGAGATCAAATGACCGTCTGGGTCGAGAATAATCGTGTGCTTGCCAAATGGTTCATTCTTTGGCTGTTTAAAGAATTTCACCTTCTTCTTCTTCAACTGTTTGACAGAAGAATCCAGGTCATTAACCATAAATCCTATCAACATGCTTGATCCGGATTTAAGTTTGTCTTTCTTCTTGGCTGGATGCAAAGCTAGGACAGTTCGATCATGGAAGAATTCGGTCCAGTCTTTAGATTGCCTTTTAACGGGTAACCCGAGCACATTCTTATAAAAATTAATCGATCTCTTCGCGTTAGAGACAAGTAGGACCACAGCGCTTATCCTTCTAAATGACACACAGAACACCACCTGGATTTTATCTCTTCCGAATTAAGAACTTATCTGTGATATTAAGTATATCATTTAATAACGTAGCTGATCTGTATAAGAGCACGGATATCTCATAGCATTCGATATTTATGTATATGTATATATCCAGTCATTTGTCGACTGATATCACCTTAGAAAACCATTCAGCTGAATCGATCGTATAGATAATGTCCACGTAGCACATTGAAGCAATTGTGGATGGTTTTTATTATATTCTTTCTAAAGAAAATTATTAAGATTTGTCGAGTAAGAAGTTATTTTTCATTTACGTAGCCAAGGATAAAGAATGGCAGACAAGGCGAAATGAGGATTGGGAATATGTCTATTCTATGTCTAGATTTTATCATTGGTGGATCAGACGTCATTTCCATATAGATTTCAACGTAAATGCGGACATCTTACCAGTTATTCCTGGAAAAATATTTGATAGAATGTCACTGGATTATCTTTTGAGGGACCACACTCAAAGAGGAAAAGGAATTTATCATTTCTATTTGGCATATTTTAGCCCCTTTTGGACGGATTGTCAAACGGAAGGATATTCTAGTGACAACTTTGGCATGGTTTACTGGAAAAGACCATCTGCTGATACATTGCAAAGTGAGCGTGCTAGATTTTTCGCAGAGAATAACTGTACTAAAATATCACACTTACTATCCCATGAAGTCATGAGAATGAAAGGCAAAAGTAGAAAGGAATATTTAGATTTCATACACGATCTATGGCATCGGCATATCGAAAATACTCTAGATTTCAACTACTATGATGACCGCTTTGTCAAGGTATCTCAAGGTAGTGCATATCGTTTTGCGACTTTAGATACTAGTCAAATTTCATCTTTATAATAAGAAACAAATGGAACCGGGACAAAGATATAGATATTGGAATTAAAGCAGATAGAAAAGTCAGGAGCAATTTTCTCAACAATCGGACTGGCGTTGCTTATTATGTTTATAATAGTTTTATTGATATTTCCTACAATAAAAGAATGTCAAAGACCTCTAAGACCATATGAAAAATGCCAATTCTATTCTACTGCGCCGGATCCGATCCGATTTATAGTTAAACCCTTATTTTTGTCATCTGCTCTAATCATAATTGCTATAGGAGTAGGTACAACTAGATTTGCTGTATGGTATCAGTATAAAAAAATGAAAACAAGTGTGTAAGAAATATCTATCTTCCTAATAAATACAGTGGTCTTCTGATTATATATTCGTAATTTTAACATCATTGGGATGCTAATTCAGGAGTCAGTTCACTGCATTGGACAAAGATCGTACCTGGGAGAGAAAGGAACTTAATCGGCTCTGCAAGCGGTCTCACAAATGAGGAGTTGTAGATCTTAGAGGAATCATTACACGTTGAATCCAATTAAAGGAATCTGCTGCTAGAGACC
>Ga0075434_100002583_pt1 | contig 15983 bp, 12 predicted proteins | sample RhiMethybrSRZTD3_FD_75298 | JGI IMG/M metagenome (GOLD analysis project Ga0075434, IMG submission 75298) | Populus rhizosphere microbial communities from Tennessee, USA - Rhizosphere MetaG P. TD hybrid SRZTD3 | ecosystem: Host-associated > Plants > Roots > Rhizosphere > Soil | place: USA... | reverse complement strand
AGCCCGATCTCACCCGCCAGCCGGACCGTTTCGGCCACGACTTCGGGAGCGTCGCCGAATCCCTTTCCCAGATCCGCTGAGACCGGCAGGTCCGTCGCCTCGACAATCGCGCGACAATGTGCAAAGTCCTCATCGCGCGTCAGTCCATGATCTCTTTTGCCGTAGGTGGCAGCTGCCGCGGCACTCGAGGTGGCTAAAGCCTGGAAGCCCATTCCCGCAAGAATGCATGCCGAGCCGACATCCCATGGATTGGGAATGATGAAGGCGCCGCGTCCCTCATGAAGCGCACGAAAGCGCACCGCTTTTTCTTTCTGGCTGAGACTCATGCAGATTTCCTCGCAAAGAAGTCGTGAGTAGTTATTACGGATTGCTGTGACCATCACAGTGCAGCACGCCCAGGAACGCGACCCAGGGGCCAACCGTCTCGCGATATTGGTAAGCCATAACCCGCGACAGCTGGTGCAGATGGCTGAGATCGTGGACGGCCCAGGTTGCCAGTAACTGCGACAGTGTCACTACACCCAGTTGCGGGTGCTGGCCGCATCGCTCCAGGTGTTGCGGCTGAAGGTTGAGGGCGTGCAGCGCGGCGACATTTTCGCTTCGCAATTGTGCGAACTCGTCCAACAGCCGCTCGAGTGTCTTGCCGCGGCTCTCCCGGAATTGCGCGAATCGGTCGAATGGATCGAAAGGGCGCGACTCGCCGCTCTCCAGGATCCTGCGAGCCCGTGGCATCCAATCGGTCTTCTCGCCGAAGATCAGGTGGCCCACGATGTCGAAAGCGCTCCACGTGTCCCTGCCTTCATTGGAGCGCACCCAGGAGTCGGGAAGTCCTCGCAACAATGTGTTCAATGTTGCTGGAGTGCGTGTAAGAAGTGCGATGGTTTCGGTCAGGCTAAATCCGGTCAGGGTAGGCATGCCTACGTAGATGCCGGGACACGAAGTAGGACTCAGGAGATGTAGCGCGAATTTGGAGTCCTGAACGGAACGGCAGGTCGTCGAAGAAAAATCCTGACCGCAGAGGACGCGGAGCGAATTCCGCAGAGTGCGCGGAGAAAAAGCTTAACCGCAAAGGTTGCGAAGTTAGTCGTAAAGCCCGAGCAGTTAGTCGCAAGCCCGCGAAGTTGGTCGCAGAGCCCGCGAAGCATTCTTTGCGTCCTTCGCGTGACCTCTGCGATCTTTGCGGCATGCTTTCTCCGCGCGCTCTGCGAAATCTTTCAGCGCCCTCTGTGGTTAAAAGCCTTTCATCATCCTCCGATCGACGACATGCACTGAACAAAAATGGTTGCCAGAAGCCAGCGGCCAGAAGCTAGATGCCGGTGTTACTGCACTCCCGCTGCGCCCTGCCCGACGAAGTCTTCCATCACTGCCTTCCGCATCAGGTCCGGAGGCAACAATCCCTGCGCCAGAATGAAGTCATGGAACTTCTTCTGATTGAACTTGCTTCCCATCTCTGCTTCCGCGTCTTTTCGTAGAGCGATCAACTTGGTGTAACCGTAGTAATAGCTGTTCGCCTGTCCCGGCGCGCGATACGTATAGCGCTCCACTTCCTCTTCCGCGAATGCCGGAGACTGCACCACGTCTTGTTCGAGCACGCGTTTCGCGTCCGCCGGCTGGATCTTGCCCGCCTGCAACTCTGGATCGAGAAACGCCCGCGCCGCCCGCAACAGGCGATAGTCCAGCGATACCAGTTGTCCCTCGAGCGGCATGTATGGCCGAACGAGGTATTCCGAATACAATCCCCAACCCTCGACATTGGTGCTGTTGAATGCGTAACGTACACGCGCGATCGAGACGCCCTTCTCCACCATGGAGTCAAACTGCAATTCGTGTCCCGGCCGCGCTTCGTGTGCCGTCAGGGTCCAGGCCGCCGCGTCGAAGGTGAAGTCGTCGTACTTCTCCGTCGCCTTCTTCCCCGGTGCAGGTGGAAGATTGAGCGGCAGCACGAACTCTCCCCGCTGTCCCGTGTTATGCAGGAAAGGCGGCGGCGACATGTGCGGCGCCGGCTGCTGCGCCGTTTCCGCTGCGCTAGCAATGCGGATGCGCGCCGGGCGATCAGGTAAGGTCACCAGCTGCTTTTCGGATATGATCTTTTCGATCTGCTTCAAGCGCTCTTCATAAAAAGGCAGAATCGCATCGCCGACCAGTTGTTTCTTCTTCAGCTCCCGAATCACGTCACGATAGTCACTGGAGGGAAGCTTGCGCTCTTTTGCGATCTGCGCCGCGATCGGCTTCATTTCCTCCTGAATCTCGAGGAAGCCCTTGTGCGCCAGCGCCGCCATCTGCTCTGGCGAAATATCGATGCCGTAGTCCTCGAGCGCAAGAGCGTACTCTTCAGGCAGCAACCGGAAATCTTCCCGCGCCTTGGGCAGCACGGTGGCGCGCATCCACGCGTCGTAGTCGGTGAGCTGCGACTTCAACTTGGCGAACGGCTCTTCCCACCCCGAAAGTTTGTACTGGGCGCACAAGGCGGCGATGCCCTCAAGGTAGTGGGGATTGCGGCCCAGTTCTGTCTCGATCTGGACTTTCGCGGGATAGACGAGGCCGGGCTTCGCCATCTGCTCGGTGATGCGTTGTTTCCAAATCTCAGTCAAGGGTTGGTAGCCTGACTCGAGTCCTGCGTACTTGCGAATCCGCGCCACCGCCGCAGGCCGCCGCTCGGCGGGCGTCTGATCATCGAGCAGTGGTCGAATCCCGCCGAACACCATGGCACTTGCATTGGCGAAGGGAACTTTATGGGCGCGTTGGAAGTCCTGCTCCTTAAAGCCTAATTCCAACTCGCGAACGATGATCTCCAGATCCTGCGCTACTTCTTTTCTCTTTTCCTTGGCAAGCGCGGCTTTAAGCTGGGCGACGACTTCTTCCGTTTCCTTGCGTTCCGCGTCCTCATCCGCCAACGTGGGTTGCGCGACCAGCGCGTCGTACTTGCTCAAGCCTTGCCGCGTGCCTTCCTCGGGATGGTGCTTCAAGGCGACATTCAGCGCGAGATTCGTGAAGTCATTGCTGGCCGCGATCCAGTCGCGGTCGGCAGCATTGACCTGCAAGAGCACCGATAAGGCGAAAAGAATTCCAGCCAAAACCACCATCCAGTTGCGCATGTACCTTCCTCCAGGCATGCCACTCACTGACAAAAGATGCTGACGTCCCGCAAAAGCGTTGGTGAGCAAAACGCCTCTCTATTCAAGCCAAGGCTGCGGTCGCATATTAGTTTCTGCCCGCGATCGCCCTAGCCAACCCCAACAACCAAGGCCTAAAGGCCTAACATCGGCCGTTCTTACATCAGCCACAGCGCATCCACATCCACAATGACCTGCGTGCGCGGGATCTTCTGCGCGACGGCGTAGGCCAGCATGGTCCGCAGCAGCATATTCAGCTTCTCTCGGCTGGCTGACTTCAGAACAAAGTGATACCGATAATCCCGCTTCAGGCGCAGAATCGGCGCGGCCGCCGGCCCCAGCACCCGGACTCGTTCGTGCCGGGTCCTCTCAAACCACTTTCCCAGAATGCCCGACCACTGCAGCGCTTCGTCGAGCTGGTCGCTGCGAATCAGGACATTGGCCAGAGCGGAGTACGGCGGATAGTGCATCCAGCTGCGAAATTGCAGCTCTTTTTCATAGAACCCGACAAAGTCATGGCGCGCTGCATACTGCACCGCATAGTGATCGGGAAAATAAGTCTGCAGCACGACTTTGCCGGGCGTCTGCCCACGCCCGGCGCGTCCCGCGACCTGCGTGAGTAACTGGAAGGTTCTCTCTGCCGCGCGAAAATCAGGCAGGCCCAGGGCAATATCGGCGCCAACCACACCAACCAGCGTGACGCCATGGACGTCATGTCCCTTGGCAATCATCTGCGTGCCCACCAGGAGATCGAGTTGGCCCTCGTTCAATGCGTTGAGCACGCGCTCGAAATCTTCATTGCCGCGCACGGTATCGCGATCCAGACGGCCGATTCGCGCGGTGGGAAACATGCCGTGCAACAGTTCTTCCAGCTTCTCCGATCCCGTTCCGAGAAAATACACATACTCGCTTCCGCACTCCGCGCACTTCTTCGGAACCGGAGTCTGAAATCCGCAGTAGTGACACACCATGCGGCGCGAACCCTTGTGATGGGTCATCGCGACGGCGCAATTGCGGCATTCCATGCGGCTTCCGCAGGCGCGGCAGAGTGCCACCGGAGAATAGCCGCGCCGGTTCAGCAGAATCATCACCTGCTCTTTCCGGTCCAATCGTTCACGAATCTCCTCCGCCAGCTTGCGCGAAATCACCTGCTCCTGCCCGGTCTCCTGAAACTCCTGCTTCATGTCGATGAGTTCGACCTCAGGCAGCGGACGTTGCTCCACCCGGTCCGGCAACTCTACCAGCGCATACTTGTTCTTCTTCGCGTTGTAGTAAGACTCTAGAGAGGGCGTAGCCGAGCCGAGCACTACCATGGCGTCGGTCATCTTGGCGCGCATTACGGCCACATCGCGCGCATGGTAGCGCGGGGTTTCTTCCTGCTTGTAAGAGGAATCCTGCTCTTCGTCGACGATGATGAGCGCCAGATCTGCGACCGGCGCAAACACCGCCGAACGCGTGCCGACCACCATGCGCGCTTCGCCGCGCTTGATGCGATGCCACTGTTCGGCGCGCTCCTGATCGGAGAGCGCAGAATGGAGAATGGCGACTTCATCGCCGAAGACCTGGTGTAGATCCGCGGCCACCGCCGGCGTCAGCCCGATCTCGGGGACCAACAGGATGGCCGATCTTCCGGCCTCAAGCACCGTCCGCATCCCTGCGAGGTAGACTGCCGTCTTTCCCGATCCAGTCACGCCATGCAACAACACTCCGCCAAATTTGCCGGCGGAAACGCCCTCTTCTATGCGCCGTAACGCCTGCTGCTGTGCCGCATTGAATTGAAAGTCAAAGGGGGATGGCCGCGCCTTCACGCGCGAAACGTGAAACGCCGCCGGCTCTTCGACGATATCAATCAAGCCACGTTCGACAAGAGTCCCCAGTGTAGTGCGAGGGATCTCCAGTGCCCGCAGAGTCTCGACCGGAACGCGTCCCCCTGCTCCCGCCAGTGTCTCAATCAAGGTCTGCTGATTCGCGTTGAGTCTGTTCGTAAAGCGACGGTCAGCCTGCCCTGAGCCTGCTGAGGGGTCCTCGCTCTTCGCACCGTCTTCCTCCGCAGCTCGCAGCACTGCAATCCTGACAACCCGCGACGCATCCCGCGCGCCCGACACATCCTCGCGTGTGATCCATTTCTTGCGAACCATGCCGTCGAGCAACGAACGGCTTGCTCCAGTTGCGCTGCGCATGCTTTCCGCGCGCACTTCCTCACGATTTGCGAGGTAATCGAGCACCCGGAACTCGACTAACTGCTCCTCCGGCGTCCGTCGCGCTCGGGCCGATGATCCCGACATCCCGCCCATATGCAACGCCATCTGTCCCTGGTCGGCGATGCGGTACAGGATTGTTCGCTTGAACTCCGCGCTCAACGGCAACATCGTTCGGAACACTTCTCCGACGGGCGCGAGGTAGTAATCCGCAATCCATCGTCCCAGCCGCATGAGCTGCGCATCGAGGACAGGCACCGGATCGAGCACGCTGACGACATTCTTAGTAGTAACTGCCGGCTTCCGATCGTGCAGGTCGACCACGATCCCGCTCATCCGCTGCTGCCGAAAGGGCACGAGCACACGTCCGCCCACAGCCGGCTCCATCCCATCGGGAACGCGGTAAGAGAATGCGGTGTCGAGCGGCACCGGCAGGGCAACGTCACAGTACGCGGGCATGTGTAGGAAGGATATCTCAGGGGCAGGTGTCAGGTGTCAGGTGTTGGGTCTTAGGCCTTGGGTCTTGGGCTCCGGTATCAGGGTCCCAGACGCCTCCACATCAGCTTTCTTTGTCGCATTGTCCTCTAACAACCTGTCATCCCGACCGGAATCGAGGCGAAGCCGAGCGGAGTAGAGAGATCTTGCGTTTGGTTACTCGACGTCTGTGCAGCGTGAAACTTCTCAGTGCCGGGTGCCCACCCTACCCGCGTTTTTTGCGGGAGGTCCTATCACTTGATCGGAACTCCAGACGTTGGTATCAGGTCTTAGCTTCTTTGGGAAATTTCTTCGTGTATTCTGCCGCTTCTCTGCGATCTCCGCGGTTCAGGCCTTTTCGCAGTTCGAGCTCGCAGTTCAAAGCTCAGCCCGCAGCCCTCCCTTTCATTTTCTGGTACGCTAAATTCCAAGCACGTGACCGCGCGTCTCGCCATCCTCGCTGACATCCATGCCAACGTTTGGGCTCTGGACGCTGTCCTCGAGCACGCGAAAACGCGGGGTGTCGACTCGTTCGTGAACCTGGGCGATACGCTCTACGGACCGCTCCGGCCGCATGCCACGTACGAGCGTTTGTTACACGAGAATGTGCTGGCAACTATTCAGGGCAATCAAGACCGCATGATCTTCGAAGCCAGTGAGCGAGATCTGGCAACGATCCCGACGCTCGCTTATGTGATTCGCGACCTGGGGGAAGAACCCATTCGCTGGTTGAGCGAGTTGCCCAAAACCGCCGTCGTCGACAACGACATCTTCCTTTGCCACGGCACGCCCGGCAGCGACATGATTTATCTGCTCGAAGACATTATGGAAGGGCTCCCGGAAGTTCGTTCCGAAGGCGCGATCCGGGAACTGTTGCAGGGCGTTCATCAGCCAGTCGTCCTCTGCGGGCATACGCACATTCCCCGCGTTGTCGAATTGTCAACCGGACAATTGGTGGTGAATCCGGGAAGCATCGGCGTGCCCGCCTATGACGACGTCGATCCCGTGCGCTACCGCATGCAAACGTTCTCGCCGCATGCCTGTTACGCCATTCTGGAAAGAAACGGCGCCGGCTGGAATATTTCGCTGGAGCGGGTTGCTTACGACCATCAAGCCGCCGCCGAGTACGCCCGCGCCATGGGACGCGATGACTGGGCGCAAGGAATCGCGACGGGAAGGATGGGGTAGAGGCGCCTAAAGCTTTGTCATTATCCGTGCTGTCAGGCTTAGGCCAATCGCAGTCGGCAGCCTGCCGTGACGTATATAGGAAGGGCCGCGAGGTGGGGTTGGTGCCCCCTTTAACGCATCGGTGACGACGAAAGACCAAACCGAGAAATCGGCCCGTTAGCTCCAGGATAACAAAGCACGGATCCTGGCCCTCAGGATAGCGAGTTGGCCGCCGGACGACCAGAAGCCGCCCACGATCCTAAATTGCGACCGTAGGCCTTCCAACGGCCAAGAATAGCCATCCTGCGCGATGCTCCGATCGGTGGTTTGCCTTAAATTCTCTCGCCGACGGCCTTTCAATAACTTAGCTTAAAGAGAACCAAATCGGGAATACGCCTCAGCCCCCATTCCTTGGCAGTCTAGGCAGTTGGGTTGAGGTATGTCGTGTAAGGCTGTTCCTCAACTGCCGTAAATGGCAGGAAATCGAGCATGCCGTTGGCGAGTGTCGCTTGCCATTTTTGCGCTGCAACCTTTCGGGTTGCGAGCAACTCCTTGCCAGTCACGGCCGGTGTACCTTCACCGATCGCGAACAGCACTAACGGGCCCGACAACAACGCCACCGTCTGCGGGTGACGCGCGTCAATCGGCTCGAGTCGCATGCGTAGGGGAAGTTCCAGTTCGATTCGGTCGCCGTTTTTCCACTCCCGCCGGACACTCACAAATGTTTGCGGTGTGACTGAAGCGCCTACTCGCTTCCCATTGACACTCACAGACGCGCCTTCCGCCCAGGCTGGAATTCGTAAGTTCAGAGCAAAAGTTGACGGTTTCGACGCGGCGATTTCTATCTGCACTTCGCTTTCGAATGGGTAAGCACCCTTTTGTGTCAAGACTACCTGGTTGCTTTCCCGGACCCATCGCACCGACGAAGGCACGTAGAGGTTCACGTAGATGCTGTCGTAGTAGTGAAAATACGAGTTCAAGCGATAGTCCGCTGCCACCTGCGGCAAAGTTCCCGAACAGCAGGGCCAGCCGCTGCCGTGATAGAACTTCTTTCCCTTGAAGTTGTAGTCGGAGTAATAGAACGTGTGACCGTCGGACTGCAGTGGTTTCGCGCCAAGCACGGTGTTGTACATCACGCGCTCCATGCTGTCACCGTAGCGGGCGTCACGCGTGAAGCGCAGCAGATATCGCGTGAGCTTGAAGTGCGCGTAAGTACCGCATGGCGTTTCAAAGCTGTGGTGAGTTCTGTTAAGACTCTCGAACAGATCATCGCTGTTGGTTTTGCGCAACAGCTCGTCCGGACCCCAACCGCCCGTTGCAAAGCTCTGCGCCTGCAGCATGTCGAAGGCATTCTTAGCCGCGCGAAAGTGTTTTTCGCTGCCGAGCGTTAGGTAGGCCTGCATCGCCGAGCAGAGCGAGTTCACATGGCTATAGGCATGACGGCCCGCCATGTCGTTTTCGCCCCTTGCCAACTTGTCGTAGTAGGCGTCATACAGGTACTGCTTTCCGAGATCACGGTACTTCTCTCCTGCGCCGTAGTGATAGGCGAGGAACAGATTCTCCGCCAGGGTGTATGACTCGTCCCAGTTCCAGTCTTCGGTTTTACGGTGGGGACGCCAGGAGGTGCCGTGCACAACAGCATGCCCGGGAAGCTGCGGCAGCGCAGCTTGCGTCGTGCGTTCCAAAATGGCGAAGGCTTCGGGATCGTGGGCCAAGCGTTGGGAATCGATGAGCCCACAGACAAGCTTGTCGTAGCAATACGCAGGAAAGCGGTTACGCGCGTAATACTCACTTGAGATAGTTTGGGCGTACAGGCGGTTCAGACGCAACACCTTCTCGCGCAAGGGCTGCTCACCGCTGATGGCGTACATACGCGACAGCGCCGATACCCACTGGCCAAACGTCGCGGTCGGAGCGAATCCCGTCCAGTCGTCACGAAGCTCACCGGGATCGTAGTTGTACCAGCCGCCGAGGTCATCGCCGGGGGCAGCCTGGCCTGACATCTGCCGGAATGGCTTGAGCAAACTGTCTTCGCTCAATTCCATGAGAACAGTTTGAGTTTCACGCAACTGTTTTTCGTGCAGATCGCTGTGCAAGTTGACATCTGAGTAATCGAACGGTTCGAGCCCCGGCACCGTCTTCGTCGCGAACGCACGTGGAATCCAGAATGAAGGTGCGGCCATGGTGGTAGTCGCGACCGTTGCAGACTTCAGGAACGCTCGGCGGGTAACTTCGCGTCGGGGAGGCATAGGGTCCCTATTATTACTCCCGCTTCTTACATTCGGACTCACTAACCGTGCCTTGAGCAATCTGGTCGGTCGAAAATATCGGCCCGAGAGATATCGGAAACCGGAATCGAAAATACCCGCTTACTTTCGGAAGAGCCATGGCAGAAGATCCTTGAGCCAATGCAGAACGTCCTTAAGGGGCAATACTTCCCTCAGCGAACTGTGCGCGATGGGATCGGGCCTCAGGGTCAGTACGAGCATTGCCAAGGCGAAGAGCGCGAGCCAGCGGCGTCCTCCGGTAACCTTGGGAAACTCTCCCACCTGCGGATGGCGGAAGCTGCTGAGTTCCAAAAGGACGGCCCAGAGCAGCCAGCCCAGCCAGCCATACACTGCCATCGGAATCAGAATCAGGATTGTAAGTCGCGATATGAAACGATGGGCTCGGGGCGCGATGGAGAACACAATGTGTCCGCCATCGAGTTGTCCACCAGGCAGCAAGTTCAATGAAGTGGCGAACATGCCGACCCAGGCGGCGATCGCCGTGGGATGCAGGTAGACACGCTCCAAAGGCAATGCGCCCAAACTCTGCACCAGACCTCGTTCCGACAGCATGCGATAGACGACGTGGACGATCTGAAAGATGAGCGGGTAACGCAACTCGACCATGTCCTGCGGCTGGGGCACGTCAGGAACCGGATGCGACAAGCCCAGCGAGACGGCCAATATCGCGCAAGCCACCACGAAACCTGCGATGGGCCCCGCGATTCCGATATCAAAAAGCGCTGTTCGTGAGCGGATCGGCGAACGAATCCGAATAAAGGCTCCCATCGTCCCGATAAACGAAGGGAAGGGAATGAAAAACGGCAGGGTTGCATACACTCCGTAGCGCACGCAGTACAGATAGTGTCCCATCTCGTGTGCAAGAAGAATCAGCATGAGGCTGGCGGAGAACGGGATGCCGAGAAGTAACCGTGATGGCTGCTTCCAGAGCTGGTCGATCGGAAAAAATGGGATGTAGCTGTCGTCGATGGCCCATGGCGAGCGGCCTTGCAAAAAGTTGTACTCCATATGCGAGCCGACGACGAGCGTAGTGAAAAATGTGGCCAGCAGCAGGAGCGCATGCAGCCAGTAACGTTGCTTCGGCGGCGGAGTGACCCACACCTGGACAGGCGGATAGTACTCGGTTGTCGAGGTGGGGAGGGAGGGTATGGGGTCTGACATCGTGTTGTCGGTCTGGGATGATTCTAAACTGAGCAGGCCAGCGTCCGCTGTTTGGAGCGAATGGCTCACGCGAAGCTCAGTGCGATGTCGTTGTTAGTGGAGCGACGGGCGTCTTCGCCCGTTGATCGTCGACAAGCGACAAACCAACGAACACCGCTTCGTTGTACGACCACACTGCAATCGCGAGATCGGTTGCAAATTGTGGGGACTCATGGCGCTCCGCGCCACGACGGGCGAGGACCCTTTGGCAGGCTCAGGGCAGGCTGCCCGTCGCTACATTCGTTGGCGCTGACAAGATCAGTCGATTGACTGCAACTCTTTGCCAGGCTTGAAGCGGACGGCTTTGCCGGGCGGGATCGAGACTTCGGCGCCGGTGCGCGGGTTGCGACCGATGCCGGTTTTGCGCGGACGCACGTTGAAGACGCCAAAGCCCCGCAATTCAATGCGATCGCCCTTGGCAAGCGACTTCTTCATGCTCTCAAAGACGGTTTCCACGGCCAGTTCGGCTTTGGTCTTGGTGATGCCGGTCTTGTTGACGACTTCGTTGATGATATCGAGCTTGATCACGAGGGGCTCCCGGTAGCGGATTGCGGAAAGGGCACCAAGTGCTTGATGCTAAGGGAGATATGAGAGATTGTCAACGGGCAGCAGTGTCTCGTAAGATGACAGCACTGCAGTTCCAGCCAAAAAACCAGCTCTTAGCAATTAGCACTTGGCATTCAGCCGGTTGACCTTCGGAAGTGGTTGTGGGCCAATCGGATCCGACTTTGGAAACGCGGTAACCGGTTGGCGTCCCGCAGGAAGCCTTCTTCGACCGACAGCAGTCTTGAGGCTAAATGGTAACTGCTAAGTGCTAAAAACTGATTCCCAATGCTGCCGGTAAGAACAAAATCGCAATCCTTCATTCCTCCCTCGCAAAGGAGAACCATGCTGAAGAGTGACCGCTGGATCCGCAAGATGGCGCATGAGCACGACATGATTAACCCCTTTTCCGAGAAGCAGGTGCGGGAGGGGGTGGTGTCGTACGGGCTGTCGTCTTACGGATATGACCTGCGCGTGGCCGATGAGTTCAAGATCTTTACGAATGTGAACTCGTCCATCGTCGATCCCAAAAAGTTTGATGAGAAATCATTCGTGACTGTGCGGACGGATGTGGCCATCGTGCCGCCGAACTCGTTTGCGCTGGCGCGGTCGATCGAATACTTCAAGATTCCGCGCGACGTGCTAACGATCTGCGTGGGGAAGTCTACTTATGCACGCTGCGGAATCATCGTGAACGTGACGCCGTTTGAGCCGGAGTGGGAAGGATTCGTGACACTCGAGATCTCCAATACAACTCCTTTGCCGGCACGCATTTATGCCAACGAAGGCCTGTGCCAGATTATTTTCTTCCAGTCCGACGAGGTCTGCGAAACCAGTTATGCAGACCGGAAGGGGAAGTATCAGGCGCAGAAGGGGATCGTGCTGCCGAAGTTGTAGTCGTCGGTCATCGGTCGTCGGCGAAAAGCCGTCGCTGGTTGTTGCTTGTTGGGTGTTGGCCGAACGGGCTTCACCCAGGGTTAACCGGGAAATTGCAAAGAAGGCTGCAACTCGCATTCCTGTGAGATTAATGACAAGCTGAATGGTCAGTTAGCAAGTAACAAGCTGCAAAATGTGTTTGTTTGCGTGGAGAGGCGAAGGAACGCCGGACGAGCGGCGATTCAATTTCGACGGGTACAACCTCAACTGGTAGCAGCCAGCGTCTTTGCCGACGACCGATAGCCGACGACGGACGACTGATGACTACCTTCCGTTTTCGCCTTCCTTGTACATGTACTTGATCGCGGGCTTGTAGACGACCACGTTGGGCTGCGAGGTGCGGTTTACTTTCAGGCAGTTGCGGTCGTACCACTCGATGACACCGTGAATTTCTTCCCCGTCGCGCAGGACGATGACCATCGCGGTTTTGCCCTGCATCTGCTTCTGATAATAGAAATTTTCGGCGTGAGTGGTCTCGGGCGGAGGCAGTTTCTTGCCGCCAACGGGGCGATCGGTTCGGTCGGAGCGCTCGCGTCTTTCCATGGGGGCCTGGCTGTGGGAATGGTTGTGGTCAATGCGATCGTTGCGGTTGAGGGCGGGCCGGATCAGCTTGCGGTTGGCAAAACTTTCCTGATCGAGGGCGCGTTCGGTTGGCATGGAATCGATTGCGTCTTTCATGACACCACCTGTTCACGTGCCGGGCGCAGGCCACAACACTAATCTTCTGTGCTTGTGGGAAAAGGACAGTGAACTTTCCATAAACCTAGCACAGGAATGGGGCCGTGACAATCCTCAACTTATACGATCACAACGACTTTGGGACAGCTTGCGTCCCTGCGGGCCGGAAATAGTTCCCCAAATAGAGAAGGCTTGATTTGTCATAGACCTGGCCCGGAATCGGTGCGGCAAAAATCTCTTACCCGCAAAGATCGCAGAGAAGGCATCCACCGTTTGTGCTTGTTGAGCGCTTGCGAATATCGATATGTCCGGGTCAACACAAGGTCCCTCGACTCGCTTCGGCGCGTGGCCGCGCCTCCATCTTCGCTCGGGATGACAGAGGTAGATTACGTACTCGCGATGAAAGGGCAGGGGTATTCGCTTGCGATGACAGGGATAGTTTTGCTAGCCGAAATGATCGGGAAGGATCTGATTCAGTTTTTCTCCAGGGCGGCGGCGAAGGCGTCGAGGGAGAGGGAGCGCAGCAGGTTGCGGCGCATGCCGCGCTCGACGTCGGCGAGGCGATCGGCGGCGTTGGTGATCCAGGGGAAGTCGGCTGCGCTCGCAAGCTTTTGTAACTCACCCAGAATGTCGGTGTTGTGGACGAGTTCGGGCGTGCCACTGTTGAGGAACATCAGATCCTGCAGCAAGCCATAGAGGGTGCGCAAGAGCTGCTCGGTCTTTTCTCGGCCGTCCGCTCCGGGGCGATAGGTTTCCGTCACTTTGAACAGTTCGCTGTGATCGCCGGTGCGCAATACTGACGTCAGAATCGTCAATGCGTGATTGCGCGAAGCCGTGTGCTTAGTCAGGTCGAAGGCGCGGGCACGTCCCACGGCTCCTTCAGAAAGGCGGGCAACGAGGGCGCGTTGTTTGGTGTTCCATTCGGGGTGCTGGCGAGACAGGTCGCGTTCGATCTCCTGCGCCGGCAGGGCGGCCAGCGTGAAAGTCATGGCGCGGGAGCGGATGGTGGGGAGCAGTTCTCCGACGTTCTCGGTGAGCAGAAAGATGGTTGCGAATTCAGGGGGCTCTTCGAGAATCTTCAGCAGGGAGTTGGCGGCTTCTTTCATGAAGCACGAATCTGTGAAGATGTAGACGCGCTCTTTGGCGTCGCCGGGGCGGTAGTAGATGGTTTCGATAACACGCCGAACCTGGTCAACCTTGATCATCATCTGCGGGGGATCGGGCGGAATGACAAGGATGTCCGGGTGCGTCTGGATGAGGATGCGGGTCTCCCTTTTGTCGGTATCGCGCAGATTTTCGCGGGCTTCAACGGCCTCGCCGAAACGTGCGCTCAGATCTTCGGATAGCGCGATGCGGCGGCAGTTCGAGCACTGGCTGCAGAAGTCAGGCAGGCCGGTGGCCGGGGGCTGCAGGCAGTTCATCGCCTTGGCGAGCATCAAGGCAAGGGTGTATTTCCCGGACCCGGCGGGGCCGGCGAGGATCATGGCGTGGGGAAAGCGGCCGCGGGCGAGGATTTCGCGCAGACGCTGGATGGTTTCGGTGTTGCCGTGGAAGTCGGAAAAGGGCATTGGGGGAAATCTATCACGTGGCAGCTTCGAGCTACGAGCTTGAGCTGCGAGAAAAAAAGCAAACCGCAGAGGTCGCAGAGTGTTGCCGCAGAGAACGCAGTGAGGAAATTACGCACGCGGCGTCCGTGCGTAGTCGATCTGGATGAGGGCGGCCAGTCCCAACTTGGTTAGGAGTACTGCCGGGGCTTTGCATGTGATTGATGGCTTGCTCCGGGTGACTCCTCAACGTGTGTATGCTAGCTGGCGTGGACGCCCTTCATGGAAAAGTCGCTCTTGTCACCGGGTCGAGCCGTGGGATTGGGCGCGCGATCGCGCTTGCGCTCGCGAAGGCGCGGTCCGATATCGTCGTTAACTTTGTGCGTCGATCGGAAGAGGCGCAGGCAGTCGAGTCGGAAATTCGCTCTCTGGGACAGCGCTGCATCTGTGTTCAGGCAGACGTGTCGTCTTCCGGCGAGGTGGAGCGGCTCGTTCGAACGGCTCAGGAGCAGCTGGGTGCGGTCGATATTCTGGTGAACAATGCCGGCATCTCGCGACCGCAACCGATCGAGCAGATCAGGGAGCAGGATTGGGATGACGTGATCGCGGCTAATTTGAAATCGTGTTTCCTGGTGACGCAAGCCGTATTACCGGGAATGCGGGCGCGCAAGTGGGGACGCATTGTGAATCTGTCTTCGGTAGCGGCGCAGCTCGGAGGCGTGGTGGGGCCGCACTATGCGGCTTCGAAGGCTGGGATGCTCGGGATAACGCACTACTACGCGAGGCTGCTAGCGAAGGAAGGCATCACCGTCAACGCCATCGCTCCGGCTCTGGTGGAAACGGAGATGGTCACGTCAAATCCGAATGCGCGGCGCGAGAATATTCCGGTGGGACGGTTCGGATTGCCGGAGGAGGTGGCGGAGGTTGCGGTCATGTTGGCGCGGAACGGCTACATGACTGGGCAGACGGTGAATGTGAACGGCGGATGGTTGATGAGTTGATTAAGAACCGGCTCTGGGCTTTGGGGGCTGGGCTTTCGGATCCTGGCCGGAAGGATTGGGTTCCGCACTACTGTGATCGGCGTCGAAATGACAGCTATTGAGATTCCTGTTGGTCGCATCGGCGAGGGCGAGACGCCCTCGCGACGGTCGGCAGGATGCCGGCGCTACATGAGCGAGTCATCTATGAGAGATAAGTGGATCCGCATGCTGCTCGCATTCTTCCTTTTGCTCTCCGCTTCTCTGGCGCGGTCGGCGCAGTTGAACTCGCCGAACGTCGGTGCAGGTGAGAAAGGCGGGATTCTGCTCGAACAGCTCAGCTGGGATGAAGCCGAGCGGGTGCTCACACCACATCAGGTGGTGGTGATTCCACTGGGCGCTGAGTCGAAGGAACATGGGCGGCATCTTCCTCTGAACAATGATTGGGTGATGGCGGAGTATTTCAAACGACGCGTACTGGCTTCGGCCTGTGTGGTTGTGGCTCCGACGATCAACTACAGCTTTTATCCCGCATTCCTGGAGTATCCGGGTTCGACTTCGCTTGGTTTGGATACGGCACGCGCGATGGTGGTGGACATCGTGCGCTCGCTGGCACATTTCGGGCCGAGGCGGTTTTACATCATCAATACGGGAATCTCGACGTTGAGGCCTCTCGCGCAAGCGGCGGATGAACTAGGCAAGGAAGGCATTCTTCTGCGCTACCTGGATTTCACGAAGGAAGATCCGGTTGAGAAAAAGGTGAGGCAATCGGGAGGCACGCACGCGGACGAGATTGAAACGTCGATGATGCTTTACATCGCTCCGGAGATTGTCCGGATGGAGAAGGGGTCGCGGGATCTGAATC
>Ga0075434_100002582_pt1 | contig 15989 bp, 22 predicted proteins | sample RhiMethybrSRZTD3_FD_75298 | JGI IMG/M metagenome (GOLD analysis project Ga0075434, IMG submission 75298) | Populus rhizosphere microbial communities from Tennessee, USA - Rhizosphere MetaG P. TD hybrid SRZTD3 | ecosystem: Host-associated > Plants > Roots > Rhizosphere > Soil | place: USA... | reverse complement strand
AAAATAGTAAATCACATGTTTCATTCTCAGACTAGTTGACGCACCATTCTTGTAGTATTTATTTATTTAATCGTTGTTGGTATTATCATAGAACGGACAATCTGTAGTTACATTATTTAGAACCAAATCCTGTATTCTTCCTTGAACCCACTCTGTTTGTATTCTTATCATATACATATCACTCTTGAAGTGTGTATCTGATTCCTGCATAGCCATTCTAAGATGGCTTTTCTTAACGTCTAGCATGTGTCTGACCCTCTCCGCAAAATAGCATACGTCTTTAACTTCAGGTGAATTATGTTTGATATAAGGTGCTCTTGCAGTATTAGAAGTACCAATACCAATATCAGTTTTTATATTTTCAACATTGGGATTTCTAGCAGTATTACAAGTACCGGCATCAACATAAGTATCAATATCAACATCAACATCGATATCAGAATCAGTATTAGTATTAGGATTGTTCATCTCACTTGACTATCCTCTATCTAAGTGCGTGTCCTAGTGCCTCTGATTTCACTATTACTAGTGACTAAATCCTGTAATCGGTCTTGAACCCATTGATACGCCATTATTTGGGCCTGTATCCTTTCGACTTGTATTTGCTGGTAAGTATCTAACATTTCTTTTCTACACTTTTTTATTTTAGCATCTAAAACATCTCGTAGCATTTCAGCCAAAACGACTGCTTTCATTTGCATTTGGGAAACGAAACCATCTACTAACGGAAGATAAAATATAATGAGACACTAGAACGGTGGGGGCTGGGAGGCTATCTGGGTATTCATTTATTCATTTATTCATGAGGCGATTGAATCTGGAAATTTCAGAAGTTTCTTTTGTATTACCAGATATCAAAAACATGTAGCTGACGAGGACAAAGAAGCAATTCAAAAGGCATTACAAACATATATGGCGTCAGAAGATGGTGTACCTTCTAGCTCTTCAGTACATTTTGAGGATGGACTTGAATCAAGTTAATAGACTTTCATAGAATAACCTTCAGATAATTTGCAGGATGGGGATTATCGACCGTCTTCGTTTGGGAAACAAAAACACCTACTAAGGGCAGATAAAATATAATGAGACACTAAGCAAGGAAGGGAGTATCTAAATCGAGTGTTACCGGCCAAACTGTTGTGAAAGATTGCGAATATATTGTAAATATCTTTTTTCATTACATTGCTTTGTAACAAAACAAATAGAGGTAGCTACAACAACCACCACAACAAGACGAACAAGAACAGCAGCAAGAATAAGAACCAGAAATGTTTAACAAACCCTTCTAATTGATACCTGATTAGTTTCACTTTTAAAGAAAAGTTTTTGATAGTCGCATTGATAACAAAAAACAAACTAATTCAATTAATAACTTCTGTGATGAACCAGCAATCTATTATTTTTAAACTAGTGTACAACTGTTAAAATAATAGATTTCATTACATTCTATGAAGGATTGAAGTGAACAACAGCAAGCAGTAAAGTAATTAAGAAGAAAACAACCAGATAAAAGAATGGCAGGCCCCCGATAGATTGAGAAAAATCATTGAAGCCAGTCCAGAGATTCCTGGTATGACCAGGGAAGAGGTTGAGAGATTTCTTGAAAGCAAATTGAATTTGCAGTTAGCCACTATCGACCAAAAAGGAGAACCTAACATCCAACCTGTCTGGTTCCACTATGATAAAGATGAAGAAAAACTTACTATTAGTACAGGTAAATCAGCTAAGAAAACTCAGAACCTACGGAATAAACCTGTTGTTTATTTCTCAATAGATGATGAGAATCCTCCCAAGGGAGTCAAAGGCAAGGGTGTTGCTACTCTGGTAGAAGATGTGAATAAAGTAGTTCCACAAGCAGATAAAATTAGTATGAAATATCTCGGTACACTAAATCATCCAATAGCAAAAATGATAACTGATAGCTCCAAGAAAGGTGAGGTTGTAATAGTCGAGATTAGTCCAAAGTTCTTTTCTGCTTGGGACTATGGCAAAATGCAGCTATGATGGTTAAATATTCAACTGATTGGGCAAAGAGATATTCAGATTAAGATACTTGAATAAATGATAAATCTTCGTTTATCTATTAACATAAAGTAGTTAGAGAAGTGTTATCTGACAAGGACTTCGCAAAGCTAAGTAATATTCTATCTTATGCTCTCAGGCATAATCCTCTGAAATATAATTTGGTGTTAGATAAGGAAGGCTGGACATCCATAAGTGAATTGTTGTTTGCATTATCTTTACATCACTATCATCATAGCAATAAATGGTTACGCCATATTGAAAAACAGAACCTTGAGGAGGTGATTACTAGGTCGGAGAAAGTACGCTTTGAAATAATATAGGACATTCTTCTTCTTCTATTCCTTTTACCAAAATACGCAAGATAGATTCTAAACCTCCAGACGTTTTATATCATGGTACATCTCTTACGGCAGCTAAAAATATAATGTCAGAAGGTCTTAGGCCTATGAATCGCCAATATGTCCATCTATCTACTGACAAATATACAGCATTACAGGTGGGAAAGCGCAAGACGATTTCAAAAAACGAAGAACATGAACCAGTTATAATCGCCATTTCTGCAATTGAAGCATACAATACTGGAGTCTATCATTTTTATCAAGCTTCAGATTCAGTACTGGATGCTATCCAGGTACTGGTTAAGTGATTATATACATCCAAATTTTATGGAATTGTTGAAACAACAAACTACGATGCAATGGCAACTGTAATGCAAATCATTCTTTAACCAGTCTTATTTGAGCCAGATCTTGTCCTTAAATCGCCTCTGTAATTTCATATCAAGACGTAAAATAATATAACCCATCCTGAACAATCAATAACGCATTATTGTATGTCAAACATGAATGCTGAAGAAAGGGATAAGATACTCGACGACTTTATCAAAGAATCTAAAAAAGATTTGAACGAAACTATCGCTCGTGAAAAAGCTAGACTAGATGACCACATTAACCAATATAAAACTAAATTCGCTCAAAAATTACTTGAGCAGTTCAATGAAGAGATTAAGCAATTACGGGACTCTCTTAAAAACGGCAATTATTTTGATGCAAGTACACACTTTATAACAGCAAATTGGTTAAATAAGGAACTCAAAGAAAGGGGATTTTGATTAGTCGACCTTCATCGTTATCTGTCAGCAAAACGGGAAAGACAGTTGTCGCCAACTAGAAAAGAATTGTAAACTAGGAATGAAGCAATGGCAATAAAATACACTGAAAAAATAATTGTCTTTTTATATCTACTTTAATTCCTTGAACAACCTTTCTGACTCTCAGAATAATGATTAATCCGATAATAATAAACATAAATAGCAAAGGAAAAAATGCATTAATGCTACTATAAGACAAAACAAGTCAGAACAAAAGTATTAGCGTCTTATAGTTAGAACAGCTTTATATTATAAAATCTAGTCCGGCTAAAAATGCACGTAAAACTATGCTGCAGCTGTTTTCCTCAAGAGATTTTGCAGAAAAGATGTTGCTGGCATTCCTCTATAATAAACCAAGTGCTTTGTTCCTTCTCATCAATTCTACTGCCATGTTTGGTCGTAAATCAAATCACATTCTGCTTTCTAGAATTGCAGTTGTTTTAATTATTGCCTTTTCCACTAATTCATTATTCACGTCTTCCTTGAATAATTCAGGATTAAGCTTGTAAAACCACAAACCAAAAGCTTCGAATATTATAAACCCTGTAATAGGTTTTCTCGGGTTATCCTACAATTTGCGAATCACACGTTTATAATGCTGGATGCTTTTTTTATCAAGTTCTGGCTCTTGTGACAAATGATAGTAATGCTGCCAAGCAATTCTTAGTGCATTATACATGCTAGACCTTTGTGGTCCGTATGGGTCTATTTTCTTCTTGCTATCTTTTGCATTCTGTATTTGTAACATAAGTTGCTATTATATTACAGTATGATACCAGGTATAAAAATGCTAGATAATGTCTAGTCTTAAATGACTAAGTACATATAGGTAACATACATTGCATTCTCAAGCTAATGCTTATCGAATTTTAATTGAAAGCATAGGAAGTAAATTTTCTAAATTAAATTCCTAGTGTACGTATCATCTGCCATTCTATGATAGCTCCAATAAATAATATAGTTACCACTATTCCTATCTCAATGATAGTAGGAATAACATATTTTCTCCATGAATTTCTTTTGTTTGTATCTTTAATTAATTGGTAAGACAATATACCACTTCTTGATATTGCGATACCATATGCAATAATTTCCAAAATTCCAAAAGGTGTTAGAAAAATTATTAGAGGAGAAATATTAGACAATGCAGGTGAAGCTTGCGCTATTGCATTAAATACCAGTCCAGTCGAAAATGCTGAAAAGCCTCCTAATGCAATACCAAACCCAGGAATAAACATTCCTAATGCCACCTTGAAATTATTTGCAAAGATACCATATTGATTAATACCTTTGATTTTTGCTTCAAAATCTTTTTTTATGAAATCTGCTTGACTAGTATTTATTTTTACAAGTATTGCACCAATAGAATAAGCAATTATAAACACAATGATGCCAAATACAAAGAATAAAAATCGCCGTCTTTTCGTTAACTGGAGAGACAATAAATGATATAGTTATTGCATTTCAATCGTATTACGGTAACGTGTACATAAATATTGGATATATGTATATATATATTAATTAGTCTAAAATTCTCAACCTTACATCATATCCATCATAGTGATTTTTAATACCATTGCTGTCTAATGTAGTTTTATTTATAATATATCATCACTAGTGAAAGAAATTAGCTCTACAGACACAGACATAATAGATAATAATATAAAATACAATGAAGAAAACATTGGCAGACCATAGAAACATGTCAAGCAATTCAAATACTAATACTCAAGCTTCGAATTATATCTTAAATCCATTTATTGAAGGTATTGTACTAGCCGAATCAATTGCAATATCTTTGATTGATACATACGGCGAATTTGTTAGAAGAGCGCCAGAAATGATAGAACAGTGGTACAACGTATTTTGCAATCCACAAAATAATATAACAGAAAAGCAAGCCAGAGAAAAAGTAAAGGTAGAGTAGCATGGAGTTTTTTCAAATGATGACTGACTAATTAGACCAGTTAGGCCTTATAAAATATTAATATATTATCAAGACTAGCAATATGTATACAATGAAGCCATTGGAAACCCTATTTTGGCTAGGTACTGCTGGTGTGCTATATATGGCTGCTAATAACATAGTAAAAAATGTAGCAAAAGACATTGTAAAGGATATCTTCAAAGAACCTGTAAGAAGGAGAGATGACGACGACTACTCCCATAACCCTTTGAATTGGTGGTAATAGCCATTCGAGCGATGCTGCCTGTGAAGCATTCACCAAGCAAGATCAAGTGATTACTTTTGAATTACTAAAGAGAAATTGTGTTAGTATTCAACAAACCAGATTGCAGTAAATGATGACCATTGACAAAAGCACTGTAAGATGTTTTGACTTCTTCATTTTTTATAGCTCACGACTCAATTTAGCGGATTCTCTTATACTATCTATTTGGCAAAGATTGCAATGATGACTGTAAATTCATTAATTAATGGAACCTCCTATATGTTCTTGTATGGCACGCGTCCAGATAACTTCAGGACAAGGGCTTTTACTAACTGGGTCAAAGAGCTTCTATATCGACCTTAACGCGGTTGTATATTCTAACGCACGGGTACAGTTGAAACTAAAGAACAATAAAAGAGGTCTTTACTTTTTTTGCTTACACGCATATTCGCGCAACTTGTCAATACCGGCAATTTCTCAGCAGAAACAACTTTAAGGTTAAGCTTATGGCGGCCATTCTGTTTTACAATCTTCCTATCACTTTCGTCTGTTCTTGATTGCATTCGCTCTTGTGTTCTCTCGGCTTGACGTCTTGGGAGTCTAGAATCAGGTATTTCTTTTTGGTCTTTTGTTAGTTCAGCTCATGCACCGCTAAGCCTAGGCAGCATCAGGAATACTATTGGTATTAAATATAATATCGAACTTCCTATAGCCGCTTACGTATGACAATATCAATTGATAAATCAATAGAGCAGGAACGGAAGGATACAACAATAAGACAGTCAACATACAAAATAAACCCGCTAATTTTACACAGATGGTCTCCAAGGTCTATGACAGGCGAAGAATTAGATGACGATACTATAATGAGCCTTTTTGAAGCAGCAAGATGGGCTCCTTCCTCGTATAACAATCAACCATGGAGATTCATATATGCTAAGAGAAATACATTGCATTGGGACAAACTCTTCAATTTGTTAGCAGAGCCCAACAAAGTTTGGACAAAAAATGCAGCTGTATTAGTTGTAGTCATATCGAGAAGGAATTTCGAACATAACGAAAAATATTCTATAACACATCAATTTGATGCTGGAGCTGCATGGGAGAATTTAGCTTTAGAAGCTTCATCAAGAGGACTAGCAGTACATGGAATGCAAGGATTTGATTATGAGCGAGCTAGAGCAAGTTTAGAAATTCCTGATAACTTTGATGTTATGGCAATGATTGCAATTGGTAGAAGAGGGCCAAAGGATAACCTTCCGCCACAGCTCCAGGAAAGAGAAAATCCAAACGATAGAAAGCCTCTAGCAGAAATTGTAATTGAAGGACAGTTTAAAAAAATATAGTGACTGGTTGTCAGTATTTGTTATTACCACAGAATTGCTTTATCAAGTAATCTTAAAATCATAAACAAGCTATCTCTAAAGTCCTTGCATATTCTGTCCAGGTTTTGTGTTACCTCATATCTATCTTCTGGGTCATCTGGGGTAGATTCTTTTTGTTGTTTCAGCACGATTCCATCGTCTACTAATTCACGAATAATTGCTTCTACTATTGTATTATATATCACAAAATCCTCAGATTCGTATACTTGACGTCCAAACCCTACTTCCTCAAGTTCAGCTTCTTTATGGTTAAATGAAACAAAGTTATGCGACCCCAGTATCTCCTGCATTGACTTTTTTGAGCGCCTAGCCATAGTTGTAATTTTGTTGTTTACGCTCTATTGTAATATACTTTATAGAACCAATGATAATACAAACAATATAATTTCTGCAAAGCAAATGTAAGTTAGATTTTCTGCAAAGATAGACCATGCTTTAGATCGAAGCCAGATACTTTAACCTTCGCCCCAATAGGAAGATCTTTAGGTGACTTTACTCCTGTGAGAAATCCAGATACCCTAATTCGAGCATCATCCACCTCAAAAACAACCCAAGCATACGACTCCAGATCTTCAAATCCTGCCGGTGCAACAGCTTGAATTGTATACGTTACAGTCCTACCTATCCCATCTAGTTCTACATCTTCGAATTTGTTACCAAAACAATTTTCACAGAAATACACTGTCTCAAGCATAAGATGTCCACATTTCATGCACTTATTGAACATTATCTTTCCTTTGTTAGCAGATTGGATAAATTTCTCACGTCGGCTGAGTGCCTCTACTCGCTGTTTTGTCTCTGACAATGCTTTTTTACTCCACCTTTCTGAAGATATGTACTGCACAGCTGGCACCAGTAGCGCCAAAGTTTTGTGTAAGAGCATATTCTGCATCTTTAATTTCTCTCTCTCCAGTTTTGCCAGTAAATTGTTCGAAGACCTCTACCACCTGACCTATGCCTGTTGCTCCGATAGGATGACCCTTAGATTTTAATCCGCCAGAAGGGTTGATTGGTATTTCACCATTTCTTGAGGTTGCGCCTTCTCTTATTGCATGGGCAGCAGTTCCTTTTGAAAAGAAGCCCAAATCTTCTATATCAATTATTTCTGCAATAGTAAAGCAGTCATGGACCTCAGCAAAATCAATATCTTTTGGAGTTATCTTAGCCATTTTATATGCTTGTTTAGCAGCATCTACTGTACTTGGAATAGTGGTAATATCTTTCCGAGCTTGAACGGCGGCTGGTGACGCTCCTCTCCCTGAACCGATAATTTTCATATAAGGCCGTCCACTCTTTTTGGCAAATTCTTCATTACAAAGTATAACAGCAGATGCTCCATCTGAAAACGGACAGCAGTCATATAGTTTTAAAGGTGAAGCAACAGCTGGCGATTTTAATACATCTTCAACTGTAATCTTTTTTCTAACATGAGCTTTTGGATTGAGGAGTCCATTTTCATGATTCTTTACTGCGACGCGAGCAAGATCTTCCTCGCTTGTCTTATATCTAGTCATATATGCTCTTGCTATTGAAGCAAACAGTCCTGGAAATGATGCACCATTTCCTCCTTCGTAGAAGAAATCAGAACAATAAGAGAATAATGTAGTACTTTGGGTAGTTCCAGTATGTGTGATTTTTTCAACACCTAGTGCCAAAACACAATCATAAAATCCTGCCGCTATATTCGCATATGCTTCTCTAAACATTATAGATCCAGAACCACATGCAGATTCAATTGTGAGCCCTGGCACATGAGGAATTCCAAGGTTGCTCAATACAACAGGTGCCATATGAACCTGTTTATCAGCAACTCCGAAGACATTTGAAATATAACCTGCCTGAATATCCCTAGGTGTAATCCCCGCCGAATCTATTGCATCTTTCGATGCATTTAATGAAATTTCAATAATGCTTTCGTCTAATTTGCCATATTTGGTGCTACCTGCGCCGAGGACACACACATTACTATTTACCATTTAATAATAAAACGTGCTTTTTGTGTTATTAAAAGTTTAGATCTAGCTGTTTTAAACTACTGGTGTGCAGATTAGTTAAAATATAGTTGTCTTATTGTAAAAAGATGGATCAGGAGTAAAAACTAGTGTGTGACTACACAAAACAGTCATTTAATGAATACCAATTGAATGACGATAACATTTTCGGCTATTATACCTTAATAGTACACGTAAATAACGTTATAGAAATCAATAAAAAATAATAGAAAGTACATCGTAAATATGTATAGAATGCTGGTAAAGGAGTTCGCTAAAACAGATGTTCTCTTATCAACTTTTCCAAGGCGACTGTTTTGAAGTCTTAAAATGCATGTCTGCTGATACGAGTGAGCTAGGAAAATATAGGCTTATAGTTACTTCTCCTCCATATTATAGATACAGACACTACGGAAGAGATCCAGGAGAAATCGGTCAAGAGCGAACCTATGACATGTTTATTGAAAAATTAGCTGATATTTTTACGGTATGTAGAGATTTATTAACAGAAGATGGCAGTCTATGGATAGTGATAGGTGACACCAGACATAATTATAAAAAACTTTTGATACCTCATAGGCTTGCTCTTAAATTAGTAGAACGAGGCTATATCATCAGAGAGGACATAATATGGTTTAAGAAAAATAACGTTTCAACCAGTTCCAAAGAGAATTTTTCACAGGCATATGAAATAATACTTTTTCTCTCAAAGAATGAGAAAAGTTTTACTAGTATGGATAGTATAAGAGTAAGAGGCAACGAAGCAAGGGAGGGGAGAAACAAAACACCCCCTCAGAACATGATACAATATGAACCAGTAAAACGAGGCAATAACGAGATTGAAAAGATCAGAGAGATTATTCACAGTGCGAAACCAGACACTCCATTTGAAGAACTACCAACAACAAGTGAGATAGCTCGTGCATATGGATATGATCCTGATAAATATTGTCCTACCTGTTATCGTAAATTCAAGCGTCATGCTACACGTAAAAGAATAGGTGATCATAAACATTATCCAATATTTGCTGCATGTAACCCAAATGGGAAAAATCCTGGAAATGTTTGGGAAGTTTCTACAAAAGCGCACCATGGAAACGAACATTTTGCAATATATCCTGAAGATTTAATAGCTAAGATAGTTAACTTTGCAACTAAAAAGGGAGACTGGGTTTTAGACCCATTTGTAGGAAGAGGAACTACAGGTATTGTATGTGCATGTCTTGAAAGGAATTTTACTGGAATCGATTTGTACGAAGACAACGTTATAAAAGCAAGACAAAATATTGAAAATACAATCTAGGATAAAAGTAGTAGCCTCGGATAACGGAATATGCACTTCAATCGGTTGGTCGATTACTTTGCGCGCATTCGATTCAATTCAATTCAATACAATACAGTAATAGCACAAACAAAATTCTTTGCGGTATAGAATGACAAGAAAATGATTGATTGATTAATTGATCAATTAGCGCAATGATGTTATACTATATACGTCAGTTCGTCGATTTTTCAGAAGTGGGAGGGATTCTCTAGCCTTTTGAATTCTAGACTTATCAATTTCGATAACTTCCATCCCTTCCCTATTCCCCATATCTAGTATGACTATGCCGAAGGGATCAACAACCATACTTCTGCCTGAAAAAATATGACCAACTTGATCTGGAGCTGCTACATATGATCCATTTTCAATCGCTCTTGCTTTGAGTAGTGTTTGCCAGTGTTCTTCCTTCATAATTCCATGTACCCATGCAGAGGGTACAGCTAAGATGTCTGCACCATTGATTGCCAAAATTCTAGATAATTCAGGAAAACGTACATCATAACAGATCATCAGCCCCAGATTCCCAACAGGTGTTTTAACAGGCTTTTCAATAGCATTTCCTGCTATCATCTTAGCAGATTCTCTGAAGCCAAGTGCATCATACATATGCAATTTCCTATAAACAGAACATATTGCACCATTACTGTTGATAATTACCGCCGTATCATATACACGATTGTCAAATTGATTGATATTAGATCTACTACTATTATTATTATTATTTTTTGTATTTTTCTCATAAATTGTTGCTATAATGTTGATTCTGTTTCGTCGAGCAGATTCACCTAATGTGAGGACAAAATTACTCTCATCTATTGTCTCAGCTATTTTTGTAAGCTTCTTTACGGATTGGTTTCTAGGCGAGAATGCCATTTGAAATTCAGGAAAGCATATCAAACTTGCCTTCTTTCTTGCAGCTTCCTTTACAAAATCTAAAGACAATTTCATATTTTCACGTTTATCTTCTGATGACCTCATCTGTACTATTGCAACAAGAGAAGAGGCATTTCGCATTTTCTGTCAGTTGTGGATTATAGGTCAATCAATAAAATTGTTTTCTAATATTATAGGTATCTCATTGTAAAGGACCTGCAAGATTCATTTCTTATGAAGATCTAGTTAGTCTAGATATTTAATAATATGACATAAAGAACTGCAGAGTACTCAATTAACAATCTATCCATACTTCCATTTATGTAAATCCATATCGTCTACAAATGAAACTAGAATATCTTCGAGCACTGTTAAGGCTTTCTGTCCTTTCATAATAGTCGCCTTTCTTGGTGCTCCTGTTGCTCCCGTTTTTGTTAGTTCATGGAATTTCCAATATATCCTAATATTATGTGGTAACTTTGGAATTATCTTCTTTGGAGCATGACCCATGTCCACTAAATCAGGTCGTATTGCAAGCATTGCTGAAGTCTCTGCTTCTCCACCATGCCCTAGTCCATCCCATATATCAAAAAGATTCCTTGTAATTTCACCAATTAGCACCCACCACGCTTCCAGACAGGCAATTACCATCTGTGGATATTGATTCTTTATTGCTCTAGCAGCTGCTTCTATAGGAGCGATATTTCCATCATGACCGTTTATAATAAGGATCTTGTTTACATTATTCTTGACCAAGCTTGCAAGAAGATTCTCAATAACACTGATCATTGTTTTTGGGTCTAAACTTATGGTCATCTGAAAATCAATATGATGTAAACTAACTCCATACGCAAGGGCAGGCAATATCAATATATTCTTATTTCTTGACTTTCTAGCAACTCTTTTTGCCAATTCCATGGGCACAATTACATCTGAGCCAAACGGCATGTGGTCGCCATGGTTTTCACATGCGCCAAACACCAAAATCGCAATCGTATTTTTACTTAAATTTTTCCTTACTTGTTGCGCATTCATTTCTTCAAGCATGCCTATCAAATGACGATCACCATGTAATTAACACAAATACTAGTTTATTAGGTAACTGACATACAGATATTTATTGACTCACTTTTTCCATATATTATATTATATTATGACATTTAGGAATTATACTTTAAAATATCTTTGACTATTTCTTTAAGAAAATATTGTCGATTCTGTTTATATTTTAGATTTATCAGAGTCTACAAATTTATTCCCATGAATTTTAATACATGCATTGACGCTATGGTCAGTACGACACAAATCATCGGTTTCCAAGGTATAGCAGGCAATTTTGGAGCATTAAGTTTAATCTGATGATTGTCAATAATGTTAGTGATGTAATCTCTGACCTTTGCGTTCCATATTCGATATTCTATACTATGTTTTTTCAAAATAGATTCTATTTCATATATAACTGGAGCTCTTACTGAACGAATATGTTGAATGTATTTTCGAGATATCTCTACTTCAGCCTGGATTGCAATTAAACCTTGTTGCATATCCAATAACCTAACATGCATCTCCCAAGGCTTGCTTAGCCTCTTTGTAAATCCACTGCCTATCTGAGTACGTTTCTTGTTCTCAAATTTAACTCGTCTGAAACCTTCTGAAACCAGTGTATTAATTATTTCGTCTTTTTTTATTTTAACCATCAAGCTTAAATGGTCAAGTTCAATCTCTTCACGACGGATAAAATCTTGTAGACCTTTTAACACATTTATACGTCTAGGATAGGTTGTCAGGAATTCAGACATCTATTATAGCAGTAATTCTTCATAACATGGAATATTAAAATGCTGTGTCATGGAAATCTATTCTGTCTCCGCTATAGATACTGGAATTTATTATTATTATAGTAGATAGGTAAATTATATCATTACATGTTTCGCAAAATAAATTAAATTAAGGTTTGATTTACTACTGTTCATCATACGTAGTAAGGTAGCTTGAGTATCTATTCAATAGAAAAAATATTTTTAGATTTGCAATCCTCTAGTATAAATATCCTGTGTAGGTTCTACTGCCAAATCGTGCCAACTGAGCTTTCTATTCGTAGCGGTTACTTTCATACCTCGTATAACAGCAGCCGGTGTTGATTCATCACTTTCACCCATGACTGCCACAGCCATAGATGCCAAGCTATCTGCTACTGCAATAAATGTAACCTTCAGAATATTTCCAAACAGATCTTTTTTTCCTCTTTTATCTTCAACAGGCTCAAATCCTGCATTAGCTATTGCTATACCGATAGTGCCAATTCGTGTAGGCATTAAACGGCTATCAGCAATAATAATGCCGACTTTTATACCCATATTAACAATGAACTTAACTCTCAATTTCTCTGCAGATTTAAATGGTGCATGTGGATAGAGTATTGCATATCCTAAAGGCACGTTTGATCTATCAATACCTGCATTAGGAGCCATCATTCCATTTTTGATTGTAAGCAAGAAACCCGGAACTCCTTTGTAAATATAATCAGACTCTCGTATAACTAGCTCTGCTAGTTTTGAATTCATGTAATATTTAATGGCAAGATCTCGTGCCCTTTTACTAGCCTTTATTTTATCTAGATTCACAACCGAACCCTCACTCATAGAAATGTATTTACTAGACAATACAACAATATCGTTTTCATGGAATTTAAAAGCAGATTGAATTAAACTTTGAAAAAGATCAAATTTGCCCTTTTTTACATTAATAGATATTGGTAGAATTTCCATGGGATTATATTATACATAGTGGGAATATCATAATCATCTATTTGTGAATTTCTAGTAATGCAAAAAGTTTTATCCGTCATAGAACAGGGAGAGGATAGATGTTGTAGATAATGGTGATTTCAATTTGGGAATGACAATTACGGAGAAAATACTTGCTCGGGCATCTGACAAATCTAGCGTTGCGCCAGGAGAAGCCGTGTTCGCAAGAATAGATAAAGTAATGATGCATGATGTTTCTGGACCAGGAGTTATCAAGGTATTTAGCGAGTGGGAAAAAAAAGGCAAAAAATTGGAGCACATATGGAATCCAGACAAAGTCTGGATAACAGAAGATCATTTTGTTCCGGCTGCAGATAAAGTATCTGCAGATAATATAATCGCATTGTCTAACTGGACAATGAAATATGGCGTAAAAAGACATTTCAAGTACGGTTTGGGTCAATATGGCATCTGTCATACATTATCACATGAAGAAGCATTAGTACTTCCAGGGGAGGTGTACGTAGGCGGCGATTCCCATACGAATACTACAGGAGCGATGGGTGCTTTTGCTGCTGGACTTGGCCACACAGATATCGCATATACCCTTATGCATGGCAAAATTTGGTTTAGAGTACCTGAGACGATAATATTTAATTTAATTGGAAAAAAACCGGATTATATAATGGCTAAAGATATTATATTGAAAATTATAGGTGACATAGGAACTGATGGTGCGAATTACAAGTCTATGCAGTTTTCTGGAGATACAATAGACCAAATGGAAATGGATGATCGTTTAACACTTACCAACATGACTACTGAAGCTGGGGCCAAGAATGGAATTATTGAACCAGATGCTATAACTGATGAATATCTTCGCAGCAGAACCAATGCGGAATATTCCCACGTGCTAGGAGATGTTGATGCTGAGTTTTCTGAATCGCATACTTATGAAATTGACAAATTAGAACCGATTGTAGCAAGACCTTTCTCTCCAGGAAATATTGCAGCTGTAAGAGAGATGCAAGGAGTCGAAATAGACAAAGCATATATTGGTTCGTGTACAGGGGCAAAACTTCATGATCTACGTTCAGCTGCTAAATTATTAAAAGGCAAAAAAGTAAAGACGAGGACAGAAGTTTTACCAGCTGCTCAATCAATATATATTCAGGCCATACGAGAAGGTCTGATAAACATATTCCTAGAGGCTGGTGCAGTAGTTGGGCCACCTACCTGCGGTGCATGTTGTGGAGCTCATATGGGCGTTCTAGGCAAAAATGAAATATGTGTTAGCACCACTAACAGGAACTTCCCAGGCAGAATGGGAAACATTGAATCAAAAACATACTTGGCATCGCCGATTGTAGTTGCAGCATCTGCTGTGACTGGAAAAATTACAGATCCAAGAGATCTCACGAATTGAATTTAATAACCTAAAGATAACAATATAATAACTAAAAGGAAGAAGAATAATAAGATGAGTAATAAGAAAATAATATGGTTGTAAGTATGATGAAAGGTATTGTTCATAAATATAATGTGGCAAATATCGACACTGATGTTATAATTCCTGGACCTTATCTTAAAATTCACGATCACAAAGAATTAGCAAAACACGCGCTTGAGGGACTCGATCCGACGTTTCCAGATAAGGTTAGAAAAGGTGATTTTTTAGTTACAGGAAGTAATTTTGGATGTGGATCAAGCCGAGAGCATGCACCGATTGCCTTATCATATGCTGGTATTAAAGCAGTTTTAGCTCCATCTTTTGCAAGGATCTTTTACAGAAACGCCATAGACGGAGGGTATCTACTTCCAATAGAGATTACTGAATCAACTGTGAATAAAATTTCAGACAGAGACGAGATTGAAATCGATATCAAACACAACAAGATTGCCAATTTGACTACAAGTGAATTTTACACTATGAAACCATTTCCTGAGCTGATTGCAAAGATAGTAGAAGCAGGAGGATTAATGAATTTTAAAATATGACAAAAAGGAGAAAGGGCAAGCTCGAAGAGATTATTAGCAAAGCCTTGTATGCAGACAATCCTGATTTCTATTCAGTCAGCTATCGAGATTTTGATTCAATTGTTGAAGTTCCCCTCTCTGAATTTATAAAATTATCTGAAAATTTTGAGGTCATACCTAATACGAGAATTGTTTCTGTGAGAAGAGGAAACACGGTATTGTATAGTAAATCATCAGTCATTGCGCCATCATCTAGATGATAAGCGCACAATTTTGTATTAAACAAATTAATTCATATCTTATTATTTTTGTTTTTCATCCAAAAGCTCTGAAGAATCAACAGCTT
>Ga0075434_100002580_pt1 | contig 15990 bp, 17 predicted proteins | sample RhiMethybrSRZTD3_FD_75298 | JGI IMG/M metagenome (GOLD analysis project Ga0075434, IMG submission 75298) | Populus rhizosphere microbial communities from Tennessee, USA - Rhizosphere MetaG P. TD hybrid SRZTD3 | ecosystem: Host-associated > Plants > Roots > Rhizosphere > Soil | place: USA... | reverse complement strand
CGGCAGCCTCGCGGCCGGTGATGTGCTGCAAATCTTCGCGCCAGTTTCGCAGGATGCCACCCTGGCCGATCTCGGCATCACCATCCTGGTGAATCGCGTCTGATGGCGGCCACAACATGGAACCCGGCCGACAAGGGCGCCAGCATCGTTCTGAGCAACGGCAACCTGACCGCCGCGTGGCCCGGCGGGGCCGGCGCGTGGGTACGAGCGGCCTTCGGCGCGACGACCGGCAAATACTACTGGGAGATCAATGCCGACGCCTGGACGAACACCAACACGAGCGCAGGGATCGCCCTCTCTACAAACAACCTGGTTAACGGCATCGCCGCGGCGGGGGCTGGCGTCGGCACCAGTGGCCTCGGATTTGGCGGCGTCGTCTACGTGGACGGCGCCTCCGCCGGAATATCATTCGGCACCATCACTAGCGGTCATCTGATGTGCTATGCGCTCGACTGCGATGCGGGGCGCGTATGGTTCAAAAATAGCGCCGCTGGAAACTGGAATAACAGCGGCACGGCCAACCCTGCCACCGGCACCGGCGGCGTGACGCTGACACAATTCGGCGCGGGGAAAGCGCTCTACCCAGCGTTCGGCCCGTGGGGCACCAACGACAAGATGACCGCTAACTTTGGTCAGAACGCTTTCACAGGCGTCGTGCCTTCTGGATTTACCCAAGGGTTCGGAACCGGCCTGCCGATTGCTGGCGGCGGCGTAACGTCCCGTGTGATGATCCTGGCATGACCACCGTCGCGCTCAGCGGCGGTGCCTGCACCGCGCGCAGCGTCATTGCGATGGAGCGCTGATATGCCTGCTCTGGACTTTCCCGCTTCGCCAAGCAACGGCCAGCCGTATTCTGGACCTGGCGGCGTCGTCTGGGTCTGGGACGGCGCCAAGTGGGTCAATGGCACGAGTGCCATGGCCTACGCGCCGCTCGCCTCTCCTGCATTCACCGGCAACCCGACCGCGCCGACACCTGCCGTCGGTGATGCCGATACCAGCATAGCGACAACCGCGTTCGTCGCCGCCGCTGTCGCGCCAGCGCTGAACAACGCCGGCCGCAACCTGCTGCACAATGCGCTGTTCAATGTGCAGCAGCGGGGAGCGGGTGCATTCAGCACATCCGCTGCTTTCACCGCCGATCGCTGGCAGATGGCATTTAGCGGCGGGACACTGAGCGTTGCACTGAATGCAGCGAATGACACAATCAGAGCGCAAATCGGCGATGAAGTTCCGACCAATATTTGCAGCGTGACGGTGGCGGGAACAGCAGGCGCTGGCGACTATGCTCTGCTCGCCCAGCATATTGAAAGCGTCTACCGGTTAGCCGGCAAGACCGTTGTCCTGTCGTTTTGGGCGGCCTGCGGATCGGGGACGCCTAAGCTTGGCGTGTCGATGGATCAGAGCTTTGGAACCGGCGGTTCGCCATCGGCAAACGTGAACGGCACCGGACAGTCGGTTACTCTGTCAACAGCGTATCAACGGTTCGCGCTGATATTTACTGTGCCAAGCGCGGCGGGCAAGACATTTGGCAGCACTGCCGGAACGGATTGGACATCGCTTCAATTCTGGTTTTCCAGCGGCGCCACGAACAATACGCGGGCTGGCGGGATTGGTGTGCAATCAGCGACGTTCGGCATATGGGGCATCCAGCTAGAGATCGGCAGCACCGCAACACCGCTGGAGAAGCTGGACCCGCGTATCGATCGGTCGAATTGCCAGCGGTTCTATCAAATAGGCACGGTCGCGTTGCAGGCATACAGTCCCGCCGGTGCGGGATTTGGCGGCTGGCAACCGTTTCCGACAACCATGCGAGGAACGCCGGCTGTCGCTTTCCAAAGTCCGTCATACACCAACGCATCCAACATCATCAGCAACGGCGCCTCCCTAAATGGGCTCTGGCCAATGGCTACGGCGACAGCGGCAGGAACAGCCCTGTTCTCGGCTAGCTTCACAGCCACAGCCGATCTTTAGGACACCATGGCAGAATACCAACTCATCGCGATCGAACAACTCGACAACGGGAGCACCATGCTATGTCGGTTCTCGCTGGCACCATCCGCGCCACGTCCACGGGCAATCCGCTGTGGGAAGCGTGCGACGGCAAGGTCTACTACGTGGCGATGCGGAAGGACCCGCAGACAGGTATTGTCGTGCTGCCACGCCCCGCTGTCGGCACCGGCGGCTATGGCGATCTGCGCGACTGGCCACGTCGCGTTGGACGCAAGTATGGCTGGACGGGGCTTGGGCCGATTGGGTTCCGGTTCCGGGTGCCAGTTCAAGCTGGCAACTTCGCCAAGTTGAATGACGACAGCACGGATACCTAAGCATGCCCGACACCTACACGCCTGTGCTGGCACTGACCAAGCCGGAAATTGGTGCCAGCCGCGACAGTTGGGGGAGCAAAACGAACGCCAACTGGGACACGCTTGACCAGTTCGTCTCCATGGCAATGCCGGTCGGCGCGATCCTCGACTATGCCGGGACGGCGGCACCGCCTGGCTGGCTCATCTGCGACGGGCGCCTGATCTCCCGCACGACCTATGCCAGATTGTTCGCGGCAATTGGTGTGGTGTGGGGCGCCGGAGACGGCTCCACCACATTCGCGCTGCCCAACACCACAGGCCGCAGCGGCATCGGGCCAGGCTCGCTCACCGATGCCAACAGCACTGTCACGACCTTCACCTTGGCCCAATCGGGTGGCGCGGTCAGCCGGCAGATCACCCAGGCGAACCTCCCGAACTATACGCTCACCACGGCGATGTCCGGGCTGCATGCGCATACGGTGACGGGCGGCAATCACGCGCATACCACCGACGCCCAGGGATCACACGCGCACGGCGCATCGGTCGCAGCTGTGGGCGACCACCAGCATGCCTACCAGACCAATGCACTGGGGCCGGTGGTGTATGGAGGGCCTAGCAATGTCTACTTCAATAATTTCGAGAACGCGGGCTGGAACACCTCCCCGGCTGGCGCGCACACGCACGGTATCAGCATCAATGCTGACGGGCTGCACGCGCACAACACGACGGCATCCGGTGTGCTGACGCTGACGTCTGATAGCGTCGGCAATCACAACCATACCGTGACGCTGGGCGGCGGCGGTGTTCTGCTGGTGACGATGCAGCCGTACATCGTCTGCACCAAGATCATCTACGCTGGCCTGGAGGCGGCGACACAATTAGCCGCGCAAGCCGCGGTAGTAACGATCGAGCACGAGCCGCTGACCGAATTGGATGAACTCCGCGAGGAAATTGCCCAGCTTCGAGCGCTGCTGATGCCGCCCGCCTCACGGCGCCTGCTGTCGTCGCCGATGCGCGGAACGCACTGATGCCGCGCGCAGCCCAGGCGCCTCCCCCTGGCATCGTGCGCAACGCCACGCCGGAGGCTAATGCTGGGAGATGGTGGGACTGCAATGGTGTCCGGTTTCGCCAGGGCATGGTGCAGCCGGTCGGCGGCAACGTGGCACAGCCTGGCAGCACGGTGCCCGACCCGATCCGCGACATCATCACGTGGCACGACGACGCCTACGTGCGCTGGGCCGCCTACGGCACCGACCAGAAGCTCTATGCGTACCGCTACGACCTGCAGACGCTTTACGACATCACGCCGGCCGGCGTCGGCGCGCTCGACCCGCCGGGAGCGCTGGTCGGGTATGGCCTGGCCGATTACGGCGAGAGCACCTACGGCACCCGGCGTGACCCCGCTGATATTGGCCCGCAGGACATCAGCGCGACGATGGGCGACCGCTGGTCCATGGACACGTTCGGCAAGCTGCTGCTCGTGGTGCCGACACAGGACGGCCGGCTGTTCTCGTGGGACCCGGCAACGCCCTCGACACCGGCGGTCGTGGTGCCTGAAGCGCCTGCCATGAACAAGGGTGTCGTCGTCACGGACCAGCGCAGCGTGGTGCTGCTGGGGGCGGGCGGTGACCCGCGCAACATCGCCTGGAGCGACCAGGAAGACATCCACATGTGGACCCCGGACGTCACCAACCTGGCGGGCTCGCAGCAGCTGCAGACGCAGGCCTATGTGCTGACGGCCATGCGGGTGCCCGACGGCACGCTGATCTGGACGACCAACGACTGCCACAAGATGCGCTACGTCGGCCCGCCCTACGCGTACGGCCTGACGCAGATCGCGTCGGGATGTGGGCCGATGAGCCCGCGGGCGCCGGTTGCGGTTGGCAGCTTCATCGCGTGGCCGGGCGTGCAGACGATGTGGGGGTATAATGGCAACGTGCAGCCCCTGCCCTGCGACGTGCAGGACTGGTTCTTCAGCCTAGTCAACAAGCAGATGCTCGGCCGGGTGTTCGGTTCGCCGAACCCGGCCTACTCGGAACTGTGGTGGGACTGGCCCGACGAGGGCGCGCTGGAGTGTAACCGCTACATCGCGCTGAATTACAGTGACCAGCCGCGCACCTGGATCATCGGCGTGCGCACGCGCACCGCGGCGGACATGTCGGGCACGATGGATTATCCGGTGCTTGGCGGGCCGGAGAGCGGCGGGCACAGCCTCTATCTGCACGAATACGGTATGACCGATAACGGTGTGCCGCGCGGGCCGAACGGCATGATCTACCTCGAGAGTGGCGCGGTGACGCTGGGCGAGGGCGATCAGCGCTATCACGTGACCCAGGTCGTGCTGGACTCGGCCTTTGCTGGCCCGCCTGACAGCGTGACGCAGAGCGGTGAGGTGGTGGGCTGGCGGTTTCTGTTCAAAGAGCAGCCGCACGATACGGTGGAGTATGACAGCGGGCTGTATACCGTACAGCATGACGGGTTGATGGATGTGCGGTTTTCGGCCCGCACGATGCGGTTTCGGCTCGAGGCATTGACGGATTACCAGTGGTCGATGGGCAAGCCGCGACTCGTTATCCGTCCGGGCGGCCGCCGATGACCGGCGAGGAGCGCAGGGCGCGGTTTCAGCGCGCACTCGATTATGGCGGCAACACGCATGAGATTGCCGACGTTGCCCGGATGGTGCGCGAGGGTCGTGCGCAGTGGTGGCCACAGAACAATCCCGACAGCGATGGCATGATTGTCACCGAGTTGCTGACCTTCCCGAACATGCGGGCCGTGAATTACTGGCTTATCGCCGGGTCCTTGCCCGAGTGCCTCGGGCTCGATGCTGAGATTACGGCCTGGGCGATCGAGCAGGGCTGCACTGTTGGCATGGCGACCGGCCGCAGGGGCTGGGGGCGGGCTGGAGCGCCTTATGGCTGGCGGCCGCATAGTTACACCTTCGTCAAGGATTTGCTGGCATGAGCAGCGGCGGCAAGGGCGGCGGCGGTTCCAACAGCAGCTGGTCGACCAGCACAACGGTTTTGCCGGACTGGGTTACCAACGCGTCGCAGAACGCTGTGGCGCTCGGTCAGCAGGTCGCCAATACGCCAGTGCCGGTCTACTCGGGCGACCGTGTCGCGGACGTGCCGCAGGACACGTTGCAGGCGTATCAGCAGATCAGGGACCTGCAGGGCCAGACCAATCCGGCCTTTGCCCAGGCGCAGGGCATCTACAGCGGGCTGACGGGTGGCGCGCAGCTGCTGACGCCCGAGCAGCAGAACGCCATCACCCAGAGCCTGTATGGCGGCTACCAGCAGAACGTCATCGACCCGGTGTCTGGCTTGCTGCAGCCCTATGTGGGCCAAGGGCCGGCGACGGCGCAGCAGGTCGCGCAGAACGCCTTGACGATCATGAGCCCCTATTCGCAGGCGGTGATTGATCCGGCGCTGAAGATTGGCCAGCAGCAGTTGCAGCAGAACCTGCGCACGATTGGCAGCGCGGCCAATCAGGCCGGTGCGTTCGGTGGCAGCCGGCAGGGCGTGCAGGAGGGGGTGGCACAGAGCCAAGCAGCACTGGGCGCGGGGCAATACGTTGGCGACTTGCTGCAGAAGGGCTGGACGTCGGCGCTCACGCCAGCGCAGGCGATTGCGCTGCAGGGGGGCCAGCAAGGGCTGGCGGCGTCGCAGGCGCTGGCTGGTCTTTACAGTGGCGGCTATGGCGCGGCGCAGGGTGCGGCGCAGAACATCATGAACCAGAACCTCTCTGCCGGCATGACAGCAACGTCGCAGATACCGGCGTTGGCGATGCAGCAGAGTGCGCAGGCGCAGAAGGAGGCCTCGCTCATGCAGACGATCGGCGCGGCGCAGCAAAATCAGACACAGAACGAACTCAATGACGCGATGAGCCAGTATTACGAGGCGTACAACGAGCCGTATACGCGTGCGGCGGCGCTGAGTTCGATCCTGTCGTCGGTGCCGTATGGCTCGCAGACTTCGAGCTACGGGCAGTCGACCAGTTCGAGCAGCAAGAACACGGCGGGTTCGGTGCTGGGCGGTGCTGCGTCGGGCGCTAGCATGGGCAGCCTGTTTGGCCCAGTTGGCATGGGTGTTGGCGCCGTCGCCGGCGGCATCCTCGGTGGCCTATCGTAATGAAACATAGGGGCTGAGCTGATGGGATGGGAAAACCTGTTCGGTCTGTTGGGTGGCGGTACCAGCAGTCTGGGCGACATCGCGGGTGCTGCGAGCAATGTGGCATCGGGCACGCCGAGTGCGGTCAATCAGGCTGCCTGGGCGATGAACCCTGCCTTGTCGGGCATTCCTGAGACCAGCCAGAGCCTCGCGGCAACAACGAGCGGCGGTGGCGATTGGAAGTGGCCGAGCAGCAAGGAACTTGCTGAGACGCTGAAGGGGGCCGGCAAGGGCAGTGGTTCGAGCAGTGGCAGCGGCGATTCCGGTGTCCAGGGATCGGCGCTGGTTAGTTCTGGCGCGCATGCGGGCTCGGGCGGGATCAGTGCGGACACGGTTTACAAGCTGCTGATGGCGCGTGCGACGCCGACGGCCGGGCAACAGAAGCAGGGGCTGCTGGGGGTGTAGATGGGCACGACGCTCGAGGACATCCTAAGGCTTAGTCAGCAGCTCACGACGCCGGACCAGGCGGCGTCGGCGCCGATGCAGGTGTCGCGTCCGAGCACGTTCGTTGGATTGCTGGGCAATGCGTTGGGAGGTGGCTCGTCGGGCAATGTGGGGCTGACGCAGGAGCAGGCGGACGCGGAGGGCCGCGGTGCACTGCTCAACTTCGGGCTGAATATGCTGGAGGCGAGCGGTTACAGCCAGCGGCGGCGCGGGCTTGGTGAGATATTCGCGCGTGGTGTCAGGGGCGCGCAGGGGGCGATCGGCGACTACGAGTCACAGCTCGCCGCGCGTCAGGCGGCGATCCAGCAGCAGCAGCAGCAGAGTTTGGAGAACCGTTTCCGGGGCATCGACGCGGCGACGAAGGTTGCTGAGTTACAGCAGAAGCTGCAGCAACTGAAACTGGCCGGGAACATTCCCCGTTCGGATGAAGGCGCCACGTCAGCCGCTGGTGGTGGCGATGAGGGCTTCACGGGCGACAAGACACATGATTTGGCGCTGATCAGGCAGCGCGAGAGCAGCGGTGATTATGGCGCGCTGAACTATGTGGCCAGGGAAGACCCGACGGCCTATGCGCGTGGTGCGACAGCTTCTGGCGCGTATCAGATCGTCAACAGCACGTGGAATGAGGGTGCGAAGCTCGCCGGTGTTGATGTCACCAAGTACCCGACGGCGCGGTCGGCGCCGGCGGAGGTGCAGGATCAGGTCGCGAGTGCGCTCTATGACAAGTATGGCGCGAAGCCCTGGCAGAAGGGCGCCAAGGACTGGGTAAAGGACGAGAGCGGGCGTTACCAGCTGGCGACGGTGCGTCCGCCGGCGGGTGCGCCGGGTGGTGCGCCGGCGAGTGGCAAGCCGCCCACGACGGAAGTGAAGACCGAGACACCGAAGCCGGACACGAAGCCGCCGGCCGGCAATGGGTTCGGGACGACGGCATTTGCGCCGCCGACGCGTTCCGTCATGCCGGCGCCGCCGGAGGGTGGTGCGAATGCGCCGGTGACCACGGAGGCGGTGCCTGCGGTGCCGACGCCGCAGAGAGTGGCCGCGGCGGCGGAGGCGCGGAGGACCGGCAAGAACGCGCCGATCGAGGGCCAGCCTGGGCTGTATGCGACGCCGCAGGGCGGCATTCATGCCGAGACTGGGCTGGGCCGCCGCGCGGACGCTGGTGATGCGCTGATGCAGGGCGCGGTGACGGCGGCGACCACGGTGCCACCCCCTAGCGTGCAGGCTGCCGGGCCTGCGGCGGGTGGTGGCACGACCCCTGCGACGCCCTCGCCGGTGCCGCCTGGGGCGTTTGGCGGTGGTGCGTTCGGTGGGCCTGCGCCGCAGATGGTGGGGGCAACGCCTGCGCCGGCCACACCGGCGACGCCAGCTGTAACGCCGGGCACAACGCCGCCAAAGCCGGAAGAGCAGACGGCACAGGCGCCGCTGATCGACACCAGCAAGCCGTTTCAGTTCGACGAGAAGGTCAATCCGCCGTCGCAATTCATGCTGGACCGCGCCAGCCCGAAGGATACGGCGGCGGAGGCGGCGGAACGTACGCGCATTGAGAAGGAGTATCGGGCGGCGCGTGCGGCGGCCGACGCCAAGCAAGACCCCGGCAAGGTGGCTGACGTCGAGAGCACCTTCGCGCAGCGGCGTCACGATCTTGAGACCCGCGTGGATGCCCGCGTGAAGGAAGGCAATGCGGCGCTCGATAAGGCGCGGCAGGATAACTACAAGCAGCAGCAGGACGCCTACCAGGCCGCCATCCAGGGCGACCAGACGCGGCAGACCCAGCGCGAGAAGGCAGACCTGGAGACCCGCGCCAAGGTGCACGACCGGCTGAATGAGGAAATCGGCGCAGGTAACACCAAGATCGCGGCGCTTGAGAGCCTGCGGGCGGTCTCAGACATGATGGGGCCGGGAACAGCGCTGTCATCTGATCAGGTGAACACGCTGGCCCGAATGGGTGTCGGCCCGCGGGAGTTTCTGGAGCGCATGGGGACCATTCAGGCGTTCCAGGCGACCGCCAATCAGGCGGTGACGGCACTGAAGCAGGGGGTAGCGCTGGGCAACGTGTCAGACCGTGACATGACGTTCATCAGCAACATGATCCCGACCCCGAACATGAGCCAGCATACCCGTGAGCTGCTCATCAACATGCTGATCCGGGCGCAGCAGCGTAACCAGCAGGCAGCGGTGGATGTCAGCACAGCGATTGCGAGCGGCGTTCAGCCGGCTCAGGCGATTGCCGATGCGCGCAAGAATTTGGCGCCATTGTTCAAGCAGGTTCCGAAGGATCTGGAGAAGCACTGGGACAGCCTGCCGCCGTCGGACGCGGCGAGAGAGCGGTCGGGATGGTTCCGCGACAACATGGAGCCGCGCACGCTCTACCGGCGCGGCGACGGTAGCGTGGACACCTATTGGGGGCCGAGCGGGCCGCCCCCGGGATACACGGGGCAATAATGAGCGAGACAGTCTACGATCCCTATTCGCGGCCTTCAGCCTTTGGTGGTGGCAGTACAGCGCCAGCGGGCGCTGATAGTGGCGCGTATGACCCCTACAGCAGGAAGATGGCCGGTGCGGGCGGCTATGACCGCAACATGGTTCCGGGCAAGCCGATCCTGCAGACGTCATTCGCGCAGGTGCCGAACCGGGAGGGTGGCGGCGCGACCTGGGATACGCCGCATCTGTCACAGGAGGAGCCAGCCCAACGGGTGCGGGCGGCGATCAGTGACGCGTGGCGTGCCCAGACAGAGGACACGCCTCAATGGCGACAGACCAAGGAGAACATCGCCAATGCGCCACCTGGTGTTGGCCGGACTGCTGCTGACGTGGGCGCCAAGACGCTCGATGTTCTGCGATACATTCCAGGAGCGCTTGCCGCGGGCGGGGCGGCGGTGGGCTCGACGCTGCAGGAAGTAGGCAGAGCGGCCGGTATAAATCCGCAGGTGCAGCGCGATCTGACCATGGCGGGCCAGATTGCGCCTATTGTGACCGGTGGCATGCCGGTCGCGCCAGCCCGGTTTGTGCCGCCCCTCGAAGAAAAGGGGCCACGTTTCACCGGGCCATTGAGCCCGGCTGACGTCACCTTGCCAGGCGATCGTACGCCATTCGCGCGCGGTGGTGCCGGCGAGGCGACCGGCATTCCCGGCCGCATGGACCTGCCGTCCGGCTATGTCGCGCCATTCGACGCAGTGAAGACAATGGCGGAAGGCAAGGCGCGTGCGGGCGAGTATTATGACATTGCTGACCGGACCGGTGGTGGATTGCGGCCGAGTTACAATGACAGCTTCCTGGATGGCCTGACGCGCGACGCGCAGCGGGCAAAGCAGGGCAGCGAGGTAACCGGTCCCAACATCTACACCCAGACCCTCGATGCGATGCAGAACATGCGGGGTAATCCGCAGAGCCTGCAGGCGCTCTCCAACATCGACAAAGAACTTGGCCGGCGGATCAGCGCTGAATACGACCAGACCGGCATTTCCGAGTATGGCCGCGATCTGATCAACCTGCGCAACAAGCTGCGGGAGCATATCGACAATGCTGCCGAGGGGGACACTGTCGGCGGCAACAAGGCGGGCTTCGATGCGCTGAAGACGGGCCGGCAGGCTTACTCGATCGCGATGCGCATGGGCGACCTCGAGCGCATGGAGAATATCGCCAACGGCACGCTGAACCCACAGCAGCGCATGCGCACGCTGATCAACAATTACATCAACGATGAGGCGAAGACCCGAGGCTGGGACAAGGGCGATCTCGACCTGCTCAGGCAGGCTGGCAAGCGTGGCAACACCGAGGAGGTGCTCGCGTCGCTGAGCAGCCGGCTGGTGGGCATTGGCACGACCGCGACGATGGGGCCTCTGGCCGGCGCCGGTGTTTCCATCGGCACCAAGATTGCACGTGACGCCATGACCGAGCGGGTGATGCGTCAGATTGGTGACCTGCGGGAGCGGCTGGGCGGCCGCATGCCGCCCTCGCCAAACGCCCCGGCATCGCGGCCAGGGGCACCTTTGCTGCCGCAATGGCAGATACCGGGGTTTGCGCACCCTGGCCTTCTGGGCATCACCCAGGCGGCCGGATGGGGCGACGAAAATCAGTGATTGATGAAGTAATCCGTGACGATCACGGCCATGAGGTCGCCAGCCAGCTGGTCACTGCTGCTGCGCTCGCGGCGCTGGCGTCCAGCGAAGCGACGTTCGGCTTTGGCTTTGAGTTTGGCTTCCCGCTCGGATCGATGCATCAGACGGTCGAGCCAATAAATCGCGAAGGGCAGGGTACTCAGGAAAGCGATCCAGCCGAGGCCAGCGAATTGTTGTGCGGCGTCCATGGCTCACTTCCCCCAAGCTTTGGGCTGGCTTGGCATCGGGATCAGCGGATACCCGAGCGGCAGGGCCGGCGGCAGGCCGGGCCGGGCCGGGGCTATGACGGGCGGCGGCGCCTGGTAGACGTTGCCAGGCACCTGCATCAGCGGGTAGCCGCCGGGCTGGGCCGGCAGCAGCGCGGCTGCCAGGATGAGCACGCGCATCAGCGCCAGCTCTCGGGAAGATACAGGGCAATCAGCGCGGCCAGCGCGGCCAGCATGGCGATATTCAGATACATGGATGGGGTCCTTGCTGCTCGACAGCCTGAATATAGTTCAGTGAGAGATGCAAATCAATGAGTTTCTCGCTGCTGCGGTGCTGGCAGCATTGGAACTGATCGAGGTGCACGGGCCGAACGGGTCAATTGCGTATGTCAACGTCCATGAGATCAGCAGTCTGCGGGAGCCGTCGGAGGCCGACATTGGGCGGCATTTCGCCGCTAGTACGCATTGTGTGGTGGTCACCACTAACGGTAAGTTCATGGCGGTGCGGGAGACCTGTGCTGTGCTGCGTGACCGGCTCTCTTTGCCGGCGCCACCGCTCCTGCCAGGAAGGTAGACATGACGCGGCTGGGAGGCGTATCGCGTTATGAAATCTGCGGAGGGACGAGGCCACCGAGGGGGGTCCTCTAAACCCCGCCCCTCCTACCCGCCGGGGCACCACCCCCGGCGAGATACCGTCAGCTGCGGCGGCGCCGGGCTACCAGCCCGAGACCCAGGATGCCGGTGCCGAGAACGGCCAGCGATCCGGGCTCGGGGACGGCATTGACGGCGATCATACTCTGACTGCGCCCGGTTAGTTGCGCCCCCGCTGTCAATGTTCCGCTAGCGCCCTCCGACATGCTGTATAGCCCGGCCGAGGCGAACGGTGCCGTGTTGTTATAGTTAAAGCTGTCGGTCGCCAGCGTGGCGGTAATGACCCCGGAGTCCGCCAGCAGTGTGCCCGGCAGGTCGGCCGGTGTGTCGGCGCCCTGCGCGTTGGCGTTCGACGCCGCGTATTGCAGGTCGATGTTGCTGCCGATGGCGTTGGTGAAGGTGCCTGAGCCAGACAGGCTGATCGAGGTCACGGGCGGCACGAAATCGGTGCCGCCTACTGCCAGCTGGTAGGTAACGGACCCAGGGTTGTTGTTGGTGATCTGGAAGCTGGTCGTGGTCAGTTCGTTGATGCCGCCGGTCAGCTGCGTCTGGCTCGACCCCAGGAAATCCACGCCGTTGAATGTGGTGACCCCGGTCTGCAGGATGCCCACCGTCGGATTGGTGTCGCACGCGGTCTGGTCGACGCAGTTGAACAGCGCGCCGTTGATGTCGAGACTGAGCTGCAGCACGGCGTGGGCGGGCGTGGCCAGCGCGGTGCCAGAGGCCAAGGCGGCGGCGAGCAGCAATGTACGCATCAGAGTTCCCCTTTCCAAGCGGCAGGGCTTCGCCCATCCGCTCGTTGAGTATGCGCACAGTTCCCAGCCGCGCGCCAGGACTGATGATAGTTCAGCGAGCGAGGAAAGACAAAGCGCCGAATGTGAGCGCCGCGGTGACCGCAGCCAGCACGATCAGCGCCAGCATAAGGCCGCCGATGATTGCCGCCCACTGTGCATACGTGATAGGTCTTCTGCGCCGCGGGGGAACCAAAATGACAGTTGCCATCACCCAGCCCTACACCATCACCGTGACGGTCACTCCTAGCGTAAGCGCAATCAATCTGTCCAACACCAGCGTGAACGCAGGTCAGCACAACGCCAACACCGTGGTCGGCCGGGTGAGCGTCACCAGCAACCCGCCGGGCCAGGACACCACCGCCACCATCACGCTGTCGGGCACCGAGGCCAGCCGGTTTGTGCTGAGCAGCGGCGGCGTGACGCCGTGCGACCTGAAAGTCGGGCCGCAGGACATCCCGGCCGGCAGCTACGCCATCAGCCTCGTGACGGAGGCCTGAATGGTCACCGCGCCCTACGTCATCACGGTCGTGACGGAGACGTGCACCGGCGGCAGCCTGAGCGCGATCTACGATGTGCCGTCGGGCACCCAGATGGGCACCTACCTCTATGCCGAGGTGGGCGGCGCCGGGCAGACGGTCACCGTGCTGGACGACTACCACGACCCCGACGGGCGGTTCGTCATGTCGTGCGTGGCGGTCAGGCGCGATGATCTGCCGGTCTATGCCATCTTTCGCAAGACGAACGGCTGGTCGTGCGTGATCTTCGAGGCGTGCGATGCGTTCGCCACCGCCGATCAGTCGGTGATGCCAGCCAGCGGCGAGCTGACGACCGTGACGGTCTTTGATGGTGACGTGGAGGTCGGCGAGGCGCAGCTCTGGGGGCAATGGACGCTGGGGCGCTGGCGCTGGCAGTCGGGGCCGTGGCCGTATCCGAAGAATGTCGAGCAGCTGCGTGCCAAGGGCTGGCTGCCGCTGATGAACAGCCTGGCGCTGGGGCAGGAGCCGGCGAAGCCGAACCGTTTGGCTGATCCCTACCTGCCAATGCACATCCCCGGCGAGTGGCCGCTCTATGTCGGCGGCGGCGGCAACCCGACGCTGTTCTCTAGCCGGCAGGGCTATTGGCTGTGTCATCCCGAGGATCCGGCAGCCTTTGCTGGCATGATCGCCGAGGCCGAGGGGCTCGCGGCGTATCCGTGGTTCGTGCGCGACACGGCCACTTGGTCGGTGCCCGACATCTGGAACGCCTACCCGACCAGGAACACGTGGTGTCCGAGCGCGGCGTATTCGTTGTTTAACGTGGATGTTTACGGCGAGCCTGGAACTGTATTCGGCTACGACCCGGTGACCGACGATCGCGGCCAGCAATGGACGTTTCAGTGGCAGCCCTATTGTGTGATCGCGGCCGACGGCTACTGCGCCGCCACATTACAGAACCAGGGCTATCCCGGGGCGTCGGAGCCGACCGGGCAACTGACGCTCGGCATCGCGGGCATCGACAGCATCAGCCGCAAGGACCCCTCGGGCTTCGTTCAAGGCTCTGGCCTGGTCATCGACGAGGCGCATAGCGGCTCGCAATGGGCGGCGCCGTGGATTGCCACCGGCGATCCGTATTATCTCGAAGCCTTACACGCGAAGTATGTGTTCGTTTGGTGGACCCGCGGTCGCGGTGTGCCCAGGGCTAGTCTGGCGTATTCGCAAATTCGCCAGACCGCGTGGCAGCTGACGTCGCTACTGGTGAGTGCCTACACGACACCTGACGACGCGCCGTCGTGGCTCTTGCCCAAGAGCCTGTGGGAATGGCTGTGGGCTGACGAGGTGAGGCTCTGGGATGCCGAACTGGTCTACGGCACGAGCCCAGGCGCCACGGTATTCAACACGGTGGGTGTCACCGCCGGCGGGGCCCAGCCCGGGATGAGCTGGGCGCCATGGCAGGAAGATATGATCGCCCACGTCATCAGCTGGGCGGTGCTGATGGACCCCAGCATTCGCCGCATGATCGATTGGAAAATCCAGGACCTCATCGCCCGCACCAGCGGCACGTCGGGATGGTCGAAATGGTGCCCGGAGGGCTACTATCTGGTGTCGGGGCCGGATGACTGGTCGCGCTGGTATGCTGATTGGAGCGAGAGCTGGTACAACAATCAGCAGCAGGCCCGCGTGCCTGGCCCGCCGGACCCGACAGCCTACGCCGCTTCGGCGGATTACAGCGGCGCCTGCCGGGCCGGTCTCGCGATCGCCACCCAGGCGGGGTGCGCCGACGCCAAGGCGCCACACGATGAACTGGTGCGGAACATGAACAGCGCGAACATGCGGAGCGACAGCTGGCAGCGGCTATTTGCGGCGAAGCCGTAATGGCGCTGTGACAATGAGTAGCACGAGCCCGAGCAGCAGCCAGCGCCATTTGATGTCGTGCGGCGGTTCGTTCTTCATCGCGGGAAAGTCCTTCAAACGGGGTGGGAGTTCAATCCGTGCGTGACGGGAGCCACTGATGGCCCAGCGTCCGCCCGCGCCGGTGATCGCGCCGCTATCCGGCGACATCGACCAGCGGCTGCAGCAGCTCGCCGATTTTATCGGCCAGAATATCGTCGGCATTTCGGTACTGCAGGACCAGGTGCGCCAGCTTGGCGCACGCCAGAACGCGGCGGTGAGCGAAGCGCCCGCCAATCCCGCCGGTACCACGTCAGCAACCAATGTGCTGATGGGCTTCGCCGCCTCGCTGCCGGTCAACAGCAGCCGCATCATCGCCATGGCCAATGGCCAGCTGAACAGCAGCGCCAGCACCGGCATCAGCTACTGCAGCCTCTGGCTCGGCACTGGCACGGCGCCGGTGTGGGGCGCACCTGTGCCAAGCGGGGCAATACGCATCGGCCAGGAGGTGCAATTCGATGCGTCGTCCACCACGGCCGCCACGGCGTTCAGCATCAGCGGCGTGGCCAGCGGACTGGCGCCGGGCACACCGGTCTGGCTCGACATGGCGGTACGCTCGGGCAATGGCACCGCGTCGGTGTCGAATGCCGTAGCGACCGCGTTCAGCCTGAACGACGCAGTAACGTTTCCTTAAGGCGCGGGGGCTGACATATGGTATCACTGCTCTCCCCATATGAGACGGACGACAAGCCGGCGAGTGGCGGCGGGTTGCTGGGGCCATCGGTGACATCGCTGGTCGAGGATATGAACCGCATGGCACTCGGGCCGATGTATGCACCACGCGCCGAAAGCGAAACAGCGAAAATTGGCGCGGGGGCAGGCAGCCCCTTCGATGCACCGAAACCAGCCGGCGGCCGAAGCCTTCCCACCGACAATACC
>Ga0075434_100002578_pt1 | contig 15995 bp, 10 predicted proteins | sample RhiMethybrSRZTD3_FD_75298 | JGI IMG/M metagenome (GOLD analysis project Ga0075434, IMG submission 75298) | Populus rhizosphere microbial communities from Tennessee, USA - Rhizosphere MetaG P. TD hybrid SRZTD3 | ecosystem: Host-associated > Plants > Roots > Rhizosphere > Soil | place: USA... | reverse complement strand
ACCGTCGCTCCTAATCCGTATCCGCACTATTTGGGACCCACCATTCTGTCGCCAAAGGACCGGCCGGTTCGGATCCTGTTCCGCAACTTGCTGCCAGGCGGTCATGGTGGAAACCTTTTTGTGCCAGTCGATACTACCGTCATGGGTGCTGGCCAGGGTCCCGACCAAGGCGGTATGCCTGCAGCCGATACCGGTTCTACCGCCGATGAAACACGCAATCCGCTGTGCGGATTCAACCCCAAGCCTGCTTACTGTTTCACGGAAAACCGCGCCACCCTCCACCTGCATGGCGGACTGACTCCGTGGATCAGTGACGGCACACCGCATCAATGGATCACTCCCGCCGCTGAAACTACACCTTATCCCGATGCCACTATTCAGCCGCGCAAAAACGAAGGCGTGAGCGTCTTCAACGTGCCCGATATGCCTGATCCGGGACCGGGAGCACAGACCTTCTTCTACACCAACCAGCAGAGCGCACGCCTGATGTTCTATCACGACCACGCATGGGGGATCACTCGCCTGAACGTCTACGTCGGCGAGGCTGCCGGATACGTCTTGACGGACGACACCGAACAGGCCCTGATGAAAACCGGAGGCGCGCTGAATCCACTCGGGTACGGCATTCCTCTGATCATTCAGGAACGGACATTCGTACCCACACCGGAACAGCTCCAGTCCGAAGATCCGACCTGGGATACGGCTCGCTGGGGTGGATTCGGAAGCGTTTGGGTTCCTCACGTGTACATGCCAGCCCAGAATCCGAATGATCTGACGGGTATGAGCGGCTTCGGACGGTGGATGTACGGAGCATGGTTCTGGCCACCGGCGACTCCCGAGCACGGGCCAATCGCCAATCCGTACTTCGATCCTGCCTGCGATCCTAATGTCGCTGGGTGGTGTCAACCTCCATTGATACCGGGTACACCGAATCTGTCGGTCGAAATGGAGCACTTCAATGACACGCCGATCGTCAACGGAACGGCGTATCCGACCGTGACGCTCCCACCCGGAGAGTACCGCTTCCGCATCCTGAATGCTGCAAACGATCGGTTCTGGAATCTCCAGTGGTACGTCGCCGATCCCAATGCTCTGACAGAAGTCGCCTTGAAGGCTACGGAAGTCGCGGCAGCGCAACTTGATCCCAATCTCTTCCCAACCCCGGATACAACCATTAGCCCACCCGGACCGGCCTGGGTTCAGATCGGGACTGAGGGTGGCTTCCTGCCTGCCCCGGTCATCATCCCGAACCAGGTAACCACCTGGGTCACAGATCCGACCCGTTTCGACGTTGGAAACGTGGACAAGCACGCCTTGCTACTTGCTCCCGCCGAGCGTGCCGATGTCGTGGTCGATCTGACACCGTTCGCCGGCAAGACGCTGATCCTCTACAACGATGCTCCTGCTGCCTTCCCGGCTCGCGTTGCCACGTACGACTACTACACGGGCAACCCGGACCAGACCGATGCGGGCGGTGCTGCTTCCACCCAGCCCGGCTTTGGCCCGAATACCCGGACCATTATGCAAGTGGTAGTCGGAACCCCGGCCCCCGGTCCCGCCGGACCTGCGAACTACGTTAACCCCACGCGGCTGGCAGCCCTGCAGGCGGCCTTCGCACATCATCTTGATGCAAGCGGGAACCCTGCCGGCGTGTTCGAGTCTTCACTGGACCCGATCATTGTTGGGCAAGGCGCCTACAACTCGGCTTATGGGACCAATTTCAACATGTTAGCTCCCAGAAACGGGGTAGCCAGAATCAACGACTTTTCGATGACGTTTAACACCCTGTTGACTGGCAACAGCACGACCAATACCCTGACCGTTCCTTTTCAGCCGAAAGCCCTGCACGACGAGATGAACTCAGTCGCCTTCGACGAATACGGGCGAATGACTGCGAACATCGGCCTGGAAGCGCCGAATCCCACGCCCGGCGCGCAGAACGTGACTCTGTATCCGTACATCAACCCACCAATTCGCACGATGACCAACTTCCCAACGGGCGAGGACGTCAACGGGATCGAACTGCCTCCCGGAACGCTCAAGGTCAGTCCGATCGCCTCTGCAGCGGATGGCACCCAGATATGGCGAGTGACGCACAACGGTGTGGATACGCACCCGATTCACTTCCACCTCTTCAATGTGCAACTCCTCAATCGGGTTGCCTGGGATAACCGCGTCCTGATGCCCGACGCCAACGAACTGGGATGGAAGGACACAGTGCGCATGAGTCCGCTGCAAGACACCATCGTGGCTCTGCGGCCCATCCTCCCGAAGATCCCCTTCGGCGTGCCGGACAGCAAGCGGCCTTTGAACCCGGCCATGCCGCTGGGCAACGCCGTGGGCTTCAATAATATCGACGCTCACGGCAATCCCATCACTCCAGGGATCACTAACGAACTGACCGACTTCGGTTGGGAGTACGTATGGCATTGTCATATTCTCGGCCACGAAGAGATGGACATGATGCGTCCGCTGGTCGCCAATGTGTCGCGTGCCCTTCCGGGTGCGCCATCACTAACAGCCACGCGGAACGCCTCCGTCCTGCTCGACTGGACCGATGGGACGCCCGTCGACTACACCGCCCCGGCATTTTGGGGCAATCCCGCGAACGAGATCGGGTTCCGCGTTGAGCGCGCCGATGTGACCGACTTGAACACTGGTGCTCTCGGACCTTATGCACCGATCGCATTCGCCCTTGCGAACCAGATCACCTACACCGATGCAGCAGTCGATCCAGCGTTGGGCTACAGCTACCGTGTGGTGGCTTACAATGCGGCTGGCGAATCGCCGTCGTTGCCACTGCTGGTTAACCCAGCTGCACCGACAACGTTGACAATCGTTGCTCCAGCCATCACTTATGGTGAAGCTGGCGTGGTGACGGTTAGTGTCACTTCTGCGCTGGGGGCGTGCCGGGTAATGTCACACTCAGTGGGGACGGCGGTGCGGCTATCCGGTTGCCGTTGGTGAATGGCTCGGCGACGTTCAACTTGCCACTATTGCCGCTGTTGCCGGTTGGCCCGCATTCCCTCTCGGCAAACTTCGTAGCACAAGGTACCTTTGCCGGGAGCAGCAATACGGGTACGCTCATCGTCAACCCGGCGGTGCTGACAGTCACTGCGAGTAGCGCCTCGATGCCGTTCGGCGGTCCAGTGCCCACAATCAATGCCACCATCACGGGTTTCGTGAATGGTGAGACCGCAGCGCTACTGACGACGCAGCCGACCTGCTCGACGACGGCCACGACGACCAGCCCGGTTGGCAGCTATCCCAGTTCGTGTACGGGAGCCGCAGCTGCCAACTACACGTTCACCTACGTGAACGGAACGGTCACGGTTGGCGGACTCACGTTAACAATCACCGCCAGCAGCGCGCCGATTGGCTACGGATCCGCCGTGCCAGGAGTTACGCCCAGCTATGCCGGCTTTGTGCCCGGGGATAGCGCGGCCAACCTGAGCACACAACCAACATGCGTAGTGCTGGCTCTGCCGGCGAATCATCCGGCAGGAACTTACACCACGCAGTGCTCTGGAGCGTCCTCGCCTAACTACACCATCGTGTATGTTTCGGGTACGCTGACGATCACGCCAGCACCACTGACGATTACCGCTAACAATGCCACTCGCGCCTGGCGCACGGCGAATCCGGCGTTCACGGTTTCCTACTCGGGATTCCTGAATGGGGACACTCCGGCTTCGCTGACAGGAGCTCTGGCCTGCACGACCACGGCGGTGTTCACCAGTTCACCTGGTAGCTATCCGATCACTTGCTCGGGTCTCACGTCGACCAACTACACCATCACGTACGTACCCGGTGTGTTGACGATTACCGGGCCGGTGCTCAGGCTTGCTCCGGCCACCCTGACGTTCACGTCGGCGTTGAACGTCACGAGTGCCTCTCAACCTGTGACCGTCTCGAACGTTGGGACGGCGCCGCTGACGATCACCAGCATCAACTTCGGCGGGGCGAACCCCGGGCGGTTTGGTCAGGCCAATAACTGTCCGATCGGAGCGCCCGGACTGCCGGCAGGTGCAAGCTGCACGGTGAACGTTACGTTCACTCCCAATAACAATGCCACGAGGACGGCGACGCTCCGCGTGAATGTCGCTGCCCCCGCAACCTCGGGAACGGTCGCACTGACGGGCACGACGACTCGGCCTACTGTTACCGTGTCGCCAGCTTCGATTGCGTTCGGAACCCAGGCAGTCAATACAACCAGCCCACCACAGACGGTCACCGTGACCAACACCAGCACGGTTCCGTTGATCATCAATAGCGTCACGATGGGCGGAGCAAATCCGAACCGGTTCGGACAAACTAATAATTGTCCGATCGGCGGCGCGGGTCTCACGGCCGGAGCGAACTGCACGGTCAGCGTGACGTTCTCTCCGACTCGGACGGGTGCGCGTTCTGCCACTCTGACGATCCGGGATAACGCGGCGAATAGTCCGCAGACGGTCGGGCTGACCGGAACGGGACAGTGATGTAACCGCCGTCAAGTGACCGCACGGTGACGGGGATGCTGTCCGCGCGAACCTGCGCGGACAGCATTCTTGTTTTTGGACGTAATATCGGTAGTCGCTGGAGTCTGCGGAAACTCAGAAAGAGATGCGGTGGCGTCAGTCCCTTCCGGCATCCGGCCTTTGCTATCTATTGTCGTTTGAGATTGTTGGCGAGAAATTGCAATCCCATGACAATTCGTTGACAAGTCTTCTACGGGGAATTACGTACCCTTCTTTGACAAGCACGTGGACACAAGACCATCATAGAAACCGGCAGAAATACTGAGGATGGAACAAGTTGGAACGAATTCTCGTAGTTGAAGACGATCGCGCGGTGCATCGTGCCCTGCGGCGACTGTTTGAGCCCGAGGGCTACGCGGTCGACACTGCATTCGACGGTCAATCCGGACTGGAGACCTTCCGCGCCGCTCAACCTTCGGCAGTCGTGCTCGACTTGCGTTTGCCCGGAATGCCGGGCCGTGACGTGTGCCGTGAGATCAAGACGACGGCGCCTGCTGTTCCAGTGATCGTTCTGAGTGCCGCTTCCGACGTTATGGATAAGGTTCTGCTGTTGGAGTTGGGCGCCGACGACTACGTCACCAAACCTTTCAGCCCGAAGGAGCTCTTGGCTCGGGTACGGGCAGCCGTCCGGCGCTCCAGCCGTCCTGCTGCTAGCGACACTTACACCTTTGACGGAGTGGTGGTGGACTTCCTGCAGATGCAGGTGACACGCGACGGTCAGGAGGTCATGCTCACCCCACAGGAATTCAAGATCGTGAAATTTATGGCCCAGAATCCCGGCAGAGTTGTATCTCGGGAAGAATTGCTCAACAACGTCTGGGGCTACCAGAACTATCCAACGACTCGAACCGTCGATAATCACATCTTAAAACTCAGGCAGAAACTGGAAACGGACCCGGCGAATCCCATCCACTTTCGGACCGTGCATGGCGTAGGCTACAAGTTCGTTCCGTAAGCGCGCGGATTAAAACGAGTCGTGGAGGAGCGCTGCCAGGATGGCCAAGTTTCGATTGCGGACCAAGTTTTTGTTCTCGCTCCTACTGGTCGGCGTCGGCCTGACTTCCGGAACACTCTTCGTGGCGCGGCGAACCGCCGAGAAGCAAGTTCGCCTCCAGATTTTCCAGGACCTGCGTAATTCGGTTTACACCTTTCAGAACGTCCAGCGCGAGCGAGAACAAACTCTTACACACTTTGCAGCGCTCATGGCGGACCTGCCGACCCTCAAGGCGATGATGACCACCGAACACGCCGCCACCATTCAGGACGGATCGCAGACATTCTGGGATAGCTCTGGCAGTGACGTGTTCGTGCTCGCCGACCGTAGTGGCAATGTGGTCGCCTTGCACGCAAAGGCGGCAGACTTCCGAAGGGAGTCGGCGCAGGAATCGCTCACCAATTCGCTCGGTCAGGAGACGGCCGGCCAGTGGTGGTTCGGAAATAGGCACCTGTTCCAAGTCTCGATTCAGCCGATTTACGTGGGGCCCCACTCCGACAATAGGATTCTCGGGTACCTGGTGATCGGCTACGAAATCGACGACGGCCTGGCGCGCGAACTGAGCCAGGTCGCTGCCAGCCAGGTGGCCTTCCTGTATGGCGATACTCTGGTGCGCAGCACGCTATCGCCATTGCAGGAGACCGATCTGATCCAGCAGGCGCGCTCGTTCACCGACAGCCGTCTGGAGCCAAAAGAAATTCAACTCGGCCAGGAGAGATTTCTGGCGACACGTGTCGACCTCGGGGCGGGAGGATCATTACCGGTGCAGTTGAGCGTCCTGAAATCGCTGGATCAAGCCACTGCGTTCCTTGGAAATCTGAATCGGTTGCTTTTGACCCTCGGCTTGGTAGCGGTCATTCTGGGAAGCGGGATGGTGTTTCTGTTCTCTCACACTTTCACCCGGCCCTTGGGAACCCTCGTAAACGGTGTGCGTGCGCTGGGCAAGGGTGACTACGACTATCCGATCGCGGCGCGCGGCGGGGATGAAGTAGCGGAAGTGACAGCCGCGTTTCTGCGTATGCGTTCGAATCTCCAGGAAACTCAAAGGCGGCTGCTGGAATCTGAACGTTTGGCCACCATCGGCCAGATGGCGAGTTCCATCTCGCATGATCTGCGGCACAGCCTGGCCACTGTGATGGCGAACGCGGAGTTTTTGAGTGAAAACAGCCGCAGTAAGTCCGAAAGGGACGAACTCTATCATGAGGTTCTGGTGGCCGTGAACCAGATGACGGACTTGATCGATTCCTTGCTGGAGTTTTCGCGCACCCGCGAATCCCTGCGGCCCACATACGGAGATCTCGAAGATGTGATTGAGCATTGCATTCAAAGCGTGCACGCTCGCCCCGAGTTTCACGGCGTACGGATTACCACCCAGGCCGATGGGCCCACGGATGGCTGGTTCGACTCACGGAAACTGGAGCGGGTGTTTCAGAATTTGCTGGTCAATGCCTGCGAAGCGGTGTCGGCGAAATCCGGTGAGATTCACATACGCCTGCATTCGGTAGGCAATAAGGTTGAGATCCGGGTGGCGGACAATGGCCGTGGAATTCCTGACCTTGTTCGCGACCGGTTGTTTGAGCCGTTCGTCAGTCACGGCAAAGAGAATGGCACCGGGCTCGGTCTCACTGTAGTGCAGAAGATCGTGCAGGACCACGGAGGAGATGTCACCGTAGAAAGCACGTCATCGCAAGGTACCGTATTTCTGGTTGTGCTTCCCGGAACGCGAGGGACTCCGATAGCGTCCCCGGCCGGGAACGGATTAGCGCGAGCCGAAGCCAGGGTAGAAACAGCCGACTGAGAGCTGCACGTCCTGCGTTTTTTCGGCATTTTCCCAAGCAAAGGGCCAAAATCTCGAATTTTTCGATGCTCTCGGGGGGACGTATGCGACTCGACCGCTTCCGGGTTGGTTGTTCTATGGTCTTGATTCTGGCTACAGCTGCGCTGCCATGTCCGGCTCAGCAGACACCCGACCAATCCGACAATTCTTTAGTTCAGTCGGTGAAGGAACTGCAAGAGCAAGTACGGCAATTGCGTTCCGTTGTATCGGACCTGCGCACCGAATCCGAGCAATATCGTTCAGAAACGCTCGCCTTGCGCGAGGAGTTGCGATCCGCTTTGGCACAGCTACCGAAGCCGGCTCGTGCCGAAGAAACGGCGTTCCAGTCCGCTACTGATTCCTCTGATCAGGAAGTTTCCCAGTCAGCTGGTTCCGACAGCGCGGGTCGCCTCACAAAACTGGAAGAAGCCTACGATCTCCTCACCGGGAAGGTGGACGATCAATACCAGACAAAGGTAGAAAGCGGCTCCAAATACCGTTTGCGCCTTTCGGGAATGGTCTTGTTGAACCTGTTCGGAAATCGCGGGGCTGTGAATACGGCTGATCTGGCCGATTGGGTCGATGGTCCGGATGCACTCGGGCGCTCCAACAGCACCGGGCTCTCATTGCGTCAATCGCAGATCGGACTGGAAGTGTTCGGCCCAGAGATCGTGGGAGCCCGAACGCACGGAGATTTGCAGGTCGACTTTGCCGGCGGATTTCCGCGTGTTCCTAATGGGATCACGGCCGGACTGATGCGCCTACGCACGGGAACAATGCACCTTGACTGGGCTCACACCTCAGTAGTTGCCGGGCAGGATGCTCCATTCTTTTCGGCACTCTCTCCAACGTCATTCGCAACAGTGGCTGAACCAGCCTTCGCCTATGCAGGGAATCTGTGGACCTGGACTCCGCAGATACGCGTGGAGCATCGCCTGACGCTGACGGAAAACTCGACAATGACCTTTCAAGGGGGGATTCTGGATGGCCTGACGGGCGAGCCACCCTTATATTCCTACGTTCGAACTCCACAAGCAGGAGAGTTTTCACGGCAGCCGGCTTACGCGGGGCGAATCGCTTGGTCGCACTCGCTCTTCGGTCAACCACTCACCATCGGTGCTGGCGCATATTCCAGTCGCCAGAACTGGGGGTTCGGCAGAGACGTGAATGCCTGGGCCAGCACTGTGGACTGGACCGTCCCGCTGGGAAAGTCAGTTCAGCTCAGCGGAGAATTTTATCGAGGCCAGGCCTTAGGTGGTTTAGGGGGCGGCCTGTATCAGAGCGCCGTCTTCAGCGGAAATCCGACCAACCCAGCTACGCACGCGCGCGGTCTTGATGCAGTTGGAGGCTGGGGCCAGTTGAAGGTCCGTGCTTCCTCCAGGATTGAGTTCAACGCCGCAGCGGGGCAAGACAATCCCTATGCCAGTCAAATTCGTGCCTACCCATATTCCGCGTACGGCCTCGGCGGGCAGGGTACTACGATCGTCCGTAATCAGAGCGAATTGTTCAATGTCATTTATCGCCCGCGCTCGGATCTGCTCCTGTCCGCGGAGTACCGGCACATCTCGACCTACGAAGTAGATAACTCGCGGTATACGGCTGACCATGTGAATCTGGTCATGGGGATTCTGTTCTGAGCCGCGCGATGTTCCAATCCGATTACAGACGATTGATGCTTCGCCTGGCCTGCGTGCCCGTAGCTTGTGTTCTCAGCAGCATGGCCTATGCGCAGGAAGCCACCGTGACGGCGCACGTTCAGGTAGTTGCAGAGGGTGCTGCCCGCGGCCGGAAGAATGCGTCCAATGTCGTCTTGTGGCTTACCGCACTGGATCGGCCAGCAGCGCTGCGTCCAGCCAATGCACCGTCCAGTCCTCAGCGACCCCGGCTCACGCAGAAGGACAAGAAATTCGATCCTCATATTCTGGTGATCCCCGTAGGCATTGCGGTGGACTTTCCCAATCGAGATCCTTTCTTTCATAACGTATTCTCGCTCTTCGAGGGAAAGCGTTTTGACCTGGGCCTGTACGAAGCTGGGACCTCGCGCCTGGTTCATTTCGACCGCGCAGGCGTTAGCTACATTTTTTGCAACATCCATCCTGAGATGAGCGCCGTCGTCATCGCCCTGACGACCCCTTACTACGCAGTTTCAGATTCAGCGGGGAGAATCAGCATTGCGAACGTTCCTGCGGGACGGTATACCGCGCAACTGTGGGCGGAAGGCGTAAGCAGTGAAAATTTGAAGGCATTGAGTCGCGAAGTGACCATCTCCGAGAGCGCCAGTTCGTTGGGGACATTTCGAGTGGTCGAAGACAGTTCACCGAAAGCACATAAGAACAAATACGGGCGCGAGTACGACGCGCCCGGGTCGGAATACCCACCGCCGCCAAAATAGCGACTGCCACGTCTTTAGCTGCTAGTCACAAGCATGCGGCAAACTTTGAACGTGCCTCTCGATTTGCCTGCCTGATCTCAGGCGGATTTGATGCTCTTCGACGCCACGTCCAAGGTTACGGCAGTCTTCCGGAAGTAGGACTCATTTGCCATGTGGCAAGCCAGAGCCGCGTGGTTTCCGAAGACCGCGTCTTCTGTTACCGGTTGGCGTGAGCGCACTGCCTCGAAGAATCTCGACAAGTGCGGTTTCACATCGTCATATGAAGTGCTCTTGTACGTGGTGGCCTCAGCCAGCGGTTCCTGTCCCGGCTTGGGGTCGTGCTCCTCGTGCCACTGCTTGAAGTACTCCTCACGCATCGCTCGTGGGAAGCCTTGTGCGTAGTAGCTGGGAGCAGTATCCACACCCGTTTGAGGCGAGTGAATGAGCGCCAATTCTCCCACTTCGATGATGCCCTTCGAGCCCTGGAAACGTACGATCTCCGGGCTCTCGGCGCCCAGGTTAAGCCGCGTGTAAACCGGCAAGTTGCCGTACTCGAAGAGAGACGCGTGTACGTCAGGCATGTTCCTGCCGTCTTTCCAGCGAAGAATTCCACCCATGGCCATGGCGCGTTTGGGAGGTTCGTTGATACCAAGGCCGTAGATGATCCCGCTCACCAGATGGACGAGGAGGTCGCCGGCGACACCGGTCCCGTATTCCTTCCAGCAGCGCCAACGAGCATAAAGAAGCGGATCGAATGCGCGCTTGGGAACGGTGCCCTGCCAGGTATCCCAATCGAGTGTTTGGGGAGAGAGGTCCGGGGGCGGCGGGTATTCCCAACATCCGGTGGGATCGTTGCGGCCGAGTGTTCCTTCGACCAGGTTGACATCGCCGATCGCGCCGTTCGCGATCATCTCCTTCGCCTTGGCATAAAGGACCGAGCTCACGCGCTGCGAGCCGATCTGCACGATCCGTCGAGTCTTCTGCTGAGCGGCCGCCATGTCGAAACCCTCGGCGGCGTTGTGCGACATGGGTTTCTCACAGTAGATATCTTTCCCAGCACTCACCGTGTCGACCACGATCTGCTTGTGCCAGTGATCGGGGACAGCCGCAATGATGCAGTCGATTTCCTTGTTATCCAGCAGTTCCTGATAGCGCCGCGTCGTTGGCAGACTGGTTTTGACGATCTCTTTCGCCAGCGTTTGCCGCCCGTCGTAAAGATCGCAGGCAGCCACGCACTCGACGCCCGGCAGCGTAATTGACGTCGCCAGCAGCCCGCTGCCTTGCATTCCGATACCAATGATTCCGAAGCGAACCCGGTCACTGGGCGGCACCGGTTTGGGGGAAGCGTACATGGGTTCGGGATCAAGCAACACGGTCCGGGCAGCCACTAGGGCACCAGCGGCGGTTCCGCTGGTCTGCAGAAATTCGCGGCGGGAGAAATGCTTCGTCATAAGTCCTCCGAATTATCGAGCCACTCGTTGAGAAAACTGTACTCGAGACTGCAACGGGTTCACTTCGCCAGGGGCTTCATTGCTACTTCCTGGAAGAAAACAATGTCGTGGTCGCTATGGTTCTGCAGCCCCATCCATCCCTCGTTAGGCCGGCGGCCGCGCTGCGGTTCGAAATCAAATTTCTTTTCCGGGACGGGCTGCCCCTCGGTGTAGTCGGTGACTTTCACACCATTCAGAACGACGACGGTATGCGGCCCATCGAGTGTGATCTCCATCGTGTTCCACTCCGGTCCCGGCTTGCCCGGACGCGCCAGCGGCTTGGTCAGTGAGTACAGCGTTCCGGTTACGTGATAGTCGTCTTCGTTGGACTTTTCCGGTTCATTGTCAATTTGGACTTCATAGCCGTAATGCACCGGCATCCACTCTTCGCGGGGCTCGATAGGAATCCGGATGAACACTCCGGAGTTGGAGTTGTGATCCCGCATCTTGAAGACAACGCGGATCTGACAATTGCCCACCTTGCCTGCAGCCCAGTAGAGGAGTCCCATGCCGCCGTGGGTCTGGATCAGGCCATTTTCCACGGTCATGTTTCCGGGGCCGACATGTTTCCAGCCGGTGAGATCTTTGCCATTGAAAAGTTGTTTCCAGCCGCCTGACTGCGCGGACGAGGGAAACGCAGTGAGAGCGAATACGAAAAGGATGAAGGCAGTACGCACGATTGCCACCTCTCCTTATGCAGGTTTTGAAAGCAGTCTTGGCAGCGACGGAGCATTATAGTCTCATCGCGCAAGTGGATGGCGATGCTTAGGCGAGGAGTGAATTGCGACAAACGAAAGCCTAGTCGCCTTCGGCGACGGGAGCCGCCGTGGTTGAAACCGCGGCTCCGGAGAGCGTAGCCCAACCCCGTCGCGAAAGATCCCAGAAAATGAGATAGCCCGCAAGTCCGGCAACCGCGAGGAGCAGAAGTCCCCACAGCCATTCTCCGAAGATGATTTTCCCGATCCCGAACAGGCATCCGTAGACGAGTACCACGCCCATCAGCCAATCAAATGCATTGCTGGCGACATCGCGGATTTCTGGAAGTTCGGGTACGAGGGCGGCGATACGTCGCCAGCCGTAGACGGTGGGATGCACACGCCTGTAAAAGCTGATCAGCGTGTCGTCAGACTCGGGCGGAGTCACGAAGGTCGCTACGATCCACGCGATGGTGGTTACCAATCCAGTGATCAACGCGGTCTTCGCATACACAAGCGCATCATTTCCGGTGAATTGGACCTTACTGAGGGCAATGGTCATCGCCGCGGCCACAGCCATGGCCACAATCTCGCTCCAGGCATTGATGCGCGACCAGTACCAGCGCAGGATGTAGACAGCTCCTGTGCCGAACCCAATGTTCAGCACAAGCAGCCAACCGCTGTTGATCGAGGTGAGCTTCATGGCCGTGTAGCCACTCCCTACGACTAGCAGGATCGTGAAAAGCTTGCCTAGCAGAACGTAGTGTTTCTCAGTCTGGTTGCGAACGAAAAACCGCTTATAAAAGTCATTTACCAGATACGAACTTCCCCAGTTGAGTTGCGTACCGATGGTTGACATGAAGGCGGCGAGAAACGCGGCCACCATCAGCCCGCGCAATGCGGGCGGCAGATAATCGCGCAGGACCATCACGTATCCCTGCTCGGGGTTCTGCGCGAAGTCGACGCTGGGATGCAGCCCTCCGTGAGGTGAGTAAACGACAATCGCAACCAGACCGGTCAGCACCCACGGCCATGGTCGCAATGCGTAGTGTGCGATGTTGAACCACAGGGTCGCGCCCAGCGAATTCTTTTCGTCTTTCGCACTGAACATTCGCTGTGCCACGTATCCGCCGCCCCCGGGTTCCGCGCCCGGATACCAGGCCAGCCACCATTGCATTCCGAGATAGACAATGAAGGTCAGGACGGGCAGCGTCCATAAAGAGTCAGTCGCCAGGCCAAGATGAAAGTCTGGCAGAAACGCGGTCGGGTCGGCTGCCGGCAGTCCACTTTGGCGCACGTTGTTCTGGATCACTTGCAGGTGGACCTGCAGAGCCTGCATGCCACCGATCTGGGCGACGGCTACCCACGCCAGCACAATGATCATCGCCATCTTGAGCACGAACTGAAACAGGTCCGTGACCAGAACTCCCCACAGTCCACCGATGAAAGTGTAGAGTCCGGTGAACGGGATCAGGACGAGGACACAGATCAGAAGCGCGGTGCGCTCCGGACTACCGAGTGTGGTCTGAAAAATATGCCCGAAGACCGTCAACTGCAACACGCGTCCCTCAGCAATCGCAGGCCCGAGTAGGACGGTGATGATGTTCACCATTGCCTTCGTGACCCAGCCCAGAATGAAGCAGTTCATGAGCAGGCCCAGGTAGACGGCCTTGAATCCCCGCAGGAAGGCAGCCGGTTTCCCGCCGTAGCGGATTTCGACCAATTGCACATCGGTGAGAATCTCGGCCCGGCGCCAGTAACGCGCGAAGAAGAAGACCGTCAGCATCCCGCCAACGCAGGAACCCCACCAGATCCAGTTGCCAGCGATTCCCTGGCGAGCGACCACGCCACACACGAACAGGGGAGTGTCCGCCGCGAAGGTCGTGGCCACCATGGAGGTGCCCGCCAGCCACCACGAGACGTCGCGGCCCGAGATGAAGAACTCTTCCGTGTTGCCGCTCGAACGGCGGCGATAGTAGACGCCGATCAGGAGATTCGCGAGCAGATAGCCAACAATGACGAGCCAGTCAGTCAAGGTGAGAGGCATGGTTCTCCTGAGTGACTACTTTCGACCCGCTAGCCCAAAGCCGAGAGCCCGAAGCCAATCGCCCAGGACCCCAGCCCGAGTTGCCTACCGGAATCTGCGAATGAACAACGTGTGCCGCTCTGACCGATAGAAGCCCACCACGTAAATGACAGCTTTGCCCGTGGTCGAGTAGATCACCTGCCGAATTCGCAGCAGGGGCGCCCCGCGGTGCACCCCCATCAGTTCGGCATTATGCACGTCGGCGGGTGTCGCGTCGACTTCTTCGTCGGCATAGGCCAGTTCGACGCCGTAATCATGCTGAAGTGTGGCAAACAGCGAACTCTTGCCGAGCGGCGCGGTGGCCAGACCCGCAAACTCAGGCGCCGGCAGGTAGACCGTCTCCAGGGCGAACGGGTCGTCCCCAGTCAGACGCAGGCGATCGATCTTCACGAGCGAGTTGGCGGCGGGCAACCCCAACCGGGCAGCGATCTCGGGCTGATGCTCGACAACCTTTGATGAAAGCACACGCGATCGCGGCGCCAAGCCACGGCTGGACATGTGCTCGGTGTAACTCATCAGCTTGTTGAAATGGATCTTGGGAGGCGCTACGAAAGTTCCGGCGCCGCGCCGCCTTTCCACGATGCCCTCGCGCTCCAGCGAAGTCAGGGCGTGGCGGGCCGTCATCAGGCTTACCTGATGGATCCTGGCCAGCTCCCTTTCAGAATCCACCACATCGCCCGGCTTCAGCTGCCCGGTCTCGATGCGTTTCCAGATGACGCCGCGGATTCTTTTGTAAGCCGGGGTCCCGTTTCGGCCGTTCTGTGCCATGAATAATTCCGACCTCGTGAAACAAAATTTGAACACTCAACAGTTGTGATTACTCTTGCTGGCGCTGCATCGATAAGATGCGAAAAGCAATTTACGAATCCTCCCATTCATTCGTTCCGCACATTACCCGGCTCTCCTTTGCGAATGCGGCACTTTGCCGGGAACCGCGGCATCCAGCGCCTGATAGGCGGCCCCCCAAATCGGAGCATCTTCATTCAGGACCACATAAATAGGAATGCGAGCCAGCACCGGCGAGAGCAAGGTCTTGTCGCAGAAGGCGCGGAAGAATGTTCCGTCCTTCAGCTTGGGCAAAATCTTGGGAGCGATTCCACCCGCAACATAGACTCCACCGAAAGCCAGGGCGCGCACGGCCAGGTTTCCTGCCTCGGCGCCGTAGGCTTCGGTCCACAGGTCCATGGTCGCGACACAAACTTTGCAGGTGCCCGCACAGGCCTGTTCGGCGATCTCGCGAGCGCCGTCACCGTCGCCGTCAAACGAAGGATGGCGAACGGCGGGATCGAGGAATTCGTGAATGGCACGGATACCCCTTCCCGAGATCACGTCTTCGCAACAGACACGCGGAAGGCGTTGCTTCAGGTGGACCAGAAGCTGGATCTCGCGCTCGGTGCGCGCCGCGAAACTGGCCAGGCCGCCCTCGGAAGGGAACATGCGGTACTGCCGGCCATCCCAGAAAAGAAAGGTCTCACCCAGTCCGGTGCCCACTGCCATCACCGCGCGCGTCCCATTGGGCTGCGCGATGCCCTGGTTGAGCACGGCCAGGTCTTTCGCAGGAAGCCTGTCCAGGCTCCAGGCCGTGGCCACAACATCATTAAGCAGGACAATGTTCTTGGGGTTTACATCGAGCCGGGCCGCCAGGTCCGTGGGATTAAGGTCCCAGGGCAAATTGTTGGCGTGGAGGCGGCCGTCAACCACGGCGCCGGCCACCCCAAACCCCACCGCGGTAATCCGTTCGGCCGCGACACTACCGGCGCGTTCTGCTGCCTGACGGCGGAAATCTTCGACAAGATCCTCGAATTGGGAGAAGTCGCGGGTGGCGTAACGGCACTGGAAAACCGGCTCCAAAGGGCCTGTTTCGGCCTCCCGGAGAAGGGCCAGGTTACATTTAGTGCCGCCAATGTCGCCCGCCAGAATCATATTTACGACTCAATCCGCGGAATTACTGGCCTTTAAACCACCCCAGCGCGGGGGCATTATAGCTCGAATTGCTATAGAGCTGAACTTATTGTAATTCGAG
>Ga0075434_100002577_pt1 | contig 16001 bp, 24 predicted proteins | sample RhiMethybrSRZTD3_FD_75298 | JGI IMG/M metagenome (GOLD analysis project Ga0075434, IMG submission 75298) | Populus rhizosphere microbial communities from Tennessee, USA - Rhizosphere MetaG P. TD hybrid SRZTD3 | ecosystem: Host-associated > Plants > Roots > Rhizosphere > Soil | place: USA... | reverse complement strand
AAAACGGGCCGCGCCTGCCGGCGCGACCCGTCGGTTACTCCTCCTGACTTAGTACTTCTTGGCCGGGGCGGAGCCGCTGCCGGTGCTCGGGGTGCTCGGCGCCGCGGGCGAGGTCGTGCTGGAGCTGCCGCCCATCGAGCCGCTCGAGCTGCCGCCCGAGGTGCTGCTGCTGTCGGACGAGCTGGTGCCGCCGCTCGAGCTCGAGGAACCCGACTTGTTGAAGTGGGCATCCCATTCCGCGCGGGAGATCTGGCCGTCGCCGTTGGTGTCGACGGACGAGAAGCTCGGCGTGGTGGCGCTGCCGCTCGCGGCCGACGGTGCGGACGCGCCCGACTTGGAATTCTTGGCATCATCCGCCGCGTTGGCGAGCGTCGCCAGGGCAAAAAGTGCCGCTGCGGTGGTAACAGTTACGGTCTTGAGCATCGAAGACTCCTCTGAAAGAGTGGTGGAGAGACGGGAAGCCCAATGCTCTTTGCAAGCGCCATGCCGCCCCCGCCTGCGCGGGGATGACGATAAGCTCGCGCTGTGCGAATGGTTTTTCTCCTCGTTCTGGCCGTGGGGACCCCGGTGTGGGCGCAGAAGGCGCGCCCGGTCGACGGGCTGTCGGAGTCGCAGCGCGCCGACTACCGCAAGCTGCTGCGCGGCTACCTCGACACGTTTCGCCTGCTCGGCCGGTCGCGGCTGTGCGGCCTGGATTTCGAGGCCGAGCCGTTCTTCCGCGAGGTCGCGCTGCGCCACGGCGAGAAGAGCGAGCCGATGCGCTTCGCCGGCATCAGCTATGCCGCCGGCGCGGAGAACCTGATCGTCAGCCCGGAGGTCGACCCGGCGCCGCCGGCGCCGATGCCGTGCGACGTGGTCGCGCTGATGCGCGGCGGCATGCGGCTGCCGGAACTGCCTGCGTCGCTCGTGGCGCAGTAGTATTCAAGTCCCACTGGGAGAGGAGGACGTGATGTCGAAAGCATCGAAAGCGATGAAGCTCAAGGCGCAGAAAAACCTGAAGAAGGCGAAGGTCCAGCTCGCCAGGCTGAAGAAGCGCGCAAGGATGGAGCTCGCCCGCCACACCCGCGCGCTGAAGCTCGCGGCGAAGCGTTACCGGGTCGCGCTCCGCAACTCGTAGCGCTGCGGTTTATCTGCGCGTCCGGACAAGCCCGGGCGCCAGCAAGGCTGTCAACTTGTTCCTCCCAAACGGGGGTGGGAGCCCCTAGAGTCGCGCGGTGACCGAGGCCACGGCGCTGCACGGCGGCACTTTCGAGAAGCTCCTCGCGGAGAGCCGCGACCTGTTCACCCGGCAGCTCGGCACGGCGCTCGGGTCGATGCTCGACAAGGCCGACGAGACGCTGACGGCGCTCATCACCGAGAGCAAGGACCGCGACGCGCAGGCCGTCCTGCAGGAAACGCGCAAGATGCTCGGCGCCGGGCGCAAGAAGCTCGAGGTCGAGTTCCATAAGGCGTACGGTCACGAGTTCAGCGCCCGCGGCAAGGCAGCGGGCGCGAGCGGGGAAAAGTTCTCGGAGCTCGCCCGCTCGCTCACCCTGGTGGGCGACGACGACCTCGAGGAAACGCTCAAGTTCAAGGACCTGGCGACCAAGCTGCGCCGCTACTGCGACGAGGAGCTCGCCGCCCTCGACCAGCGCGTGGGCGTGCTGCTCGGCGACGCCAACCTCGCGGCGGAAGCGAATCCCTTCAGCCCCGAGGCGGTCTGCTTCTCGTACCTCCAGGCGTGCCACGAGACCGCCGCCGACGCGCGCGTGCGCGGCGTGCTCCGCACGCTGTTCGACGACCACGTGATGGACGCGTTTCGCGCGATCTACAAGGCGCTGAACGCCCTGCTGGTGAAGAACGGCATCCTGCCGAGGATCAGGTACCAGACCACGAAATCCAAGGACACCACCGGCAACATGTCGCGCAAGAAGCTGGCGAAGAAAGCCGCCGGCGAGGAAGACGACGAGGACGAAGCGGCCGACCCCGCTGACGCCGGGGCGAACCTGTTCGCCATGCTGCAGCAGCTCGTCGCCACCAACGCCGGCGCGGCCGGCCTCGCGATCGGCGCCGCGCCAGGGCTCGCGCCCGGGCAGCAGATCATGCAGGGCGCCGAGCTGCTTGGCTCGCTGACCCGCATCCAGAAGGGCGACGTCGCCGGCGTCGGCGGCGGGCTGACCGGGATCGCGCTCGCCGCGGGCGGCGCGGGCACCGCCGGCGCCGAGACGGCGAACGTGCTGCGCGAGCTGAAGAGCTCGAGCTTCGGCGCGGGCATGGGGCAGATGGACGCCATGACGCTCGACATCGTGGCGATGCTGTTCGACATCCTGTTCGACGACCCGAAGGTGCCGATCGCGCTGAAGGGCCTGGTCGGCCGGCTGCAGATCCCGCTCCTCAAGGTGGCGATCGCGGACAAGTCGTTCTTCGCGACGAAGACGCATCCCGCGCGCACGATGCTCGACGCCTTCGGCGAGATCGCGCTGCGCCTGCCGCCGGATTTCGCGCCGGAGCATCCGGTGTTCGTCAAGGTCGAGGCGATCGTGCAGTACGTGGTCGACGCCTTCCAGGACGACGTCGCGGTGTTCGAATCGGCCGACCAGCAGCTGCACAACGTGATCGCCGAGGAAGACGTGCGCGTCGCGGTCGAGTCGCGCGCGATCACCGACCAGGCGGAGCAGGCCGAGAACCTCGAGGTCGCCAAGAGCGCGGCGGAGGACGAGGTGCGGCCGCGCGTGCAATCGCACCAGCTGCCCGCTGCGGTGGTCGAGTTCCTGGCGCAGGAGTGGCTGCGCTTTCTGCTCGTGCTGCACGCCAAGGTGGGGCCCGAGAGCGCCGAGTGGCAGGACGCGCTCGCGGTGATGGACGAGATGATCTGGAGCCTGGAGGCGAAGCCGACGCCCGAGGACCGGCGCAAGCTCGCGGCGCTGGTGCCGGGGCTGCTGAAGCGCATCTCGGCCGGGTTGCACATCCTCGAGGCGCCCGAGCAGGTGCGCACCGGGCTCTTCGATGAGCTGGTGAAGGTGCACACGCAGATCCTGCACCCCGCGCCGAAGGACGCCGCCGCCGCGGCGGAGCCCGCGGCGGCGCCGGTCGACGAGGAGCCCACCGGGCCGGCGACGCTCGACTTCACCGTGCCGGTCACGGTGAAGAACCCGTACGGCGAAGGCAAGGTGCAGGTCGCCGCGCCAGTCGCCAGGTCGGACCCGCCGGCGAACATGGAGATGGGCGACTGGGTCGAGTTCCGCCCGAAAGACGGCGCGCAGCCGTTCGCCAGGAAGCTGCTGTTCCACACGCCCAAGCGCTCGAGCTACATCTTCTCCGACCGCAACGGCAAGCAGACGGTCGCCCTGTCGCGCCAGGAACTGGTGCGCCGGCTGCGCGCCGGCGAGTTGGTGCGGCTCGACGAGGCGCCCGAAGAGCCGCTCTTCGATCGCATCATGAAAGGCCTGGTCGGCAAGCTGAAAGGCGCCCCCGCGGCCCAGCCCGCCTGAGGCAGCGCGTGTCAGCGCGTCGAGTCGGGTTGACCTTTGCCAGTGGTGATCAGGCGCCGCAGGCTGTCGCTGAAGTAGAAGGCCCAGCCGCCCGAGCAGGCCTCGAAGCACTCGAGGGCCGGAACCAGGCCGCGGTGCGTGAGACGGACCTCGGTCTTCGCGCCCTTCCGGGCGATGTCGAAGACGATGTCGGTGCCTTTCCACTCGGCGCCGTCCTTGACGAAGCTGAGCTCGCTGTCGAGGACGCGCCAGGCGACTTTCCGGCCGGGCACGAGCTCGGTGATCTTCTGCGTGCTGCGGTGAAGATCGGCGTGGCGGTACTTGAACTTGCCGCCGACCCGGTCGGTGGCGCCTTCGATCGCCTCCGACCACCAGCCGCGGACGTTTCGGACCGCGTCGAAGACTTCCTCCGGGGACTGGTCCACCAGGAAGGCGGTCGTGAAATCCGGTTTCTTCATAGCGAGGCCCCGTATTCCGCTTCGAGCTTCGAGTGCGTCTTCCAGAACGGGCGCGGCGCGACGCCGTTCAGCACGTCGGCGAGGATGCCGGTGTGCGCGTCCCATCCGCCCATGACGCTGGCGGTGAGGTCGCGGCCCTGGACGCGGCGGTGGACGATGGTGAGCAGCACCTCCTTGCCGCGCGGCTGGAGCTCATAGCTCACCTCGGTGTCCTGGTCCTTCCAGAGCCACGTGTGCGCGAGGAGCCGCGGCGGCTCGAGGCGCGTGATCACGCCTTCCGAGACGTTCTGCTCCCGGCCCTTGTATTTTTCCGGCATGACCTCGTCGCCCGCGAGCCGCTTGTTGTTGAACTCGAGGCGCACCTTGCCGCCGACGCGCAGGTCGAACTCGCCGGCACAGAGCCATTTGACGCGCTTGTCGGACTCGGTGAGGTAGGCCCAGACCCGCTCGACGGGGCCGGGGAGGAGGCGCTCCAGCTTCACGGTGCCGGGCTCGATGACGGTGACGGGTCGGGTCATTTCCTTTTCCTTTTCGAAGAAGACTTGCGCGCTTTCTCGATCGCGTCCTCGGTCCGCAGCGCGGCTTCGAGGTGATCGAGGCGGGTGTTCCAGAACTCGCGCGTCTCGTGCATCCAGCGCGTGAGGTCGTCGAACGGTTTCGGCTCGAGCGCGAGGAAGTGGTCGCGGCCGGCGACGCGCCGGCGCACCAGGCCCGCGCGCTCGAGCAGCCGGATGTGCTTCGACACCGAGTTGAGCGAGATGCCGAACGGCGCCGCGACCTCGGTGACGCGCGCCTCGCCCGAGGCGAGCCGCTTCAGGATCGAGCGGCGGGTATCGTCGGCCAGCGCGATCAGGGTATTGTCGAGGTCCATGTCGCGCCTATATTCACCCATAAGTATTAATATGTCAAGACTGCTGCCGGCGCTGCTGCTCGCGCCGGCGCTCGCCCTGGCGCAGGCGTACCCGGCGAAGACGCTGCGCGTCGTGGTGCCGTTCCCGCCGGGCGGCGGCGTGGACATCGTCGCGCGCGCGGTGTCGGAGAAGCTCTCGCCGCGGCTCGGCCAGCCGATCGTGATCGAGAACAAGCCCGGCGCCGGCATGCAGATCGGCACCGACGCGGTGGCGAAGAGTCCGCCCGACGGCTACACGCTGTACGTCGGCCCGGTCGGCAGCCAGGCGATCGTGCAGCTCATGCACGGCAGGCGGAACTTCGACTTCCGCCGCGACCTCGCGCCGGTGGCGCGCATCGGCTACGGCACGGTCGCGCTCATCGTGCCGGCGTCCTCGCGCGCGCAATCGGTCAAGGACCTGGTCGCGCTCGCCAGGGCGAGCCCCGGCAGGATGACCTACGCCTCGTCCGGGACCGGCGCGCTGATCCACCTCACCGGCGAGCTCTTCAAGCAGCAGGCGGGCGTCGACATGACGCACGTGCCGTACAAGGGCACGACGCAGATCCTTCCCGATCTCCTCGACGGCCGCATCGACATGGCGCTCGACAGCCTGCCGGCGTACCTGACCCACCTCAAAGCCGGGCGGGTGCGCGCGCTGGCGGTCGCGTCGCCGCAGCGCTCGGCGCAGCTGCCCGATGTGCCGACCATGGCCGAGGTCGGCCTGCCGGGCGTGCTCTCGCAGACCGACTACACGGTGTACGTGCCGATGGGCACGGCGAAGGAGTCGATCGCGCGCCTCAACCGCGAAGTGAACGCGGTGCTGCGCGACGAGGAGCTGCGCGGCAAGCTCGCGGCGCAGGGCATCCGCATCGAACCCGGCACGCCCGCCGAGCTCGCGGCAGAATTCGACGAAGAGCTCGCCAAGTGGGGGAGGGTGATGCGCGAAGCCAACGTCAAGCCGGAATCCTGATGGCCGCCACCTTTGAGGATCCCGTGGTCGAAGATCCGGCGCTCGAGCTCAAGTTCTGCATCGCGGCGCTGCCGGCGATGCTCTTGCTGGCGCTGCTGTTCCATTTCCTCACGCCGGGGGTGCAGCGCATCGCGCTCGGCATGCCGGTGCACGAGCTCGGCCACGCGGTCTCGGCGTGGTTCACGGGCTTCTGGGCGATTCCGACGCTGTGGAAGACGATCATTCCCGAGGAGCGGAGCTTCATCGCGCCGGTGCTGCTCGCCGGCGCGCTCGGCTGGATGATCGTCGCCGCCTGGCGCGCGGAGAAGACCTACCTCGTCGTGCTCGGCGTCGTGCTGCTGGTGGTGCAGGCGGTGGGCACCTTCGCCTTGCGCGAGGACAAGGCGGTCGCGATCTACACCTTCGGCGGCGACGGCATCGGCATGGTGCTGGCGACGCTGCTGATGGCGTCGTTCTTCTTCGGCAAGCGCTCGCAGCTCTACAAGGGCTCGCTGCGCTGGGGCTTCCTCGCGATCGGCGCCGCGGCGTTCGTCGACATGTTCGCCACGTGGACCACCGCGCTCTACGACCCTTATGCGATCCCGATCGGCGAGATCGAGGGTGTCGGCCTCTCGGACGCGGCGCGGCTGCTGGGCGAGCACCTCTGGGAGCAGCGCGCGCTGGTGCGCCGCTTCGTCACCGTCGGCGTGCTCTGCCTTATCGCGCTGGCGCTGGTATACGCCTGGGGCGTGCGGCTGGCCTGGAAGAAAGCCAGAGAAATCTAGTGTCCCGGTAGTACGGATCGGCCGGCGGATACAGCGCCTGCAGGTTCTGCCGCTCGGCCATGAGGCGCTGCCGCTGCAGCCATTCCTGCTCCAGCATCAGCTCATACGGCGAAGGTTGCGCGTACGCGACCCTCTTCAGCGCCGGATCGGACTCGATGATCGAGACGCGGTCGGTGATGCCCTGCGTGGCTTTCGCCGCGGCGGGCGGCGGGGTGTTGGAGTAGTTGACCACGCCGCGCTCGTCGACCCACTTGTAGGTCTCGGCATGCGCGGCCGGCGCGATCAGCAAGGCAAGGATCAGCAATTGCCTCATGGCGAAAGTGTAGCTCAGTCGGCGGTGACGCCGGCGTCCTTGATCACCTTCGCCCACTTGGCGAGCTCGCCGCGCACGAAGGTCGAGAACTGCTCGGGCGTGCCTGACGCCGCCTCGATGCCGACGTCGGCGAGCCGCTTGGCGGTCTCGGGGCTCGACACCGCCTTCGCGAGGTCGGCGTTGATCTTCGCCACCAGCGGGCGCGGCATGTTGCCCGGCCCGCACAGCCCGTACCAGACCGTGACGTCGTAGCCGGGCACGGTCTCCGAAATCGACGGCACGTCCGGAAAAGCGGGAGAGCGCTTGAGCGTCGAGACACCGAGCGCCCGGGTGCGCCCGGACTTGATGTACGCCACCTGCTCGGGCAGGTTGGTGATGACGAGCTGCACCTGCCCGCCGGCGAGGTCGGCGGAGGAGGCGGCGCCGCCCTTGTAGGGCACGTGCACGATCTGGATGCCGGTCATCGACTTGAAGAGCTCGACGCCGAGGTGCGTCGAGGTGCCGACGCCGGACGAGCCGTAGCTCAGCTTGCCGGGATTCGCCCTGGCGTAGGCGATGAACTCAGCCACCGTGTTGGCGGGCACCGAAGGATGCACCGCGAGCACGTTGGGGGTGAGGCCGATCAGGCCGATCGGCGTCACGTCGGCCACCGGGTCGTAGCCGACCTTCTTGTAGAGCATCGGCCCGATGCCGTGCGAGCCGATGTTGCACAGGACCATCGTGTAGCCGTCGGGCGCGGACTTGGCGGTCGCCTCCGCGGCGATGGTGCCGCCGGCGCCGGTCTTGTTCTCGACGATGATCTGCTGGTTCCAGATCGCCGACAGCGAGGCGGTGGTGATGCGCGCCGTCTGGTCGACGCCGCCGCCGGGAACGAAGCCGACGTAGAGCTTGGGCGGCTTGGTCGGATATTGCGCAAAAGCGGCGCTCGAGAACGCGACCGAGAACGAAGCTGCCGCCAGGAACGCAAGTGCGCGCATCGGGACCCTCCTGGGCCGGAAGCGTACACCACCGGTATAGAAAATGAACTTGTCGCCACCCCGGGGAGCGAGCTAAGGTTGCCGCCATGGCGAGCTTCGGCCAGTTCTGCCCGGTGGCGGTCGCGTGCGAGATCTTCGCCGAGCGCTGGACGCCGATCATCCTGCGCGAGCTGTTGAGCGGCAGCCACCGCTTCAACGAGATCCACCGCTGCATCCCGCTCATCTCGCGCCCGCTGCTGGTGCGGCGCCTGCGCGACCTGGAGGCGGCGGGCGTGGTGCGCAGCACCGTGCCGCAGAAAGGCAAGCCGCGGGAATACCACCTCACCGAGTCGGGCCGCGAGTTCCGCGCCGCGATCGACGCGCTCGGCTCGTGGGGCCAGCGCTGGACGGTGCGCGTGCAGCGCGACAACCTGGACTCGGGCCTGCTGATGTGGAACATCCGCCGCCGCGTCGCCCTCGATCGCCTGCCCGAGCGCCGCGTGGTGGTGTGCTTCGAGTTCCACGGCATTCCCGCCGGCCGCAGCATGCTGAAGAAGTCCTGGCTGATCCTCGAGCGCTCGGGGTGCGACGTGTGCCTGAGCGATCCGGGCCAGGAAGTGGACGTCTATGTCGCGGCCGATCTCGCCAGCATGACGAGGGTATGGCTCGGCGACCTGCCGTTCGCCGAGGCGGTGCGCGAGAAGAAGGTCCGCGTCACCGGCTCGCCGGCGCTTGTCCGCGAGTTCCCGGCGTGGCTGCTGCTCAGCCATTTCGCCGCCGTGCCGCGGCTGCCAGAACAAAGGAGGGTGGCATGAACGCAAGAGCCGATTGGCGCACCAAGGTCGCGACGCTCGCCCCGGCTTTCGCCGCGCGCGCGGTCGAGCTCGACGAGAACGACGAATTCGTCGCCGAGAACTACGCGGAGCTCAAGGCGAGCGGCCTCTTCGCCGCGGGCGTGCCGCAGGAGCTTGGCGGCCCGGGCCTGGAGCTCGCGGAGCTCTGCGAGATGCTGCGCACGCTGGCGCGCGCCTGCCCGAGCACCGCGCTCGCGTTCGCGATGCACACGCACCAGGTGGCGATCAACGCCTGGCGCTGGCGGCAGCAGAAGGCGCCGGTCGCGCCGCTCCTGGAGAAGGTGGCGCGCGAAGGCCTGGTCATCGTCTCGACCGGCGGCGGCGACTGGCTCGACAGCTCCGGCGAGGCGGTGCCGGCCGAAGGCGGCTTCCGTGTCAGCGCGCGCAAGGCTTTCGCCAGCGGCTCGCCGGCGGGCAGCGTCGCCTCCACCTCGGCGATCGTCCGCGGCGAAAGCTCGCCCGCGGAAGTCATCCATTTCATCATCCCGATGAGTGCGAAAGGCGTGTCGCTCGTGCCGACCTGGCGGACGATGGGCATGCGCAGCACCGCCTCGAACGACCTGGTGCTGGCGGACGTCTTCGTGCCGGACGCGGCGGTGGGAGTGCGGCGGCCGCAGGGAAAATGGCACCTGCTCTTCCACCTCGTCAGCATGCTGGCGCAGCCGCTGGTGTATTCGGTCTACCTCGGCGTGGCGGAGGCGGCGCGCGAGCGCGCGCTCGCGCTGGTGCGCAAGCGCCGGCCCGACGAGCACCTGCTGCAGGCGGTGGGCGAGCTGGAGAACCGGGTCGAGTCGGCGCGCATCGCGCACGCCGACTGGGTCGCCTACAGCAGCAGCGCGCAGCCGGGGCCGGCCGCGACCAGCAAGTCGATGATCAACCGCACGCTCGTCGCGCGCGGCGTGCTCGGCACGGTGGATGCGGCGATGGAGGTCGCGGGCGGCGCGGGTTTCTTCCGCGTCAACGGCCTGGAGCGCCTGTTCCGTGACGCGCAGGGAGCGCGCTTTCACCCGCTGCAGGAGGGCCTGCAGAAGGCGCTCAGCGCGCGGGTCGCTCTCGGGCTCGAGATCTGACGCGAACCGGCCGCTAGCCGCGCAGGCCGCGCGACGCCGTCGACTCCAGCTCGAGCGTCTTGCCCTTCAGCTTGCCGGCGTAGTTCTTGCCGCCGGCGCTGAAGGTGATGTTCTCGCCGCGCACCTTGCCCTGCAGCGCGTAGGCCTTGCCCTCGGTGCGCAGCGTCCCGGAGAGCATCTGGAAATCCTGCTTTAGCGTCACCTCGCCCTGCGGCGTCTTGTAGGAGCCCGCCACCTTGGCCGGCACGATCCAGAGCAGCGCCGTGCACCACGAGCTCTCGCAGCCGTTGTCGGCGTTGCCGGTCTCGTCGGCCTGCCACTCGCCCATGGTGAAGGTGTTGGAGACGATGCGCGTGCCGGGCTTGAGGTTGAGGATCTTCGGCCGGAGCTTGAGGTTGATGTCCGGCAGCAGGAACAGCGTGATCACCGTCGCCTTGGAGAAGTCGGTCTCGAACAGGTCGGCTTTGACGAACGTGGCGCGCGCCGAGACGCCTTCCTTCTCGGCGTTGCGCTTCGCGAGCTCGACCATGTCCGGGTTGTACTCGATGCCCATCGAGCGCGCGCCGCGCTTGGCGGCGGTGATGACGGTGCGGCCGTCGCCCGAGCCGAGGTCCATGTGGAAGTCCTGCGGCGTCAGCTTCGCCATGTCGAGCATCTTGTTGACCAGCGACTGCGGCGTCGGCACCCAGACGACGTCCTTGCCTTCCTGGCCGACGCTCGGTTCGTAGGTGGATTGCGCTTGCGCGAATGCAAGGTTGGCGAAGGCAAAAAGAATGGGAACAAGGAAGCGCTGGAAGGTGTGCATGGAGAACCCGTAGTTGAGTGGCTATGATCCTAGCCCACTCATGAGAGCGATAGCGCTGTTTCGCTGGCTGGCGATCCTCGTCGCGTTCGCCGCGGCGCTGGCGCTGCTTGCTTCGGCTCCCGGCTACCGGTTCGGCCTGTGGCATTTCCGCACCGGCATCTCCCTGGTGCGCTGGTCGGGCTACCTCGGCATCGCCGGTACGGTGCTGGCGCTCGTCGGACTGATTGTTCCCCGCCTGCGCGGGGACGGGCCGCGCGTGCTCGTCGTTGCCTTCGTGGCCGCAGTAACAGTCGCCGGAATCACAGGGTATTGGGCGCAGCGCGCGTGGTCGGTGCCGCGCATCCACGACATCTCGACCGACACCGAGAACCCGCCGCAGCTCGCGGCGACGCTACCGCTGCGTGCCGGGGCGGAGAACACCGCCGTCTACGGCGGGCCGAAGCTCGCCGCGGCGCAGCTGCAGGGCTACCCTGACATCAAGCCGCTCGAGGTCGCGATGCCGCCGCAGGCTGCATTCCAGCGCGCGCAACAGGCGGCGCGCGAGATGGGCTGGCAGATCGTCGCCGCCGATCCCGCCGGCGGACGGCTCGAGGCGACCGACACCACGGCCTGGTTCGGCTTTCGCGACGACATCGTGGTGCGCATCGCCGCCGCCGGCAGCGGCAGCCGCGTCGACGTGCGCTCGGTGTCGCGCGTCGGCCGCAGCGACATCGGCACCAACGCGCGGCGGATCCGCGGCTTCCTTGACCGGCTAGGAGCCTGAGCTCTTCGGCAGCCGCACCAGGTCCGCGAGCTCGTTACGGTTCAGGTCCGAGACCTCGTGGTCGTTGCGCGTGAGCCAGCGCGCGAGGTTGTACGCGGCGTCGAGGTGCGGCAGCACCGCGTGCTCGAATCGTTCCCGCTCGACATTCACGCCAGCACTTTTATCACGCCGCCCATGTCCTCGTGGCCCGAGCCGCAGAACACGTCGCAGACGAACTCGAACTCGCCGGGGCGCGCCGGGGTGAACTCGATCCGCACCGGCTTGCCTTCCGGCAGGTCGGCGTGCAGCCCGAGGGCGGGGGAGCTGAAGCCCATCGCCACCTCGCGCGCGGTGAGCTCGAGCACCACCGGCACGCCGGCGCGCAGCTCGAGCCGGTCCGGCCTGAATTCGAACTTCACAGCTTCGACGCGGATGACCTGCGGCTCCGCCCGGGCGTTCAAAGCGGCCGCGAGCGCTCCCAGGAGGAGCGTGCGTCGCCTCACGCTTTGACGACCGGGTGCTCTGCGATCTTGTACTCGCGGTCGGCGGCCTCGATTTCCCGCCAGCCGAGACCGCGGTAGGGCTGCGCCGGGTCCCAGGCGAGCGGCGCGCGCTTCGGCTGCGAGCCGGGCGCGGGCAGCGGGAAGATCAGCGACTTCGCCGAGTGGTGCTCGATGTGCGCGGTCTTGAAGTGGTGCTCCTGGTGGATGTGGCCATAGAACACCGTGACGTTGCGCTGGGGCATGAGCAGCTCGAGCGCCTTGTCGCCGTCCTTCGTCGCCCAGTCCCACTGCGGATAGAGCGGGAAGAGCGGCCGGTGGGTAAGGACCACGATGCGGCTGTCCTTGTCCTGCTTCGCGAGATCGGCGCGCAGCCATTCGAGCTGCTGGCCGCCGATGGCGCCGGCGGGATCGCTGACGTTGTCGAGCGCGATGAAGTGCACGCCCTTGTGGTCGAAGCTGTAGTTGGGCGCGCCGAAGAACTCCTTGTAGGCCTCGCCGCGGTCCAGAGAAGCATCGTGCTCGCCCGGCATCAGGCGCAGGTTCTTGGTCTTCAGTTCACCCACTATCTTTTTGAATTCGGCGAGACGCTTCCGGCGCACCGCCGGATCATCGGTGGTATGCGTCAGGTCGCCGGTAAAGACGATGAAGTCCGGCTGCTCATCCAGCGCGTTGACCGCCTCGACCGCCTTCGGCAGCGTCACCAGCGCGTCGGGGTTGGGCGCGCCCTGGAAGCCCCAGTGCGTGTCGGAAAGCTGCACGAAGTAGAACTCGTCGGCCTCCGACTTCGCCGCGCGCGAGGCGCAGCCTCCCAGCCCCGAGGCGAAGACCAGCCCGCCAAAGCCCGCGACCTTGAGGAAATTCCTGCGGTTGACGCCATGCATCCGGACCTCCTTTTCGGTGGTATTGGATGCAAGACCGGCGGGAGGCCGGTTTTATTCCCGGGGCGGGCTCAGTCGTTCTGCACGTTGGGGAAAGCGAAGCCGAAGGTGCAGACGCAGGCGACGACCTTCACCACGAAGATGAGCTTCTGCTGGCGCGTCATGTCGGCAAACTTCCTGCCGCTGGGATACTCGATCTGCTTTTCAAACGGGGTGGGCGTGCGCTTGTCCATCGCGGATTTCCTTGTGCTTGCGCCGATACGGGTTGAATTCGGCGCGCTCCACGGCGGCGAATTCGAGCGCGAAGTCGAGGGCTTCCATGAACGCGCCGGCCTGCAGGGGCTTGGTGAGGTACTGGAAGAAACCGGCTTCCAGCCCCCGGACGACCGCCGCGGGCAGGAAGTTGGCGCTGAGCGCCAGGATGGGCGTGCTTTGCAGGGCCGGACTCGCGCGCAGGAGCTTCACGAGGGCGACGGCGTCGCCTGGCCCGGGCATGTCGATGTCGATCAGGATCACGTCGGGCCGCTCGGCGCGCGAGCGCTCGATGCCGAGGTTCGCGTCGGCCGCGCGCAGAAGCAGCAGGTCCTTGCGGCCGGCGAGCAGCTTCTCCACCAGCGCGATGCTCTCGGCGTCGTCCGCGATGTACAGCAGCCTGCTGCGTCTCGGGCCGGTCTTGGGCATGGCTCGGGCGATCATGGCCAAGCCTGCCACGTCGCGGCGGCCCGCACAGTGCGCCACCGTACTGTGCGGGATGGGGATGCGTGAGAAGGTACTGGCTCACTGAGGATCAACCATGAACAGAATTCCCTTCATTCTTTCCACGATTGCGGTCGCCGCCCTTGCCGGGTGCGCCACCGAACACCGCATCACGTCGGCACCCGCGCCGGTGGTCGTCGCGGCGCCGGTGCAAGCGCCCTATGTGCTCGCTCCCGCGGGCACGGTCGTCGTGCCGCAGGCCGGCCCCGTAGGAACGGTTGTCGTTGCCCCCGCGCCCGTCGCGCTGCGCGCCGGCTTCGGCCGCATCGAATCGATCCTGGCCGTTCCGAATGCCGCTGTCGGCGGCACGGCGGCGTCGACCAGGCGCGTCACCTTGCGGATGGACGATGGCTCGATGCAGTACTTCGACACCGAGGCCCCGAGCCTGGCGGTGGGCGAGCGCATCGAAATCACGAAGGACGGCATGATGCGGCAGCCGTCGTAGGCTGTTACGGGCCGACCGTCCGCATCAGCGGGCAGCGGTCGGCCAGCACTTCGATCCGCCGCGCGACGGTCACGCCGACCAGGTAGTGGCACTCGCGGGTCTTCGGCACCTTGGTATCCCCGGAGTAGACGAGGACGCCCATGCTGGTGAGCCAAAGCCCCAGCCAGACGAGAGCGACGACGCCGACTACTGCGAGACTCGTTTTCATGGCCTAATTATCGGCCATGCGCTGGCCGTTCACCGCGGCAATCCTTCTCGTCGCGCATCCGCTTTGCGCCGCGACGATCGGCGGCCGGTTGAGCTATCCGTCCGAAGAGCTGCCCGGCATGACCGTGGTGGCGCGCAACGGCGCCGGCGAGACCTTCAGCGTCGAGACCAGGCCGAAGCAGGCGCGCTACCGCCTCGAGGTGCCCGAGGGCCGCTACGTGGTGTTCGCCATCGCGCAGGGCATGGGCGATGCGGCGGGCAAGGAGCCGCGCGGCGCGCACACCGCGTACTCGATCTGCGCGCGCGACAAGGCGCGCATGCAGGCCGGGCGGTGCGCCACCGGGCCGCTCGAGGAGGTGAGCGTCACGCAGGCGCGGCCGCGCGAGGACGTCGACATCGACGACTGGTACATGCCGGACGCGATCGTGGCGACGCTGGTGCTGCAGGACCTCTTTGCGCGCTATCCCGCCGACCTCAATCCGCCCGCCGCGACGCGCTCGCCGGACCTCGCCAGCGCTCCGGCCGGCGCCGACCACGAGCGGATCCAGCGCGCGGTGACGCGCGGGCCGTTCTACGCCGGCCACGTCGCGGTGGCGCGCTGGCCGTGCGGCGAAGGCTGCGAGAACTGGTCGCTGATCGACGTCGCCACCGGCCGCATTGTCACGCTCGACGACGCGGCGCTGCAGCCGCTGCGCAGCGCGTTCCCGTGCAAGAAGGCCGAGGCGCTGGAGTTCAGCGAGGCGAGCCGGCTGATGCGCGTGCACCGCATCGAAGGCGAGCGCGTGCTGACGCGCGATTTCGTCTGGTCCTACGAGGCGGGGCGGCTCGAGCCCGCCGGCGAGAGCGCGCGGACCGTCGAAGAGTTCTGCCAGGCCGCCGCGAGGCGATGAAAGGGACGCCGTGAGACTGCTGCTGATCGCGCTCTTCGCCGCTGCCGCCTACGCGGACACGCCGCCGGTGCCGAAGGTGTTCAAGGGCATGCAGGGACAGAAGGGGCAGTATGAAGTCGAGGTCCTCGAGCCGGCGGGGAAGTCGCCGAAGATGACGGTCTGCACCGACAACGTGGTCAAGTCATCCGGCGAGGGCAAGCGTGGCAACGCATCGTGCAAGTACCGCCTGCTCAAGGACACGGCGGACGAAGCGGTGATCGAGACGACCTGCGACGGCCGCACCAGCACGACGACGGTGAAGCGCGAGAGCGCGAAGAGCATGCTGATCAGCATGGAGACCGTCGGGGCGAAGGGCGCCCGGACCATGAAGATGCGCTACACCCACCTCGGCGCGTGCCGCGAGGGGCAGGGCGCGATCACGCTCGACAAGAATAGCGAGCAGTGCCAGAAACTCCGCGAGCAGGCAGCGAAGATGGATCCGGAGAAGCAGTGCGCCCGCCAGAAAGCGAACCGCGAGGAGTGCGAGCGACGCACCCGCGAAGGCCGCGACCGCCTGCTGGCGATGTGCAGCTAGCGCCTTAAGGACGTCATCCCCGCGAAAGCGGGGACCCAGTTAGGCCGTCGTCCCCGCGTAGGCGGGGACCCCGTTTAGAAATTTAGAAAGCCTGCGCGGAAAGATCTTTCCACTCGGGATTCATCTCCTCGATTAGCTTGATCTTCCATGCGCGGTTCCATTTCTTGAGTCGCTTTTCCCTCTGTATCGCCTCGTACATGTCGGCGTGCGCCTCGAAGTACACGAGCGTATGCACACCGTACTGCTTCGTGAATCCGTCCACGGAGCCTTGGCGATGCGCTTCGATACGACTGGCAAGATTGCTGGTCACGCCGATGTAGAGCGTCCCGTAGGGTTTGCTGGCGAGGATGTAGACCACCGGCTGCTTCACGCGGAGAGCAACGCGTGCAAGTGAGCGCGCGTTGACGCATGGAAAGACGAGATCCCCGCCTTCGCGGGATGACGATCGAAAACTGGG
>Ga0075434_100002576_pt1 | contig 16009 bp, 13 predicted proteins | sample RhiMethybrSRZTD3_FD_75298 | JGI IMG/M metagenome (GOLD analysis project Ga0075434, IMG submission 75298) | Populus rhizosphere microbial communities from Tennessee, USA - Rhizosphere MetaG P. TD hybrid SRZTD3 | ecosystem: Host-associated > Plants > Roots > Rhizosphere > Soil | place: USA... | reverse complement strand
CAGCTGCGCACCAGCCTGCTACCACGGCGGCTTCCATGGAACCCGCGGAACTGACTAATTAAGGAGACGAGATGGCAGTCGCGACAGAGCTACAGGTGAAGGACAAGCTGTACATCGACGGCAAGTGGGTCGATCCCGCGGGCAACGAGACGATCGACGTCGTGAACGCGTCCACCGAGGAAGTCATGGGACGGATTCCGCAGGGCACCCCTGAAGACGTCGACCGCGCCGTCGCGGCGGCGCGTCGGGCATTCGAGGGATGGTCGCAACGACCGCTGGCCGAACGAGCGGAGATGCTGCGTGCGGTGGCTGCGGGACTCGCGGCGCGCTCCGAGGAGATCGCCTCCACGATCGCGCAGGAACTTGGGATGCCGATCGGCCTGGCGACGGCGATCCAGGCAGGCCTGCCGACGATGACCTTCACATCGGTGCCGGACCTGCTCGAGGAGATCGTCTGGGAGGAGCAGGTCGGCAATTCGCTGGTGGTGCGCGAGCCGATCGGGGTGGTGGGCGCGATCACTCCGTGGAACTACCCGCTCCACCAGGTGGCGGCGAAGGTCGCCCCCGCGATCGCGGTCGGCTGCACAGTCGTGCTGAAGCCGAGCGAGGTCAATCCGCTGAGCGCGTTCATCCTCGCCGAGATCATGGACGCGGCGGGACTGCCCGCCGGCGTCTTCAACCTCGTGACGGGCACCGGCCCCGTGGTGGGTGAGGCGATCGCTTCGCACCCGGGCGTGGACATGGTGTCGTTCACCGGATCGACTCGTGCGGGTAAGCGTGTGAGCGAGCTCGCCGCCGCGCGGGTGAAGCCGGTGGCGCTGGAGCTCGGCGGCAAGTCGCCGAACGTGATCCTGGACGACGCCGACCTCGAGACGGCCGTCACGGACGGCGTTGCGAAGTGCTTCCTCAACTCAGGGCAGACATGCAGCGCGCTCACGCGCATGCTCGTTCCACGCGCGCGCCTGAAGGACGCGGAGCAGATCGCGTCCGCGGTCGCTGAGGGGCACACAGTCGGCGACCCGTTCGCGGAGACCACTCGGCTCGGACCGCTGGTCTCCGACGTGCAGCGCGAGCGCGTGCGCGGTTACATCCGCAAGGGCGTCGAGGAAGGCGCGCGCCTGGTGACGGGCGGCGATGAGGCGCCAGACGGGCTCGAGCAGGGCTTCTACGTCAAGCCCACGGTGTTCTCGGACGTACGCAGCGACATGACGATCGCGCAGGAGGAGATCTTCGGACCGGTGCTCGTGATCATCCCCTACGACGACGAGGAGGAGGCGATCCGGATCGCAAACGACTCCGACTACGGCCTCGCCGGCGGCGTGTGGTCCGCGGACGAGGAGCGGGCGAAGCGGGTCGCGCGACGCATCCGCACCGGTCAGGTGGAGATCAACGGGGGCGTCTTCAACCCGCTCGCGCCGTTCGGCGGATACAAGCAGTCGGGGCACGGCCGCGAGCTCGGAAAGTTCGCGCTCGAGGAGTTCCTCCAGACCAAGTCGATGCAGATGTAAGTCACGCAGCTGACAGCCAATCCGTCCAACTGGGGTCGACAGAAGGGCTCCATTTGCGGGAGAATGGCGTCCTCCGGCGCTTTCGCGCGAGTGGATTCACCGGGAGAGGGCAGGGAAAGAAACCAAGGAGGGTAAATCTCGTGAAGAGATTGCTTCTTCTGCCGGGCGTGATCCTGGCAGGAGTGCTGGCATTTGCGCCCGGTGCGCAGGCGTCTTCGGATGCTGCAGCCAAGTGCAACGGCGCCGCGAGTGGGAAGACCATCAGGGGAGACCTGGTTGTGCCGTCGGGAGCGTCGTGCCAGCTGATCAATTCGACAGTGCGCGGCGACGTGAAGGTTCGCGGCGGCGGTTACTTCCAGGCAACGCACACAACCGTGCGAGGAGACGTCAAGGGCAAGCGCTCGCAGACGATCTTCATCGAAGACGGCTCGACCGTGAAGGGGAACGTGGACACCGAACGGACATCACAGGTGTTCCTGTTCGACAGCACGGTTGGCGGCAGGGTCGGGATCGATCGGACCGACGACAAGGTGAACGTCTGCGGCATGACGGTCCGCGGATACGTCAAGGTCGAGCACAGCGCTCGTGACATCCTCATCGGGGACCCGCTGGCAGTGGGCTGCGCGGGCAACCTCGTCAGGCGAGGGAACGTCGAGGTGGAGGACAACCTCACCGATGTCGAGCTCGTGGTGCGCGGCAACACGATCAGGAAGGGCGACCTCGAGGTCAAGCGCAACGGCGGCCCTTCGGGCAAGTTCGTCGAGAGCAACATCGGCGGCGATCTGTTGGTGTGCAGGGGCAACGCCAGTCCATTCAGCGCGCTCGGCAACACCGGTTGGAACAAGCGTTCCGGCCAGTGCTCCTGAGCAGAAGTTCTCGTTAGCAGCGATCGAAGGGGCCCGCCGAGCGGGCCCCTTCGACTTCCGGTGACCGGCTCAGCTCGCGACGGCCGCGAGCGACCGTGCGTCCTCGGCGGCTACGAGAGGCCGGTCGCGAAGCACGATCGTCGCGCCCCGGCGCGGGCTGAGCGTGATGCTGCGACGCCGGTTCAGCTCGAGCGCGTCCCCGGCGACGTGGACATCGCTGCGCGCAAGGACGCTGCGCAGCACGAGCTTCATCTCCAGCATCGCGAAGCTGGCGCCGAGGCAGCGGCGCCGCCCACCGCCGAACGGGATCCAGGTGTACGTGCCGGGGGACTCGTCCAGGAAGCGCTCGGGCCGGAATGCATAGGGCTCCGCGTAGATCTCCGGATCGTGCTGAATCAGGTACGAGTTCGCGATCACGCAGACGCCCTCGGGGTATTCCCACCCGCCGATCTCGACCGGCTGCTTGACCAGCCGCGGTGCCGCGTTGGGGAGCACCGGGCGGCGCCGCAGGATCTCCTGGATGGTCGCTGTCAGATAGGCGTCGCCGTCGTCGCGATCGATCTCGTCCACGAGCCGGGCGACCACTGCCGGCTCGCGCGCCAGGCGCTCGAACGCCCAGGCGAGCTCGGATGCGGTTGTCTCGTGCCCCGCCACCAGCAGGGTCATGAGCTCATCGCGAAGCTCCTGCTGCGACATCGGCGAGCCGTCCTCGTGCCTCGCCGCCAGGAGCATCGACAACACGTCGTCCCGTTCAGCGTCCTCCCGCATGCGCTCGTCGATCAGCTCGAAGATCAGCTCGTCCGCTTCCTCCCGCAGGCGGATGAACCGAGCCCACGGGGTGAAGCCTCCGAGGTTGAACTGGAGGAACGGCATGATCCCGGTCGGTCCGCTGCCGAGCGCCAGGATCTTTGTGAGCCGCGTGTGCAGGCTGTCCAAGCGCTCACCCTCGTCGAGCCCGAACACGGCCCTCAGAATCACGTCCATGGTCAGGGCCTGGAGGCGCGGATGTAAGGGGATCGGCTCGTCGTGGGGCCAGGCGGTCGTTTGCCGTTCGGCGACCTCGGCCATCAGTCCGGCCAGGCGTTCCATCTTCTCGCCGTGGAAGGCCGGCAGCATCAGGCGGCGCTGCTCGAGATGGTCGCGCTCGTCCAGCAGGATCACCGAGTTCTTTCCGACCACGGGCTCGAGAATGCGCGCGCCCTCGCCGGGATGGAGAACCTCGGGCGGGGCCGTGAAGAGCGCCTTGACCTCGTCCGGGTCGGACAGCATCACGAACGGGGGAGTCGACAGGAGCCGGATCGTGAAGCGCTTGCCGTATCGCGCCCGGCATCGCTCCATGAAAGAGATCGGGCGCGACCACCACGCGATCGTTTGCACCGCTGAGGGCTGCCGGGGCCCTGCTGGAAGTTTCAACGGAGCAAACTCACTCAACTAGAACGGAGCAAACTCATTCACTTAGCAAGGTGGGCCAAAGGCAGAAGTTAGTTATTCCGTGGGCCAAAGGCAGAAGTTAGTTATTCCGTGGGCCAAAGGCAGAAGTTGGTTATTCCGTGGGCCAAAGGCGCAAATTACCCCCTTCGCGCGCGTATGAGCGTGCCTGTAGTCACACTCGGGCGCGGCGCGCGAGCGCTTCGCGCAGCGGCTCCGCGTAATGGAGGATGGCCTCGTCGCGCACGCCCAGCTCGGCCTCGCGCTCGGCCAGGCCCGGTGGGTCCGGCAGGGGACGACGCTCGCGCGCGTAGTCGGCGGTGCGTCGCGTGTGCTTCAAGCGGAGTTCCTCCTCGGACTTCGAGTAGTAGTGATTCGCGCGCAGCCGATCGAGCGACGGCGATTTGGTGGCCGTGCTGTGCACCGGGAAGCCTTCGGTGTCGACGGCGCTGCGGCGATGGTATGCGAACTCGTGTGCGTTCAGGCACCGATCCACCGCAGCGGGGTCCACGATGCTCTTCACGGTTCGCTCCGCGAGTGTCTGGACCCGGACGACATAGTTCTCGATCACGAGGCCCTCCGGCCTCGTCCGATGTCCGGACGTGCCAAATCGTGGGACGTTCACGCATACCGCCGGCCATTGCTCGTAGTCGGCCAGGACTTCGGGCACGGGGCGGTGGGCCGGGGAGAAGACGAATTCGTCGATGTCGAAGAAGCCGATCCAGCGGCAGTCGTCCCCGTAGCTGGCCACGCAGTGGTCGTACGCCGCGAACTGACCGGGGTAATGCGGCCAGTCGTGCAGGACCACGATCCCGTCCTTGATGTATGGGTCGAGCACATCCAGGTGGTGGTCCGCGCTCAGGTTGTCGTACAGGTAGAAGCGCTCGAAGCCGACGAGCCGGTGGAACTCGATCCACTCGGCCAGGTACTCGGCCTCATCGCGATAGATCGCGCAGGCGGCCAGGTAGTGCTCGGGGGCCGTGGCCCGTGGGCGGCGCCCGTCCTCGTCCGAGCCCCAGAACTCGTGGTCCTGCCAGCAGATCAGGATCAGCGCCTCGGCATCGATCTGGTCGCGCACCGGCACCCCCGCCTCGGCGAGGACGCCCTGGATCTCCCGCCCGAACCCGAGGTGACGGGCGTACCGCTCGCCCGCGGTGCCCACCGCGCCCGTTCCCCCGAGCGTCTCCGCAAGCGCCGAGAACACTCCGGGACGCACGATCGGCAGCTCGCCCGGCGCGGTCGCGAAGTTGAAGAGCGAGCCGAGGACGATGCCCTGCAAGACCCCCGCCTCACCCTGCTCGCGCGCCTGAAACGCCGCCGCGAACCGGGCGAGTCGCTCTGCCGGCGCAAGGTCTCGCTCGTTGAAGGACCGAAGCGCCCACGCCAGGCCTTCCTCGTCCTCCGCGACCCATCTCGTCAGATGGGCAAGCTGCCTCGGCACCACAAGCTCCGGAAGGCGCGGCCGCATGAACGAGTAGAGGGACCGAACCCGCTCGCCGATCGGCTCTTTGCCTGCGACCGCCTCCAGGACGTCCGTCGTCATCCTGGCCACCTCGAGCCGGTGCTCGCGCTCCTCGCGGTCGAATCTCGGATTCGCGCGTGCGCGCGCTGCCCACGCCAGCATGCGGCGCTTCTGGTCGGCGGTCTCGTGTTCGGCCACACCCCAATCATGACCAACCGTCCCCCGCGCCACCGGCGCGCTGCACGCCCTTCGCTACGTGAGGGCGGGGGTCTCCGGCAGCCGGGCCAGCGCCTCCTCCATCTCGCTCTCCGAGAACTCCGGGTCCTCGAGCTCGCCGGCAAGATAGGCGTCGTACGCGGCCAGGTCGAAGTGACCGTGGCCGCAGAGGTTGAACAGGATCACGCGCTCCGTGCCCGCCTCGCGCGCATCGAGCGCCTCGTCGATCACCGATCGGATCGCATGCGCCGGCTCCGGCGCGGGGATGATGCCCTCGGTACGCGCGAATTGCACGGCCGCCTCGAAGGTCTCGTTCTGCTTGAAGGCGCGCGCCTCCACGATCCGCTCGCGCACCAGGCCGCAGATCAGCGGGGCGTCACCGTGGTAGCGGAGGCCCCCCGCATGCACCGGCGGCGGCACGAAATCGTGGCCGAGCGTGTACATCGGCATCAGCGGGGTCATGCCCATGGTGTCGCCGAAGTCGTAGCGATAGACGCCGCGCGTGAGCGTCGGGCATGCCGCCGGCTCGCACGCGATGAACCGCGTGTTCCTGCCTTCCCGGAGGTTGGCCCGCACGAACGGGATCGCGATGCCGGCGAAGTTGGACCCTCCGCCGACGCAGCCGATCACGGTATCCGGGTACTCACCCGCTTTCTCCATCTGCGCGAGCGATTCCTGGCCGATCACGGTCTGGTGGAGCAGCACGTGATTGAGCACGGAGCCAAGCGCATAGTTGGTGCTGTCGTCCTGCGCCGCCACCTCGACCGCCTCCGAGATCGCGATCCCGAGCGACCCGGTCGGATGCGCCGCCTGCGCGCGGCCCGCGTTCGTCACGGTGGAGGGGCTGCGGTGGACCGTCGCCCCCCAGGTCTCCATCATCGAGCGCCGGTACGGCTTCTGGTCGTAGCTCGAGCCGACCATGAACACGACGCACTCCATGTCCATCATCCGGCACGCGAGCGCGAGCGCCGAGCCCCACTGTCCCGCCCCGGTCTCGGTGGCGAGCCGCATGATGCCCTCCTGCTTGTTGTAGTAAGCCTGCGGAACCGCGGTGTTCGGCTTGTGAGACCCGGCCGGCGACGTGCCCTCGTACTTGTAGTAGAGGTGGGCGGGGGTGTCGAGCGCGCGCTCGAGCCGGCGCGCGCGCAGCAGCGGTGTGGGCCGCCAGAGCCTGTAGATGTCGCGCACCTCGTCCGGGATCTCGACCTGCGGGTCGGCCGAGACCTCCTGCTGGATCAGGCCCATGGGGAAGATCGGCGACAGATCGTCCGGGCCTGCAGGCTCCAGTGTGTCGGGGCGCAAAGGCGGCGCGGGAGGTCCCGGCAGGTCTGCCATCAGATTCACCCAGTGCGTCGGGATCTCGCTCTCGGCGAGCAGGAACTTTGTCTCCTCCGCCATCGGCGGGACCAAGGCTACCTGCGGACGGAGGGGAGCGGCGGCTGCCGGCTCAGGCGCCGAGGGCGTCGCCGTCGACGACCTCGAGAAAGTGGTCGACGCCGGTCAGGCGGAAGAGCTCCTGGACGTGCCTGGGGCCACGCACCACGGCGAAGCGCTGGCCGCGCGTTCGCGCGTGCATCTCGCCCACCAGCAACGCGGAGAGCCCCGTCGAGTCCATGAATGTGAGCTCGCTCAGGTCGATCAGCAACGTGTGGCATTGGCGGATGCGAGAATCGGACAGAGCCGCGCTGAATGTGGAGGCGGTCGAAACATCGAGCTCGCCACGGAGTGCGATCCGGTACCGGCCCTCCTGCTCTTCAGAACCGACGCTCAATCCTTGATCGGGCACTGGTTCCTCCGGCCGCACGCTGTTGCCCGTCCTCTCAGCGATCCAGGACACCGCTACCAGCCTAGTGACCAGGTCTCTGGGGTCACAGCGGCTCTTTACCCCGGAATCGCCTCAACTCAAACCCCGACCTCGATAGGCTGGGCGGCCCTTGGACGTCTTCCGGACACCGGACGAGCGCTTCTCGGGTCTCCCGGGATACGACTTCGACCCACACTACGTCCAGGTCGATGGCCTCCGTCTTCATTATCTCGACGAGGGCGAAGGCGACTCGATCGTGTGCTTCCACGGCGAGCCGACCTGGTCGTACCTCTACCGCAAGATGATCCCTCCCCTGGTCGAGGGCGGGCACCGCGTGATCGCGCCCGACTACGCCGGCTTCGGCCGGTCGGACAAGCCAACCGACCGATCCTGGTACACGTACGACCGTCACGTGGAGCTGATGACGGCGCTCCTGGACGAAGCCGGGGTGCGGGACGCGACGGTTGTGGTCCAGGACTGGGGCGGCCCGATCGGGCTGCGGTGGGCGACCGAGAACCCCGACCGGGCGAAGCGGCTGGTGATCATGAACACCGGCCTCTTCGCAGGCCAGGTGAACGAGGCGTTCATGGCATGGCGCAACTTCGCCGAGCGCAACCCCGACTTGCCCGTTGGCTTCGTGATCCAGGGGGCGACGGCCACGGACGTGCCACAGGAGGTGATCGAGGCGTACGAGGCACCGTGGCCGGATGCCGAGTCCAAAGCGGGGGCCGCCCAGTTCCCGATGCTGGTGCCGATCAGCGAGGATGCGCCGGGCGTGATCGAGATGAACGCGGCGCGCGAGCGGCTCGGGGAGTGGGAGGGGCCGGCGCTCGTCTGCTTTTCCGACTCGGATCCGATCTTCCCACCCAAGGCCGGCCAGCGGTTCGTGGACCTGATCCCCGGCGCTGGCGAGCTCGTCGTGATCGCGGGCGCCGCGCATTTCCTTCAGGAGGACAAAGGCGAGCAGATCGCCGGGGAGATCAACCGGTTCCTCGAAGACGCCCGTGGCTAACCGCGAGGTCGAGTTCCTGCTGATCGGCGGCGGGCTCGCGTCCGGCAACTGCGCCCGCCATCTTCGCGAGCAGGGAGCCGACGGGGCGATCGTGCTCGTCGGGCGTGAGCCTCATCCTCCATACAGCCGGCCGCCGCTCTCGAAGGGGTATCTCCGGGGAGAGGAGCCCTGGGAGGAGGTCCGATGGCGCCCTGATGAGTGGTGGCCGGAGCAGCGGATCGAGCTCCTGACGCGCACTACCGTGACCGCCCTCGACCCCGCCGCACGGGTGGCGACGCTCTCCGACAAGCAGGAGATCCGGTTCGAGAAGGCGCTGCTCGCCACCGGCTCGAACGTGCGCATTCTGCACGTCGACGGCTCGCGGCTGGACGGCATCCACTACCTCCGCACGGTCGGGAACTCGGACGCATTGAAGGAGGAGGCGGCGAGTGCCGAGCGGGTCGCGGTGATCGGCGGAAGCTACATCGGCACCGAGCTGGCCGCGTCCTTCACGAACCTCGGCAAGCAGTGCGAGCTGATCATGATGGAGGCCGTCACGCATGAGCGTTCCTATGGCGCGGAGGTGGGTCGCTACTTCCAGGACGCGCTCGAGGCCCACGGCGTGAGGGTGCACGGCTCGCAGGAGCTCGAGCGCTTCGAGGGCGACGGCGGCCGCGTCGGGAAGGTCGTCACCAAGAGCGGGCTCGACATCGAATGCGACTTCGTCGTGATCGGCGCCGGCGTGCATCCTGAGCTCCATCTCGCGGAGCAGGCGGGGATCGAGACGGGCAGCGGAGTATTGACCGACCGTTACCTCGAGACCAGCGTGCCGGGCATCTTCGCGGCCGGCGACATCGCCGAGTACGACAGCGTCGTGCACGATCGACCGATCCGGATCGAGCACTGGGACGTGGCCTTCAACCAGGGCAAGTTCGCTGCGCTCAACATGCTCGGGAAGCAGGCCGAGTACGACGTCGTGCCGTACTTCTGGTCGGACCTCGCCGACTGGACGAGCATGGAGTACGTGGGTCCGGCGAGCGACTGGGACGATGTGTGGTGGCGGGGAAGCCGGGAGGAGGGCAAGTTCACCGCCTGGTACGTGAAGGACTCGCGCCTCGCGGGCGCGCTCACCGTGGGTCGCTCCGACGATCTCAACGTCGCGTCGCGGCTCCTCAAGGAGAAGACCGACATCGGCTCGCTGCGCAACCGCCTCGAAGACCCTGCCAGCGACATCTCTGAGCTCGGCTAGTGCGCGGCGGGCCCGCGCTCCGGTTTCTTGGCCGGTTCGTGGCCGTCGCAGGTGAGCACCGGGAGGCGCGGGTACCGCGGATAGCGCGGGTCGGTCCGGGATCGTTCGCACAGCGAGAACTCCGAGCCGCGGGTGTTTCGCACGAGGCGCTGATGGCGGCAGGTGTCGCAGAGACCGGCCTTCACGGGCGTGGTGTAAGTATTCCGTCTCGATCGTGGCTCTTCCCGTGCTCGACGAGACGAGGATGCGGCAGGCGCTCTATCTCCTGGCCGCCGTCCAATTGTTCCTCGGCGCCTTCCTGGTGATCGCGCCGGGCACGTTCGTCGACAAGCTCGCTCCCTACGGAAGCGGCGCCGACGATCACTTCCTGCGCGATGTGGGGACGTTCTATCTCGCGATGGGTACCGCGCTGCTGCTGGCGGTCCAGCGCCCGTCCTGGCGCAGGCCCGTGCTCTTCCTGGTGACGCTTCAGTACGCGCTGCACACGATCAACCACCTGATCGACATCGGCGACACCGACCCCGGCTGGCTCGGCCCTTTCAACTTCCTCTCGCTCCTGCTGCTCACGCTCGTTACGGGCTGGGTGCTGGCGGGCGCGGCAAGGCTCGCGCAGCGATGAAGGTGTTCGTCGCAGGTGCGAGCGGCGTGATCGGGCGGCGGCTCGTGCCCATGCTGGTCTCTCGCGGCCACGAGGTAACCGGGATGACGAGGTCGCCCGAGAAGGGGGACCGGCTCAGTGAGGTCGGCGCGACACCTGCCGTGTGCGACGTGTTCGACGCGGACAGTCTGCGGGCCGCGATTGCCTCCGCCCAGCCCGAGGTTGTCGTTCATGAGCTGACGGACCTGCCCGCCGACGTCGATCCGCGCAAGGCGGTCGAGCAGCTCGAGGGCAACGACCGCATCAGGGAGGAGGGCACGCGCAACCTGGTCGAGGCGGCGCTCGCGGCAGGTGCGCGCCGCATGGTCGCCCAGAGCATTGCGTTCCTCTACACGATGGGCGGTGGCCTCAAGACGGAAGACGACCCGCTCTTCGACGACGCCCCGTTCCCGTGGTCACGAAGTGCGCAGGCGCTGCACGCTCTGGAGGACGCTGTCACGAAGACCGAGGGGCTCGAGGGGATCGTCCTGCGCTACGGCTTCTTCTACGGCCCCGGGTCTTCCTATGCGCCCGGCGGCTACTACGCCCGCGAAGTGCAGCGGCGCCGATTCCCCATCGTCGGGAAGGGCTCGGGCGTGTTCTCCTTCATCCACGTGGACGACGCCGCGTCCGCGACGGTGGCCGCCGTCGAGGGCGGAAGGCCCGGCATCTACAACGTCGTCGACGACGAGCCGGCGCCCTTGCACGAGTGGCTGCCGGTTTACGCCGAGGCGCTGGGCGCGAAGAAGCCGCTGCGCGTGCCGAGATTCATCGCGCGGTTGGTGGCGGGCGCCTACACCACCTCGATGGCGACCGAGTTGAGCGGCGCTTCGAACGCGCGCGCGAAGGCGGAGCTTGGCTGGCAGCCGCGCTATGCGAGCTGTCGGCAGGGTTTCCGCGAGGCGCTCGGCTAGTTCGCGAAGCTTGCGGGCACGGCGAGAGCCCGACGCTCTCTCGCCGTGCGATCTCCCAGCAAGCTCTCTCCCCATGGGCGCCGTTGGCGCAAGCTTCGCTGACGCAGCCTCGTGATGATTAACACACACCCTCGGGCGGTGTCAAGGCGCCGGTCAGAATGGCTATCGGCGAGCCTCCCTCAGGCCGCGGCCGCCTCGGACCGGAGCGCCGCCAGCCCTTGCTCGCGCGTGATCACGGGCTCGTAGCCGAGCTCCGCGCGGGCGCGGGAGATGTCGATCGTGCACTCCTGGGCGGAGAGCCAGTAAACGAGCCGCGTGACTGGCGGGCTGCCCTTCAGTCTGAACGTGCGCCAGATCGCCTCCATGCCGCCGGCGGCGAGGCGGGCGACGGGCGCGGGGGTGTTGCGGTCGGGCGGCTCGATGCCGTTCGCGCGCAGCAGCGACGAGATGAAGTCGCGGAACAGCACCGGCTCCCCGTCGGTGACGAAATAGACGCCGCCCGGCCGCCCGCGGGTCGCACCGAGCACGAGACCCTCGACGGTGTTGTCGACGTGCGTGGTGGAGGTCAAATGATTGCCACCTCCGATCCAGGAGAAGCGCTTCTTCTCGATCGTCGCCCTGAGGCCGGGCACGATCGTGGTGTCGCCCGGCCCCCACACGAGCCTCGGTCGCACGACGACGGTCTCGAAGCCGTCGCCGTTGGCGTCGCGCACGGCCTGTTCCGCCATCGCCTTCGTGGCCGGATAGAGCGCCTTCGAGTCGGGGCGCAGCGGCGCGTCCTCGTTCACGTTCACGAGCGGATCGCCCGCGAGCAGCGCGGCCTCGGTGCCGACGTGGACGAAGCGCCGCACGCCGGCTGCGCGACTGCCCTCCAGCGCGTTGCGGGTGCCGCCCACGTTGTCTCGCTCGAACTCCTCCCGCGTTCCCCACTCGCCGAGGTGAGCAGCGGCGTGGAAGGCGTACTCGCAGCCGTCGGCGCCGGCGCGCATGGCGGCGGCGTCGTGCAGGTCGCCCGGCACCGCCTCGGCCCCGCGTTCGGACACCTTGGCGGCCGACGCGTCCGAGCGCGCAAGCGCGCGTACGCGCCAGCCCTCTCGCACGAGCCGGTCGATCAGCCGTCCTCCGATGAATCCGGACCCACCGGTCACGAACGCGGTGCTCACCAGGGCGTCTCCTTTCCTCTCAGCCGGCGCGACCAGTACACGGCGCCCGCCACGCTCACGTCGATCACGAACGCGGCGAAGCGCCCCGACGACCCGGTGAGGAACCGGACGGCAACTCTTCGCGCACTATCCTTCACCCGCCGGGAGCCTAACGCTCCACGGCCCTCCGCCATGTCCGTCAAGACCACCGTCACAGAACTCCCCGACTCGCGCGTGCGCCTCGATGCCGAGGTGCCGGGCGAGGAACTCGAGCAGCGTGTGCAGCGTGCCGCGAGCGCGCTCGGGCGCGAGCTGCGGATCCCGGGGTTTCGCAAGGGCAAGGTGCCTGGGCCGATGGTGATCCAGCGCATGGGGCGCGAGGCGGTGGTCGAGCAGGCCGTCCGGGACTCGCTGCCCGAGTGGTACGAGGAGGCGATCCTCCGTTCCGGCGTCTCGACCGTGGGCGATCCGAAGCTCGACGTGGATCTCGACGAGGTGCCCGAGGCGGGCGCCCCGCTCAGCTTCTCGATCGAGGTGGCGGTTACCCCGAAGGCGACGCTCGGGACGTACACGGGGTTGGAGGTCGGAAAGCGAAGCCCCGACGTGCCCCAGGAGGCGATCGACCACGAGCTCGAGCACATGCGTGAGCGGTTTGCACGAGTCGAGACCGTGGACCGGCCGCTGGCCGAAGGCGACATGGCGATCGTGGACTTCGTGGGTCGTGTGGACGATGAGCCCTTCGCCGGCGGCGAGGCGCGCGACTACATGCTGGAGATCGGCGGCGGCCGGCTGGTCGAGGGGTTCGAGGAGCAGCTCCTCGGGGCGAAGGCCGGCGACGAGCGTACGGTGGAGATCGACTTCCCCGCCGACTACCACTCGGAGGACCTCCGAGGGAAGCACGCGGTCTTCGACGTGACCGTGAAGGACGTACGCCAGAAGGAGCTGCCGGAGCTCGACGACGACTTTGCGTCGGAGGCGAGCGAGTTCGACACGCTCACCGAGCTGCGCGCCGACATCGAGCACCAACTAACCCACGCGCAGGAACACTCGATCGAGGACGAGTTCCGGGAGGCGGTGGTGGACGCCGCCGCGGCCGAGGCGACCGTCGATCTGCCCGACGACCTCGTGACGGCCCGCGCAGAGGAGATGTGGGAACGGACCGAGCGCGCGCTGCGCGCGCAGGGTGTCGACCCCGACACGTACTTCAAGACCTCGGGCAAGTCGCGCGACGAGGTGATCGAGGAAACGAAGCAGGATGCGGCGCGGCAGCTCGCGCGCGAGAGCGTGCTCGAGGCGATCGCCGACGCGGAGGGCATCGAGGCTGGTGACGACGAGCTGCTCGAAGCGTTGTCGTCTGCCGCCGAGCGCGGGAAGTCGAAGCCGGAGAAGCTCCTCGAGCGGCTCACCAAGGGCGGCCGCGACCTGCCTATCCGGCGCGAGATCCGGCTCCGCAAGGCGGTCGACCGCCTGGTCGAGGCCGCCAAGCCGATCGATCCGGATCAGGCCAAGGCACGCGACAAGCTGTGGACGCCGGAGAAGCAGCGCGCCGAAGAGGGTTCGGCCCAGCTCTGGACGCCTGAAAAGAAGTAAGCGGCGACAGCCGACTTGCGGGGGCAGGAAGACGGCGAGCCCGGCGGAAACTACCGCCGTGGACTTGTCACCGAGACAGCTCGCTCAACGGCAGAGGACGCAGTCGCTGATCCGCCTCGGAAATGAGCTGAGTGCCCGCCGGGGGCCAAATCAGGCGTTGCTATCATCGCCGCGCGCGGGCCAGAGTCGCTCGAAACGGACCAAAGCAAGCTACGTCTCGGTGCCGCAGCAGGTGCCAGGAAGGGTGACATGAGTCCACTGATCCCCATGGTCGTCGAGCAGACCTCCCGCGGCGAGCGGGCGTTCGACATCTACTCCCGCCTTCTGAACGAGCGGATCGTGTTCCTCGGCACGCCGGTGACCGAGGACATCGCGAACCTGATCGTCGCGCAGCTGATCCACCTCGAGTCCGAGGATCCGGACAAGGACATCAGCATCTACATCAACTCGCCCGGCGGAAGCGTGTATGCCGGCCTCGCGATCTACGACACGATGCAGTACATCAAGCCCAAGGTGCAGACGATCTGCGTGGGCGTCGCGATGAGCATGGGCGCGCTGCTGCTGGCGGGCGGGGCGGCCGGCAAGCGCATGGCGCTGCCGAACGCGAAGATCCTGATCCACCAGGTCTCAGGCGGGTTCTCCGGCCAGGCCGCCGACATCGAGATCCACGCGCGCGAGATCATCGACATCCGCCGCAAGCTGGACGAGATCATCGCCAAGCACACCGGGCAGCCGCTCGACAAGGTGTCGCACGACACCGACCGCGACTATTTCATGAGCGCGGAGGAGGCCGTCGAGTACAACATCATCGACCGGGTGATCGCCGAGCACTGAGGCCGCTCCGAAGTGGGAAAATGGGCGCGACTTTCAGGTTCGTAGCGCCTACCCTTACGGTGGTGGGAGGGACAGGAAGTTGACGAGACCGACGGATTCCAACGAGCAGCTTCTCTGCAGCTTCTGCGGAAAGTCGCAGCGCCAGGTCAAGAAGCTGATCGCCGGGCCGGGCGTCTACATCTGCGACGAGTGCATCGATCTCTGTAACGAGATCATCGATGAAGAGCTGGCGGCGACGCCGTCGTTCGACGTCGACAGCCTGCCCAAGCCGACGGAGATCTATTCCGTCCTCAACGAGTACGTGGTCGGCCAGGAGAAGGCCAAGCGCACGCTGTCGGTAGCGGTCTACAACCACTACAAGCGGATTCAGATCGCGCGCTCGGAGGACGACGACGAGGTCGAGCTGCAGAAGTCGAACATCCTGCTGCTCGGTCCGACCGGCTGCGGCAAGACGCTGCTCGCGCAGACGCTGGCGAAGATCCTCAACGTGCCGTTCGCGATCGCGGACGCGACCGCGCTGACGGAGGCGGGCTACGTCGGCGAGGACGTCGAGAACATCTTGCTGAAGCTGATCCAGGCCGCCGACTACGACGTGAAGAAGGCGGAGACCGGGATCATCTACATCGACGAGGTCGACAAGATCGCGCGCAAGGCCGACAACCCGTCGATCACGCGCGACGTGTCCGGCGAGGGCGTCCAGCAGGCGCTGCTGAAGATCCTCGAGGGCACGCTCGCCTCGGTGCCGCCCCAGGGCGGCCGCAAGCACCCGCACCAGGAGTTCCTCACGATCGACACCACCAACATCCTGTTCATCTGCGGCGGCGCGTTCGCGGAGCTCGACAAGGTGGTCGAGCGGAGGATCGGCTATCAGGGCGTCGGCTTCGGCGCGACCGTCGACTCGCGCAAGGAGAAGGACCTCGGCCGGGTGTTCGAGATGGTGCTGCCCGAGGACCTCATGCACTACGGGCTGATCCCCGAGTTCGTGGGCCGGCTGCCGGTCATCTCCGCGATCCACCAGCTCACGCGCGAGGACCTGATCCGGATCCTGAGCGAGCCGCGGAACGCGCTCGTCAAGCAGTTCCAGCGTTTCTTCACGTTCGACGGGATCGAGCTCCACTTCGCGGAGGACGCGCTCGGCTCGATCGCCGACCGTGCGCTCGAGCGCGACACCGGTGCGCGGGGCCTGCGCTCGATCCTCGAGGAGATCCTGCTCGAGGTGCAGTTCGAGCTTCCCTCCCGCGCGGACGTCTCCAAGTGCGTCGTCACGAAGGAGACCGTCGAGCGCAACCTCAAGCCGACGCTCGTCACCGAGGGCGCGAAGGCCCAGGCGAGCAAGAAGCGCGCCCAGGCCGCCGCCGCGGCCGAGGC
>Ga0075434_100002575_pt1 | contig 16009 bp, 15 predicted proteins | sample RhiMethybrSRZTD3_FD_75298 | JGI IMG/M metagenome (GOLD analysis project Ga0075434, IMG submission 75298) | Populus rhizosphere microbial communities from Tennessee, USA - Rhizosphere MetaG P. TD hybrid SRZTD3 | ecosystem: Host-associated > Plants > Roots > Rhizosphere > Soil | place: USA... | reverse complement strand
CGGGTGATTCTCGAAGGAAAGGGTTGATTTGAACAGTAAATTCAATCGAGCGGCAAGTGTAACGATTGCCAACTGTCTCACCTGAGGGGTGCACCCCACTATGTCTTAGGTACGATCTGTTACCCATGTCTCCGGGCCGCCCCCCCCACATTTTGGTGGGCCCGCAGGGATTCGAAGCCCGGACCAAGGGATTATGAGTACACAGGACGGTTCTGTTCGGTTATGAAAATGTTCTACTGTAATTTGATTCCATAACAATGTCGGCTCCCGTGCTCGGATACCCGAGAGGCTCAACCGCCGGATGGTCTCCGTCCTGTTTCTTGAAGTATCGGCTCAATCCTTCCCGGAGCTGTAGCCGCGCGCGGAGCAGGCGCGCTTTGACCGCAACTGCGCTTAGGCCTAGCGCCTCGCATGTCTCATTGATAGAGAGTTCTTCGATATCACGGAGAACGAAAACTATTCTCAGCGTTGGCTGCAGTCTCCGCAAGCACTTGATCAGAATCTCACGGAATTCGACCGTACTGTAGAGTTCCTGAGGATTGGGGGACCAATCAGCCACCTCCATTGGAGGAACATCTGTGTCGCTGTGAAAGTCACGGTCTAACGACTCTTCCCGGGCCGTGCGCTGTCTTCGTAATTTCGCGAGGGCTTCGTTCAGCACGATGCGAATCAACCAGGTGGATAACTTGGCGCTCTCTTGAAATTGATCCAATTTTTGATAAGCCTTGAAGAAAGCCTCTTGAACCGCGTCCTCGGCCTCCTCGCGGTTATGTGTGACACTTTGTGCAATTCGCAGCAACTTACGGTCGTACTTTCTTACCAGCTTTTCGAAGGCTGAAGCCTGGCCTCTCTTACTTGCGTGAACGAGAGTCAGATCGTCCTCTGCTGCACGAGGATCTTCGGTTTGCGCAGGATGTTCCACGACACGGGTATCCACAGGCCACCTCACATTTTGTGCCTAACCACGACACGGCTGGCTTCGAGAACGAACTTGTAACCCACACCATGCACGGTGCGGAAGTGAATGGGGTGGGCCGGATCCAGCTCCAATTTCTGACGCAGCCTTAAAATGTGGTTATCAACCGTGCGGGTGCACGGATAGTTCTCGTACCCCCAAACCTCATTCAGCATTTCGTCTCGTGAGATGACTCGGCCGGCATTCTGCACCAGAAATCTAAGCAACTTGAACTCCATGGTCGTGAGGGCTACGTTTTCCTCAGAGCGACTGACTTCCATACTAGAGAAATTGGCGAAAACCTCACCAAACCGAACAACCCTGTTTTCCCGGCCGGAGTCCCAAGGGCCATCTCCCACACGCAATCGCACGACAAGTTCCCTCCAAGTTAGCGGCAGCACGATTACGGGCTTCATGCCGAGAGGTGCCTGAGAGTTCTTGCCCTCCGCGCCTGCCTTGTTTCGAAGGGGAACAAGCGCCACTTGATAGTTGTCCGACTCGAGCCATTCAGCCGATTCAAATTGAAGCGGGATGTCACCACCGCTAAGGGGCATAATGGCGTCTTCCAAGAGTGCCACGGCGGACGAGAGGTCCTGCCTGTCGCGCTTTCCGAGTGCCATGCCCGGGAGTCCGTTAATGCCAGATTCCATCTCGTCGTCGAGGACTGGTGAAAGTTTGAACTCCACCGCAATTGCTCCTTCCTCATCCCAAACTTCACGTCAGGGATTCGAAGCGTCGAGGATACGTCTCTCGTTCGGCTTCAACTATCGCTTCCAGGATTGATAACGCAGCTACTTTGTGATCCGAAGGCCGCTTGGTAGCGTTCGCCAAGAAACTTGAGCAGTTCGTCGGTCGAGCGGAACCTCAATTCGTCGCAGGAATCTACTTCTTCTACCCATCCTTCGAACAACCCTTGCTTCGGTTCTGTTTCTGGTCCCAGTCGAACTACGAAAGCGCCTCTCATCACGATGTGAGAGTACGAGAAAGGAGAAACCGAGGCGTGGCCGTCTCGGTGTCGTTTTGGTCCAAATTTGGTTCCTAACGAAACGCATGAGGGCAGAAGCGAACTGCCCTTGTTCTTGCCTCGAGTTTTCTCGTTCGTGGAGGGGTGTCATCCTGAACAAAGGAAAGGAGATCTTTGCCCGGTTGCCCCACGGCAAGCCTTGGAGGGAGTCCTCTCGTCACTCTCCGTCAGTCACTGCCACGAACGATTCCCGGAAATGCTCTACCTTCCAGAGGCCAGCTAAAAACGGATCCAGCATCGAGGGTTACGCTAGTCTTTTGACAATCAAGTGACAAATTCGCGGGTTCGAATTCCCCACCAGGCTCGTCAAATGTTACATACGAGTCATAGGTGTTCGAAAAGTGGGGTTGTTCTGGAGCGATCACGGTGAGGTGCAAGCGGACACCTGCGCTCTGCGCGTCCTGCGAGATCTGCCCCAGAATTGTGGAGGTTAGCTATGTGGATGAGACTATGCGCTGTCTGTAAAGCAATTCTGCGGAAACCCCGCCTGCGCGACTCCGTGCGTTGTCAGTGCGGTTGGGAGTGGTAGGTTACGCGGTTCAGCGTCGTCCGAGGAAGCATAGTCGGCCCGCATTACGTCTCCCAGGATCCTCAGTCGACTTTAGCGGCCCGTCTTCCTTAGCGTCCTAGTCTAAGCTCGAAATGTTAACCGTAAGAAGTTCGTGACATTTGCTTGGACGAACGATCGAGTAGGATTTGGGTCCACGTTTCTTGCTTCTGGCCTGGATTCATTTTACGGAGGCTGCAGCGCCTAGAATCCGACGAACAGGATCTGCAGCAAGGAATATTGCGCGAAGCGGTTCCTGTTCAGGAAATGAACGTGCGAGCGTATGGATTCCTGTCTCCGCCCGTGCGCGATGTCGTTCGGCTGCTTCATCATTCTTCTGAAGCCGGTAGAATTCCCACGCAGTGGCGTGCACACGCCAAGCGGGCATCGGTACCTCACGCTGCTCCAAAACGGCCAGAGCTGTTTGAATCGACTCCTCAGCAAGTGTCCAATCTTTCTCAGCAATTGCGACTTGCGTCTTCATCTCCCAAGCGAGCGCTTGCATATTAGGATCCGCCGTGGACAGCGCTGTCTGCAGGAAGCAATCCGCTTCGCCGCTGGCATTGGAAATGTTCCCTGAATCCAGCCAAGTTCTTGCCAGCCCAAGCGCAGATCTCATTCTCCAATACCAATACATATAAAACTTTTCAGTCGTCATACTCTTGACTTCACTGAAGCACCGCACTGCTTCTTGATTGTTTCCAAGGCCAAGTTCCGCGTCGCCCACGGAGAGTAGAGTAACCGCTCTCGGCGTCCGACCCGGGTTGCCGGTGCACATGGGCAGGACTGTGTCGCACAGCTTCCGTGCGCCCTGAAAATCAAAAGCCAATGTTCGCAACCATGCCTCCATCCCGCTGAATGCACAGAACCACAGCTTGTTCCCATTTTTCTCAGCGGCGTCAATTAGCGTCCGTAATGTTGCAACAAGTTCGCCAAGCTGCCCCGTGTGCAAGAGTGCGAGCGACTTACCCCAAGCGCCTAGGCTGCCGATCAGACCGCTGCTACCGGCCACATTTCGAACTTTATCTTCTCCATTCAGCGCGAAGCGATACTGACCCTGGAGGATCAGAGCCTGGGCCGGGTACAGGATCTCGAGGGCGACCTGAACGTCCTTGGTGCTCAATTGTTCAATGACCGGGATGGTGGTTGCGCAAATTTCCGCATCCTCTTTTCGCCAACGATCATGCAAGAGGCGAAACGCAGCCGCCAGGATCTGCGTGCGAGCAAGTAACGTGGGATCGCCAAGGCTCTTGCTCAGTTCTACTGCCCGCTCACTCGCGGCTATGCCGAGGTGCGAGTCAGTTGGAGATGCTGTGTAAGCAAGGCGACTCAGCGCGCTCACCTCTTCTTTCGTGAGGCGGGCCTGAGCTGCTTGATCCACTTCGGCCTGATAGGCCTGGGCGGCCTCGACGACCTGTCCGAGAGCATAGTGCGCATCGCCGATGCGCTTTAGAACCTGGATCTCCAATTCAACCCGAATATTGGAAGCAACCTTGTGCACAAGCTCATGTGCGTGGTGCAGCACAGGTATCGCATCTCCGTGAGCGAAACGGTGCTGCGCATTCTCTGCAGTGACCAGCAGGTAACGAATGGCGTGCTCATACTCGTGTCCTTCCTCAAAATGCAATGCCAGCTCCGAGGCAAGTTCCGGCCTGTCTTGTGTAAAAAGCAACCTGAGCTGCTCTCCAATTCGTCGATGCAGCTTGGATCGGCTTACGCTAGACAGACGGCGGTAGAGAACCTGCCGGAACAGAGAATGTTTAAATTCATAGTGGGCCGAAACCGAGCCATCTGGAAGTTCCTGAAGTCCCGCGGACCGGACGAACTGTTGCTTTTCGGCTAACCCCTCGAGCAAATCCTCGATACGATCTGTCTCAATATCGAGAGTCGGACGAACCGCCCAGACGGAGAATCGCTCCCCCACAACACTTCCAACGTTCAAAATCCGCTGTTCCTCGGCGCTAAGCTGGGAGAACTGTAGATCCAGCATTTGTTGCAACGTCTCCGGCACGCCAGGGTCGATATCTTTCAGGGGCTTGGTTAACATCCATGCTCCCCGGGCCTGTACTATCAAACCTTTCTTCACAATGTCCTGCACAATCTCCACCATGAACAGAGCGTTTCCACCCGAGTGACGATGGATCAGTTTGACCAGACCCTCCGGCAAGCTACCACTCGGAAACTCCTTTGCAAGGTATTGGGCAATCGCGGATTCCTCTAGGCGCTCGAGCGCAATCTCCGTGCACAAATGATGAACTTGCAGGTCTTGTTTAAGACCCTTCAACGGCGTTTTGGAAAGCACGACGTCGGCCGGCCGATAGGTCCCCAGTAGCATAAGCTTGGCGGGCTCCCGGCGGCGCGCCAATGCGGAAATGAGATCGAGCGTCGAATCATCCACCCAGTGGAGATCTTCAAAGATTAGGAGCAGTGGGTTATCTGCCGTAACAGCTTCCAGCGTCACGCAGATCTCTCTTACCATCCGCTCGCGCGTGGCTCCGAGTGTTTCACGCTGCAGAGCTTCTCTCTTTTCCGCTTTCACGAGTGAGGGAAACTGAATCCACCACGTGGGTGCTCTTTTCGCCAGGGTCTGTGCAACAGGATTGCTATCACTATCGCGAATTAACTGCCCAAGGGCTTCGAGCATTGGGTAATAGGCTTCCTTGCCCCCGAACCCTTCGACACACTGCCCGCGGGCCACTCGCAGATTCGGGCGGCTGGCAGCCAGTTGATGAAACGCATCAACCAGCGTCGTTTTGCCGATGCCTGCCTCACCCGTCACGAACATCAACTGCCGCTGGCCCCTCAGCGCCCTATCTAGATGATTTGTCAGTTCGGTGAGGGCTATATCCCGGCCCACCATCTTCTTCGAATCCGAGGGCAAGTCCGACGTCGCGCCAGTGCTCTCGTCGCTCAGCGGAGCTACAAATTGGTATCCCCGCTTGGGGAAGGTCTCGATGAATAGGGGTCGGTCAGATCGATCGCCTAGAACCTTCCTAATTCCCAAGATGTATTTCTTAATTACCTCGGGGTTCACGTAGGTGTCGGGCCACACTGACTCGAGAATCTCACCCTGAGTCACAACCCGTCCAGCATTCTCGACCAGATAACGGAGTACATCGAAAGCCTTGGGTGTGAGGGAGACGCGGTTATCCGCGCGCCAGAGGCAGTGATTCGCCGTGTCCAGGCGGAATGATTGGAATTGTTTCATCCGCGAACCTGCTACCGGCCGTGACAAAAGAAACGCTTACAAGGATGTACGTAAGCCGACTTCCGCTTGCCCGTTTCACTGACAATCGAGCGCATCCAGCGGACGGTCACCAAGAATAGATCAAAATGCGACCGAAGCGTCGCACTTTGTTTTCTTCATTCTCGTATTGTGGCACATTCATCCGCCCAATCTACGCGGTCCAGCAAGACCACCTCACTCTCATCGTGACGAGTGCGAAGGCAATAATCATGTGGATCCCGCCAAAGCGCTCGATCTCCGAAATGAGCCCCAGCCCAGTGAGCTGAACCTGCGAATTTCCCCAGGAGACACGGGGGAAGTTTCGCCTTTGCCTCATGACGGGTCAATGCATTATGAAAGAGCGCCCTACTTCAGAAGGTTGAATCTAGATGGAAGTCCGCCTCCGCTCCGCTACGGCAGTGGCGGAATGACCGTGCGAGAGAAGCGCAGGAGAGGATAGGCAGATTAGCTGGAGAATGGCACATTACCTTGAGGGAAGATGCTCGTTGACGCGAATGACCTTTCCCCCAAGGAAGCGATGGTGATCGCCGTCCTGAATGGCAGCGGCAAGTTGGTAATGGAATCCATTGTCGAAACCAAAGCCAGCAGTATTCTGCAATTTATCCACGGTCTGCAGGGTGAGTTGCACGTGACCTGGGAAGAAGGGACCTACACTCCACAAGCTTGGCTACCGAGTCGAACTTCAAGCGGGTCCGACATGAGCAGCGCGATTTTCGACCTGTTTTCGCCAGGTGTGATAAGTCCATGAGCCCCGGATTGCTATCACGAGACCAGCAACAGTGGCGCGGAGTTCCCGGACTTGGGAAGCTCCGCGCTCTTCGAATGGCCGGATTCACAACCCGTGAGTCTATAGGGAGCGAGACTCTACGAGACGCTCTCATTGGATTCGACGCAAGGGTCCGTTAGCAATTGCAAACTGGCTGGTGTTCAAGACTTGTATTCCGGCGTTGTGATCGCCATCGAAAGGCGTCACGGTGTCTGGACACCCGGCGTTGACAGCGTCGGCTGGGTCGGCAAACCAAATTCCGAGGTGGTCCATCTCGACTGGGACCGCAGGGATACCGGGGTTCAAGATGAAGGTCTCATCACTGAAGATTCCAGTCACGTCTAGGACTCCTCTGCCAACTGCATTGGTTTTTAGGTCGCCCTGGTACCACGCAGGGACGAAGGGTGCGTTCGGGGTCGTGATGACGAAGAGCGTGAATTCCGTGTTTGCCGGAAGGTCCTGGACTATAACTTCCATGTTCTGAACTGGTCCCAGGTCGCTGATCGTGACCCGTCCGCGAGCTGTGGTTTTGAGGCAGGATACCGCGCCTGCGGATTTAACCATGTCGAAGATCGTGCTATCGCCGGCTGCCGCTTTCACGAGCGGGGTGAGGCCAGTAAAACCGACAGCGGCAGCCATAGCTACCGCTAAAAGTGTGTTTTTCACATTAACTCCTTAAATTGGTGTTGCTTCCTGAAGTTCATTCCGCCAAAGTAACAGCCAGAGTGTTAGGACGTGTCAACGCACTGTAAACGGCTAGTAAACAATTTGGCCTTTCTAATCCCTGATCTTTAGCTCGCTTTCGCCTCTTCGTCGCGTCTTCGGGAGGCGGCCCCTTGAGGGTCGGTTATTATGTCGACCCACTTCGGGTCAGGCGAGGCCTCGGTGTCGTAGTTGTCGTGCCAGTTCCACCACTTGTATGGTGGGGTTTGCGGGTAACCTTCCGGCGAGTCCTCCCAAGTCTCCTGACGGCCGAGTGGTGTGATGTCGAGGTAGCTCCAGACGGTCCCCATCGCCTCGTCGCCGCGGGCGTTAATGAAGTATGTGCGGAATACCCGCTCACCCTCGCGAAAGAACACGTTATGACCGTGCCATTCATCGACGCCGAAATCCTTGTCGAAGCCGTCGGTGATGGTGTACCAAGGCATCTCCCAGCCCATGCGCGCCTTTACGCGCGCGATGTCTGCCTGCGACGCGCGTGAAGCATAGGCGAGGGTAGTGTCCCGAGCATTCAGATGGGCCAAGTGGGCGACCTGATCGGCGCCCAGGGAGCAGCCGCGGCACGCGTGCTCGGGCCAGCCGAACACCCCGGGCTCGAAGAAGGCGCGATAGACGATCAACTGCTTGCGGCCCTCGAACAAGTCGAGCAGGCTAACTTTACCCTTCGGCCCGTCGAATTCGTACTTCTTCTCCACCACCGTCCACGGCATCCGTCGACGCTCGACGGCCAGCGCATCACGGGAGCGGGTCAAGGCCTTCTCTTTCACAAGGAGCTGCTGGCGCGCAGCCTCCCACTCCTGCTGTGACACGATCGGGGGCGTTTTCATCGCGAGATGCTCTTTCGGTTGCTCCCTGTCTCTCTCTTTACTTGTTGCCTTCTCATTGCGGGTTGACATCGAAAATGCTCCTTTCATTCGGATCTGCAATGGCGTCGCTTGTATTGTTCTTCTTGTGGGAAATCTTCACGGCCAACGCTACCAGGCCTCCGGTGGACATAGAGCCGGCAACGATTAACCCCAGGGTTGATAGGCAGAATGGACACATCATTCACCTCTCCGGCGGCGAAGCTTCAACGCTTTGCCACGTCTATACAGGTGACGTCTCAAGTCGCGCGATTTCTACAAGCGAATCCTCAAAATCGTGGCTGATCAGATCGAGTTGGCTCGGATGGCTAGTTCGTTAAAGAGATGGCGCGCAGCGAAAATGGTTAGTCCCTTTTAGGCAGGAAGTCTCCTACCGCGGGATCTGCCCGTAGTGCGGGGTCGGTATTGACACCACAGCCTATGGGAAAATGCGAGCTGCGTAAGGCTCTGATTACCAAATCCATTGCGAATGGACACCCCGGAAGACGCACCGTAAATGAGGTAAGGCCTGGGTGCAATTAGGGTGCAATAAGAATTCCCCATGTTTACTTCGGACGCCAAAACTGGCGATCGGCGCCGTAAATTTCACACAGTTACCTCTCAACCATAGACTGTCACGGCAGACGTTCGGTCGATGTGCACGACTGACATTCCATCAGCCGTTCAACCTTTAACTCCCGTATTGCCTTGAAGAACAGTGTGCTGCCGCATCCCATTCCCCGGACGGGATCCGCTAGGCGAGACGGTGGATCTGGGATCTGATAGTGCGCTGCAACTCCACCGGGTTTGCGAGGGTGTCCCCGACCCAGGTGCAGGAAGAAGTCCATAAGTTGTTGATTCTAACTTACAACAAAGGCAGGTGGATTCGCATTGACTACTTCACATATTGTGAAGTACCCTTGGTTAGTGCATATCGTTACGCGTAAGCATCTGAGCGAGGCGATGAAAAGCTACCCAGATGCGGCGAACGAAATCAAGGCTTGGACCACAATTGTCGAGGTGGTCCGCTGGCACAATTTTGATGACGTTCGCGGCATGTTCAAGGACGCCGATTTTGTCGATGGATACGTGATCTTCAACATTAGGCACAACCGATACAGGCTTATAACCGTCATCCACTATGCTAAGACAACGGATGAAAGGCAAACCCGAGGGCATGTCTACATCCGATCCTTCTTGACGCACAAGGAATACGACAATCGCAGCAACTGGGACAGGAGGTACGGAAAACAATGAGCACAGTTCTAGCAAATCCGGCAGAAATGATTGCGCATGGCGCTCCCCGCGTTATACACAATGATGCAGAACTTGAAATGTATACCGATGCTCTTTTCCGGCTCACCGCGCTGGAGAGTCCTTCTGGCTCTGAAGTTGAAGCAATCGAGCTCCTAACTCTGCTTGTGGAACGTTACGAGCAAGAGCATTACTCTATCCCCAAGGGTGATCCGGTTTCGGTTGTGCGATTCATCATTGAACAACAGAATCTCACACAGCGTGACCTCATTCCTCAATTTGGTTCGGAGAGTGCCGTTTCGATGTTCATGACAGGACAGCGCAATCTCACCTTGGAACAGGTGCGGAAATTGAGCGCTCGGTTCAAACTTCCCGCTGACATTTTCATTCCGAAAGGGGCCGTCAGACAAAGCCCGAAACGACTCGCGAAGGCGCACTCGCGTTCTCGATAGCTGCCCGCTCCGGATTTCCAGATCGGCCGATTAGACAAACGGAATGGATGTCTGACGGCCGATTATCCGATGTGAGGCGCGTGCAACATGTAATGAGGCCGTCCGGTCAACAACGTGCACACAACAGAGGCCGCACGGGACCACTTGGCAGCGCAACTGAAAACAGGCCATTTAATGTGTAGGAATTCGGAGCGAACGGCACGGTCTCGGCACACTTTGGGGATGAATTACGAAACCTCCTGCCATCTGAGGCACATGCCTTTCAGCGGAGACTCCACACCGTACTTGCCAAACACTCAAAGACACTTTCGCTCATCGATCAAATTTTACTTGTGTTCGATTCGCCGGAAGGTCAGGTTAATGCGTGGCTCAGTAACGTGAGGCTCTTTGGGAACTTCATGCTTAAAGTTCTTCTGCGTTGTTCCGGCCATAATCAATAAGCTGCCGTGTGGCAAGCGCTCCGCAAACACGACCGTTCCGTCCGGCCTCTTCAATCGGAACAGCCTTTCTGCGCCAAGACTGACGGAGGCGATCACTGGTCCCATTTCGGGTTCGGCGTCTGCGTGCAGCCCGACGCTGTCATGTCCATTTCGATAAAGATTACAGAGAGCTGCATTGTAGCCGAGGTTTGGCAGCTTTGAATTCGTGTATGCCGCCGATGGGGTGCTCTCTTCGACACGAGCCTTCAAGCGAAATAACTCTGGAGTCCAAGGCAGCGGTTTGTATTCCCGTCGTGAATAGGTGTAGTTCGTTCCCACATCGCCGTAGTATGCTTCGTCGCGAGGCACGGCAGATTTGAATGACGTTCGACGCCGTTCCCACGCACATTTCGCCTGGAGGACATCGAACAGCTCGGTTGCTTCCTGAGCCGAAAGGAAGTTCTTGTCGTAATAAAGTTCTGCGCCTGGGATCGAGATTGTTTCCATGCGAGCGCTCACCTTTGGTGCAATAGATTCTGCAGATGAGTGCAACCCTTGCAGCCTTGAACTTCTATTCAGGATTAGCAGTTTGCGTCCTCGTCCTGCATGGTCTGTTCCTTCTGTGGGTCGTCTTCGGTGCCATTCTGACACGTTCTCGCCCAGTCCTTCGCTGGCTCCACATCACTTCGCTTATTTGGGGAATTCTTACAGAGCTCCTGCCTTGGCCGTGTCCTTTAACTCTGCTCGAGAACTTGCTGGAAGCAAAAGCTGGAGTCGAGCCATACAAAGGTGGGTTTCTGTTGCATTACCTCGATAAATTGGTATATCCCGACATCTCTGCAACCATTCTGACGATGGCAGGTGTTCTCGTCTGCGCTTTGAACCTTGGACTCTATGCACGGCAAATGTGGAGCGCCCGTCGCTAGCTGAATCGTAATCGACAACGTCGGCGGGAAAGGTCGCTCACCAATCGCTCTCGCTAAGCAGCCCTTCGAAAATCAGTCAGACGGGACTGATCACCATGGCGTTGCGATGCAACTAAACGGGACGGCCGGCGCACTCCTCATGTGGACACACTGCTGAGCATATCCCGATGCGAATTCTTGTTATGGCAATTCCGATATTGTATGCGCAGAATGTAGATGGATCTGCCAATCCACTATGGCCCTGGAACGGTTATCCCTTGCTGACAGACCCCGGCAATGCCGCAATGAGAAATCAAAAAAGGATTTCAACCAGAAATCCGGCGATCGCTACCCCACCGTGCGCGATTACTGTCTACCGAGGAAAGGACTCGTGGTAATACGCTCGACAAGGCGCGTCCGCCGTTGAAGCAAGGTCCGACGAGAGCGAACCAGCCGAGTGAGCAAGCCCAGAACCAAAGCCGCAAGAGATCGAACATGGCACGAACTCATAACAGAATGCCGGTGTGAGGATATCTCGCAAGCTGTTGATTTCGCAGCCGTACAGTATTTTGTCTAACCACAGGCCTTGTTTAATGTTGAATTGTTCAACACTTGACAGATTGAACATTTGCGGGCAAGATGGCGCACCAATCTCACCTTTCCCACCGCGATGGAACGCACACAGATTCACCGGGTCAGCGTTGCCGATCAAGTGGCCGGCATCCTCAGGGAAAAAGTCCTCAACGGTGAGATGCGTCCGGGAACGTCTTTGCAGGAGATTCCGCTCGCTGAGTCGCTGGGAGTTTCGCGCAACACGATGCGCGAAGCCATGCGCATCCTCTCCCTGGAAGGTTTACTAAAGAGACGCATTCATCGGGGCATTGCGGTCACACAACTGTCATTGCGGGACGTACAGGAAATCTATCAAGTCCGTCGGGTACTCGAAATCTCGGCGATTCATGCTGCGAAGACGCCGTCTCCGGAATTGCTGCGCGAGATCCGAGGTGCTCTCAGTCAATATGAGAGAGCCGTGCAGGCGCGTGACTGGGTGAGTGCGGTAACCCATGATTTGACCTTTCACGGCCTTTTGATTCGTTTTCTCGAGAACAAACGGCTAGAGTCCTTTTATCAGAAGACCATCGCGGAGTTGCGGATGGGGATGGTGTTGGTAGACCGGAGGCATGACCATCCCGGCATCTTGATACCCGTTCACCGCAAACTCTACGAATTGTTGAAGACTGGCAAGTTGAAGGAGTGCGCCAAAATTCTGGCGCAGCACCTCGACGACTCGGAGTCCCGTCTGGCGCGAGTGATGGACAACCACAAATTTGCGACAGCCACCCAGTCATCGTCGGTTCCGAGATCAAAGATTGGCTAGGGAAATGTTTGTCCGAACAACTAAGGAGACGAACATGGAGTCGAAACGCAGTCCCCTCAGTAAGAAACTTTGTGTCGGTGTGTTATTCCCAATGCTTTGTGCTTGCATGGTGCTGGCGATTTCGTTGCCGGTTGCGAGCCAGGTCGTAACGGTCACTGTGCAGGGGAGGGTGTACGACTCCAGCGGCGCTGCCATTCCGCAAGCGACTGTGACGGCCGTGAACGCTGACACCGGCCTCAGTCGCAGCGCGACCGCCAACGCGGTAGGCGACTACCAGATCGTGCTCTTGCCGCCCGGGGATTACACGGTTACGGCGGACAAAGTAGCGTTCCAGAAGTCCGCCAAGAGGATCCACCTTGACATCGGCGCAGTCGGCAGCCTGGATTTCTCGCTGTCCCCAGGGCAAGTCATCGCACAAGTCGAGGTCCAGGACGTCGGCGAGTTAGCGGAACCGACGCGCACCACAGTCAGTTCGGTAATCGATGAGCAGAAGATCGAAAAACTGCCTGTCAACGGCCGCCAGTTCATCGATTTTGCTCTGCTGGCGCCGGGCGTCACCATCGGCGATACGACCTCTGGCAGCACGGACGTCATCATCGAACCGGTCACCAAGTTGTCCTTTGCGGGACAAAACATCCACTACAACTTCGTGGCAATTGACGGGGCCGACAACATGTCAACGGCGTCGGGAATTCAGAAGACCACGCCTTCGCAGGAAGCTGTGCAGGAATTCCGCGTCATCAACAGCGACTACAGTGCGCAGTTCGGGCGCGCCGTAGGTGGAATCGTAAACATCGTCACGAAGAGCGGCACCAATCGTTTGCACGGATCGGCGTACGAGTATTTTCGAAACGATGCGATGGACGCGACTAACGCGCTGGCCGCTGGTTTCAACAAACTTCGCCAGAACCAGTTTGGGGGAACCCTGGGCGGGCCGATCCAGAAGGACAGAACCTTCTTCTTTGGCAACTACGAAGGACAGCGCCACGTAGAATCGCCTTTCTACAACTCAGCCGTTCTGGAGCACTTGACGGAAATCAATGACACGAAAGTGAATGTTTTTGGTTTGCCGCCCGAAAATCTTCGCGTCAACCGCACCATCAATTACGACAATCTGTTGTTCCGCCTCGATCACAGTTTCAGCGAGAGACAAGTGCTGTTTGTGCGTTACTTTTTCAACGACCAGCGATCGGCCAACCTTTCTCCACTGAACGACGGATTTGACCTTCCATCGGGGTTCAAGAACAACAGTCTCCGCGACCAGTCGGTGGTCGGGAACCTGACTTCAGTCTTTTCCAGTTCACTGGTGAACGAACTGCGCCTGCAATATGCCAACCGACGCTTCGACTTTCCGACCGTGAGCACCCAGCCGCATCTAGAGGTTGCCAATGTATTCACGATGGGAGTGAATCGGGGGAATCCGGATCTTTACACGGAAGGCCGGTTCGAACTTGCCGATACGGTGACCAAGACTCTTGGGTCCCATACACTCTCTTTCGGCGGCGACTTCAACCATGTCAACACCACCGAATCGTTTCCACTGTTCTATCCGTTTGAAGCGGACTTTGGCAGCCTTGATGCATTCACAGGCAACGATTTTGTCGGTGCCCCTCATCCGTTCGTAATCTTCTTCGAACGCTTCGACACAGCTTCCGGTTTTAACGAGCCGACCTTCGACACTGCGGTGTATCAAGGAACATCGATTGCTCCTGCGATTCGCAACCAGGCCGAAGGAACAATGGGACACACCTACGAGGGGTTGTTCGTACAGGATAAGTGGCGGGCGACGAGCAGTTTGACCGTGAACTATGGGGTGCGCTGGCAGGGCGAGACCTGGCCGAGCGCTGCGATCAACAATCCCTTGAAGAACTTCGATCCGCGAGCCGGATTCTCGTATGCAATTCCAGGCAGCCATTCTGTAGTCATTCGCGGTGGGGCGGGGTTATTTCATGGAATGATTCCCTCGCCGCTGTTGATGTGCCAGATTCCATCCTGTGGGGGTACCATCGGAAAGTTTCCGGGGCGTGAAAACAAACAGGACGATTTGAATGCGAAGACGCGGCTTTCGGCGTTCGGCGCAGATCCATTCACGATGGCTGGGGCTTTGGGTGGACTGCTGGGGCCCACTAACGGATCCACGGCCACTTATCCCGATCCCGCCCTGGATGCGGTGATCGTCCGTTTTGCCAAGGACCACAAGCCGGCCTATGGGGCGCAGCTCAGTTTCGGGGTGGAAGTCCAACCTTTCAAGGATACGGTGCTGGACGTCACCGGCTTGCACGTCCGGGGAATTCACCTGGGCAGTTTCTACAACGTCAACCAGCCTGATCCCTTCGGGCAACTGCCGTTTCACGACTCCCGCGGGAACACCGGGATGAAGAACATGTACTGCGTGAATTTCCCCTGCACGCCGCCAGTTATCGCGCCGGGGGTGCGCTGTGCGATCTTCACAGGATGTCCGGTGCCCAGCGGATTCCTGGGTTTCGCAGTGGACTTCGAAGCGGACTCGAAGTGGGATTCGCAATGGGACGGCCTCTTGGTCACCTTTAACAAGCGCATGACCAAGCATCTTGGCTGGGGAGCGAGCTATACCTGGTCGAAGGGAATCGACAACGGGCCGAATCCGAGCTTCGTACTGATCCCGCAGGATACCTGCTGCTTTGACAAGGAGCGTGCTGTATCCGCCGATCACGTCGCTCACCGCTTCGTGGGCAATGCGACTGTGGCAGGGCCGACACATATGAATGTGTTGGTCGACAACTGGGAACTGGGACTGATCGTGAGCCTGCAAACACCGCATTACTTCACGAAGTTCAGCGGCTTCGATTCGAATGGCGATATCTTTGGGAACAACGATCGGGTCGGCATCGAGGGGCGCGATACTTTCCGGGGAGACACGTACCAGAGCGTCGACGTGCGGATTTCGCGGTCGTTCAGCCTGCGCGAGGGTCTCGAACTGCACGCCATGGCGGAGGCGTTCAACCTGCTGAACACGCTCAACGTCAACTACTACAACACCGCCTATGGAGCATCGGATTTCTGTCCTGCGGGCGGTCCGGCGTATTGCCCCGCGACGCTCTACAAGGAAGGGTCTCCCAATCCTTCGTATGGCACACCCCGGTCCATCTTCAACCCTCGCCAGATCCAGTTAGCTCTGCGGTTGACGTGGTAATGGGGCAGAAGGAAAGAGAAAAGTCAGAAGGCGAACGGAAAATCACAATGCGCTTTGGCATCTACTGTGAAATCCAGACACCTCCAGGCAAGTCACACTACGAGATGATCTGGGAGATCATGCGCCAGATCGAACACGCCGATGACATGGGCTTTGATGTGTTTTCGGTGATTGATCATCACTTTTTCCAGAAGTTTTCTATTTCGGCGAATCCATTGGCGATGTTCGCTGCTGCTGCCCAACGAACCGAGCGGATTCGCTTTCGAACGGCTCTGCATACCTTGCCGCTGGAGAACCCGATGCGCCTGGCCGGCATGATCGCCGAGGC
>Ga0075434_100002571_pt1 | contig 16020 bp, 17 predicted proteins | sample RhiMethybrSRZTD3_FD_75298 | JGI IMG/M metagenome (GOLD analysis project Ga0075434, IMG submission 75298) | Populus rhizosphere microbial communities from Tennessee, USA - Rhizosphere MetaG P. TD hybrid SRZTD3 | ecosystem: Host-associated > Plants > Roots > Rhizosphere > Soil | place: USA... | reverse complement strand
GGCGACCCCCTGCTCCCAAAGCAGGTGCGCTACCAGGCTGCGCCACGTCCCGGGGCCGTATCGACTCGCCAGTGTACGCGATGCCCCCATCTGCGGTGCTTGACCGGTTCTCCGCCGGGGTGGTACCGTCGAGCGGTGTGGGTCAGGCGGCTTCTTGTAGCGGGGATCTCGGCGGCCGTGTTCCTCGGTGCCACGGCGGGCACCGCGGGTGCGGCGGGGACGTTCGCGGTGGAGCAGGTGTGGCAGGCGAGCGCGGATGACTGGGAGCCGACCGTGGCCCTCGACCCGTCGTCGAGCTACGTCTACCAGATGACCACCCGCTACGGCGGGCAGAAGGCCTGCGGGAAGGGCCTGAACCATTGCATCCTGCTGCGCGCCTCGTCCGATGGGGGCGCCACCTGGGGGACGGCCCGCAGGATGCCGCCTACCGCAAACACGACGGCCCAGAACGATCCGGAGGTCAAGGTGGCGACCGACGGCACGGTCTACGCGGCCTGGATGAACGACTTCGACGTGATGTTCGCACGGTCATCCGATCACGGGGTGACGTGGACCACACCCGTGAACCTGCGCCTCCAGTCGGGGCTGCACTTCACCGACAAGCCGATCCTCGCGATCTCGCCGAGCGGCGCCGACGTCTATGTCGCGTTCAACTCGAGCGACTCCTACGTCGCCACGAGCCACAACCGTGGGGCGACGTTCGCGATCTCGGCGCGGACGAACTCCGACGGGCTGTACTGGTTCGCCGAGCAGGGCGCCGTCGCGCCGGACGGAACCGTGATGTTCGGCGAGAGCGCGGAGGAGCAGTCCGGGCTCGGGGCGGTCCAGCTTGCGGTCGTGCGCTCGATCGACGGCGGCTTGCACTGGTCGACGGCGTTCATCGGCACCAGTCAGGAACGGCCGCCGTGCACGACGTCGACCTGCCCGGTGGACTTCTACGGCCCGCAGACGGCGGTGGCCGTCGATCGGTCGGGCAAGGCGCTCGCCGTCTATGCCGCCAACAGCACGGCGGACGGGCCGATGTCGCTCTTCTCACGGACGTCGACGGACGACGGTGCGACGTGGACCGCCCCGCGCCTCGTCTCGTCCGCCGGCTCGGCCGTCGGTGCCGATTTCCAGCAGCTTGCGGCCGGCCCGACGGCGGGCGACTTCCGCATGGTCTTCATGGACGACAGAAACGGCTCTGCGGCCTGGAACACGTGGTATGTCCGTGCTTCCGGGAACGGGTGGACCGCTCCGGTGCGGCTCTCGGACGCCGCCTCCGGCGCGCCGTACAAGTCGGCCGCCGGATTCGTCCAGCCGTACGGCGACTACCTGGGATATGCCGTCAGCTCCGGCGGTACCAACTACGCAATCTGGGGCGAAGGGATCTCGTACGCCGGCCCGGGCGGGTCCTGGTTCACGCACGACTGACGCGGATGCCCGCGGGAGGACCTACGCCTCGATGACGACCGGCGTCCCCGGGCGCAGGTAGCGCTTGAGGATGCCGAGTGCGGTGGCCGAGACGCGCAGGCAGCCGGCCGAGGCGGCGGTGCCGAGCGTCGAGGGAGCGTTCGTGCCGTGGATGGCGAGCTGGTCGCCGCCCGACCAGCCGGCCGGGAGGGTGGGCTGGTGGCCGGAGAGGCCGAACGCGTACCACCCGAACGGGCCGCCGGGGTCGCCGGTGGCGATCGGGTCGGTCACGCTGAAGCGGCCGACCGGCGTGGGGGAGCCGGGCGCGCCGACCGCCGCGACGAACGAGCGCAGGACGCCGCTCCCGCGCATGAGGTTCACCCGGCGGCGGGAGACATCGGCCTCGACCCAGAACCTGCTCGTCACCGTCCGCCGTCCCCGAAGCGAGATCCAGCCGGTGCGCCCGTTCGGCCGCCAGGGCAGGATGACCCGCGCCCAGCGTCCGTCAGGCGACGTCTTCACGGCCCAGAGCCAGGTCGCAGTCCCGAGCGGCGTCCGCCCGGGCACGGTGCCGGCGATGTGCCCTCGCGGCCGCGACCGCACGATCGCGCCGTCGGCGGCATCCACCAGCGTGAAGGCGCGGTGGGGCGCCGCGGCGCGGCGGGGCACCGGCTCCTTCACGGCCCGAGCGGGCGCGAGGCGCACGCCGGCGGGGTGCGCCGATGCGACCGTCGGTGTCGCCGCCACGACGAGCGCGACGGCCAGCAGGAGGAGTGCCCGACCCATTGCTCTTTAGCAAATCGGCACTTGCATATACGTTCTTGAGCAAGTGCCGCTTCAAGAACGCGAACGCGCCGGCCGATACACGGGAGATAACCCCCGAGCTGGAGCAGATCATGGGCATGAATCGGACATTGGGAGGGCTCGCGGTGATCGCCACGGCGGTCGCGGTTCCCATGCTGGTCTTCCTCCGCACACGCCCGCGCGACTACACGCAGACGCGCGAGTTCCGCCGCCTCGTCGGCGACTACGTCATCTAGGCCGTCCGCGCCGGAGAACCCGTCGAATTACCGCAATTCGGGCGTTGCGTATCCCCTAACCGGGTGATGCCAGCGTACGCCGAAGTCGTCATGATCATCGCCATGTCGACCTTCGCATCCGCCAGGGCGGCGGGCAGGATCGAGGGACTGGAAGCGCTCTTCTCACGCCTGCGCCGGTGCGCTTCGCCGGCCGAGGCCGAGAACCTCGTGGCCTACGCGATCCCGGAGCTCGTGGACGCCATCTGGGCCACGCTCTACCTCTCCGACGACGGCCTCCCGCCGCTCGTCTACGGCGATGACGTCTGGCAGCATCTGGCCGACGCGGCCATCGCCCGCCGGATGCCGTGCGCGACACGGCGGGACGGGATCGTCACGACGGCGATTCCGATCTTCTCCGACATGGGCGTCGCCGGCGTCCTCGTGATGGCGAGCACCGGCGAGCTCTCCGACCGCGACCAGCGGACGCTGCGGCTCTTCGCCGGCCGCGCCGGACGCGCGGTCAGGCGGCCCGGGCTCCCCGTCTCGGCCTGACCGGACGCAGCCACAGGATCTGCTCGAAGTACTCGCCGGCCCGGCGGCCTGTGCGGCGGTTCACGTGCCGCACGTCGCGGCGGGCGACGGCGTACCCGGCCCGGCGCGCGATGTCGTCGTAGAGGCCGCGGCGGTCATTCACGACGATGGCGGCGGTCGCGTCTGGCCCGAGCCGCCCGCGGGCCCGCGCCAGCGCCTCGGCGATGCCCTCGCAGTAGGCCTCGATCGCGCTGCGCGCCGTGCCCGCAGCCGCCGCTCCCAGCTCGAGCTCGCGCCGGTCGGCGAGGCCGAGCAGCTCGTAGGCGTAGCGGTGCTGCTCGTGGTAGTCGATCAGGCCCGGGTACGGAGGGGACGTGACGATCCCGTCGATCCGCTCCGGCAGGTCCGCCCCGCGGGCGTCGGCGTGGAGCACCGTGACGGCGGCCGGCGTGCGCACCTCGTCGAACTCGGCCAGGCGCTGCAGGGTGTCGTCGGCGTAGCGGCGCAGGAAGTGGTCGGCCCGCTCCACCGGCCGGCAGGTGCGGCGATGCTTGTGGCAGACGTACGGCCCGCGCACGGGCGCTCGGGGCATGTCGAGGTCGTGGTGGGCGGCCAGGCGCGCCGAGCGCGCCGCCCGGGAGGCGACGACCATGAGCGTCTCGGCCTCGGCGGACTCCGGGACGACGGTGCAGAACCCGGCGAGGTCGCGTAGGGCGGATGGCGCATACCAGCGGGTGAGCCACTCCGACGCCGGCGGGTCGCAGGGCGGAGCGGCGAGGGCCAGGTCGAGCTCGCGCCGCAGCGTCGCCAGGTCGTGTTCGGCCACCTTGACCCGCATGAGCAGGCAGTTGAACGCCGAGACGTCCGCGCCGATCGCGTGGATCCCGAGCGCGTTCGCCTCGACGAGCGTCGTCCCGGATCCGGCGAATGGGTCGTAGACCACCGCGCCGGCCGTCAGGCTGCGCGCGAGCAGCGTCTCGGCGAGCTGCGGCACGAACTTCCCCAGATACGGGTGCAGGCGATGAACGTGCTTCGTGCGCAGGTGCTGGGGCAGGTCGCGCTCCGACCACGAGAGCTCGTGGTCGATCTCGGCGTAGAGCGCTGCCTGCGTGCGGCCGGACACGGTCGCCACGCTATCCGGCGGCGCGGACGGCTAGTGTCCAGCCCGTGAGCGCCGCCCTCGTCGCGCTGATCCTGATCGTCTTCCTGATGGCCTTCGGCTTCGGGCTCCTCGGTTTCGCGCTCGGCGTCCTCTGGTCGCTCGTCTGGTACGGGATCATTGGGCTTGTGATCGGCGGCCTCGGCCGGCTCGTCGTGTCGGGGCGCCAGGACATCGGCCTGCTCGAGACCGCGCTCTTCGGCATCCTCGGCGCGCTCCTCGGCGGGATCGTCGCAAACGACGTCCTCGACGTCGGCTGGATCGGCCAGTTCCTGACCGCGGTCATCGTGGCGGCGATCCTCGTGCTCATCTTCGACGCCGGCCTGCGGCGCACCACGCACCCGTCCGGCTGACGGCGCGGGTACGACGGATCGAGCGGGGGCGGCAGGATTCGAACCTGCGACCTCGAGCTTAGAAGGCTCTCGCTCTGTCCCCTGAGCTACGCCCCCGAGGTTGCCGGCTTCGTCCCTGCCGGCCGGGTCAGCGTCTGGCGCGCGAGCTCGTCACCTCGTCACCGTGCGCGAGCACGAACGCGATCAGCGCCGAGATCATGACGATCGCGATCACGGGAGCCAGCGAGATGATGGTGGAGAAGGTGACGCTCATGATGCCTCGGCCCCATGGTACCGGCCGTCGAGGAGGGCGGCCAGTGCCGACCCGAACCGGTCGCGAAGGCCGGTGACCCCCGCGGCCCGCGCCTCGGCGAACCGCACGGACATCTCGAGCAGCTCCAGCGAGACGACCAGGCGGGCGTCGGCGCCGGGGACGTCGAGCCCCTCGAGCACGCGCGGGAGCCGGCCGAGGACGTCGGGGACGGCCGAGTCCGGCGGGAGGCCGCGGGCGTTCAGGGCGACGAGCAGGCAGTAGTGGGCGGCGTCGACGCCGACGGGCACGCCCTCGGCGGCCCGCTCCCAGTCCCATACGACGAGCCGGCCCTCAACCTCCGCCATGTTCCACGGTGTCCAGTCCCCGTGGCCGCGGCCGAACGCCAGCTCGCGGCCGCCGTCCATCGAGCCGATCCGCTCGGCCATCGTGCGCTGCTCGTCGCCGCCGGCGGCCTCGATCCGCTCGCGCACCCGCCGCCACCAGCCCGACTCCGTAAGGACGGCCCGCTCCGTCGCAGCGCCGAGGGCCAGCTCCCGCGTCACGCCGGCCGGCGGCTCGGGCGACACGTGCGGCCGTCCGCCCATCGCGGGCACCACGGCCGTGACCGCGCTCCCGCTCCACTCGCCGGCGTGCAGGAGGTCGGGGACCGCGAACGCCGCCGGGGGCGAGGCGGCCAGCCGGCGCAGGGCATCGGCCTCCGCGGCGACGAGGCCGTGGGTGAGGTCGTTCCAGCCGACCTTGGCGAAGGCGACGATCCGCCCGTCGGGCGCCGACACCTGCACGACCGGCTTCCCGTTCGGCCGGGACGCTCCCACCCTGACGGCCAGGTCGGCCCGGGGAAGATCGAGCACGCGCGCCAGGTGGTGGGAGAGGACGAGGCCCGGCAGATCGCCGTCTCCGACGCCCGGCGCCACCGCGATCGAGATCCGTCCGCGCAGGACGCGGTGGGCCAGACCGGACCGCAGGGCGGCCGCCGCGACGACGGCGGCAAGGCGCCCCCGGGCCGGCGCACCGTTGGAGAACTGTGTGACGGCGGCCGCCGCCGGGCCGGGTGCGGAGACCGGCGCGAGGATCCGCGGATGCCGCGCCGTCGGCAGCACCACATAGCGCTCGATCGCCCTCCAGCCGGGGGAAACCGGGCCAATTGCAGCCCGGACGCGGGCGTCGGCAGCGGTCAGGCCGCGGGTGCAGGAATCGGCGTCTCTCACCGGCGGCACCGTACCGGCTCGGCCCGGAACCGTGTTCCCACGAGGCTTGACGCCTATATGGTCGGGGGTACCATTGGCTTGGGAGGCCACAGGTTGGACGGCGAGGCAAATTCTCCCAAGACCGGCGTGCTCGTCCGCGAGGCGTCTTGATGACCGAGCTTTTCCGACCGGGCCGTGCGGGCTCGATCGCAGACGACCCGAGAGGATCCAACGGTGGAAACAGGATGGTATGAGTCGGTTTCGCTGAGCGACTACTTCGGTGTCATCGCCCGTCGGAAGTGGATCGTGCTGCTCGTGACGGTGCTGATGACGGTCGCCGCCGTCGCGTACTCGAAGAACCAAACGCCGAGATACCAGGCCACCGCGTCGCTTCCGAGCCCGCAGAGCGGCACCGCGGAGGCGAAGGCCGGCTCAATCACGTGGTCACAGGTCAACGCGCCGCTCGCAGACACCAACAAGATCGCATCGATCGTGGTGGGGGCGACGACTCCGCCTCCAATCCCGGCGGTCACCATCGGGAAGAAGACGATCCAGCCTGCGAAGCCGCAGTTTCTTCAGGTGAAGGACAGCGGCCTCACCGCGGACGAGCTCATCCAGTCGTCGACCGTGCTCCCGGCGGCCACTGGGGACTCGATCGAGTTCACCGTGAACGCGAAGGATCCGTTGCTCGCAAAGCAGCTTGCAAGTGCGTGGGCCCAGGACTACGGCGCCTACCTGCTCTACCAGCAGGAGGTCGACCATGCCAACAACTGGACGTCGATCCAGCAGACGCTGCACCCGGTCGACGCACAGGGGAACCTCCTCAATGACCCGAATACCGGGCAGCCGATCGTTCCCGATCCGGGACTCGCGAAGCTGCTCGAGCCGAAGCTGCTGGCTCTGGCCACCGGGCTTGCGGTTCCGCCGGGTCGTGTCCAGTTCCAGCCGGCCGAGTCCGCCAACCAGACCCAGCCGCAGACCAGCCGCAACACGATCCTGGGCCTCGTCCTCGGCCTCATCCTGGGCGTGATCCTGGCCTTCATCCAGGACCTGCTCGACAAGCGCATCCGCACCGCCGACGAGGTCGGCCGGCGGCTGCGCGTGCCGCTCCTGGCGTCGATCCCGTCGCCGCCGCGGTCGCTGCGCGATCACCCGCTCGTGCTGCTCGCGCCGCGGGGCGGGGCGCAGGGGCCCTCCGCCGAGGCCTACCGCATCGCCAAGCTGAACCTCGGCACCGTGATGCGCGCCAACCGGGCCAAGGCCGTGATGTTCGTGGCCGCTGCGGATTCCGAGGGCACATCGCGCACGGTCGCCAACATGGCCGTCGCGCTGGCCCGCTCCGGGTCGCACGTCGTCCTGGTCGACGCCAACATGCGCCGGCCCGCGATCGAGCGGTTCTTCGGGCTCGACGACCGCACCGGCCTGTCCGACATCCTGAGCGGCCACGGCGACCTCGCCGACGCGCTCACGATCGTCGATGCCGGTGGCGAGCAGCCCGACGACGCGGCCGGCAACGGCCGGGCCGCGACCGGCGGCCTGCTCGAGGTGCTGCCGGCGGGGCCGCCCCCGGCCGACGCCGCCGACCTGCTCGAGTCGCGCACCATGTCCGAGCTCCTGGGCGAGCTGCGCGGCCGCGCCGACATCGTGCTGATCGACGCGCCGCCGATGCTGCCCGTCACCGACGCGATGATGCTCGGCTCGAAGGTGGACGGCGTGATCGTGGTCGCCCGCGCCCGGCTCGCCAGCCGGCCGCATATGGTGGCGCTGGCGCGCGCGCTGGACGCCTGCGCGGCGCCCACGCTCGGCTTCCTCTTCACCGGCGTCTCGGTGTCGGAGGAGAACGAGTACGGCGGCTACGTCGGGGTCGGCGGAGCCGGCCTCTCCCAGACACGGATGCCGAACCGAGAGCGCGAACTGCTGTGAGGGTCGTGCTCGTCTGCTCGTCGGGCGGCCATCTCATCCAGCTTCACCAGCTGAAGCCGTGGTGGGAGAAGCACGAGCGCACCTGGGTGACGTTCGACCTGCCCGACGGGCGCTCGCTGCTCGAGGGTGAGGACGTCGTGTGGGCCTATCACCCGACCACGCGCAACGTGCGAAACGCGTTCCGAAACCTCATGCTCGCCGTGCGGCTCCTGCCGCGCTACCGGCCCGACCTCGTGGTGTCCGACGGCGCGGGCGTGGCGTTCCCGTTCTTCGTGGTCGCCCGTCTGCTGCGGATCAAGACGGTCTACCTCGAGGTCTACGACCGGATCGACTCGGCGACGCTCACCGGCCGCCTGTGCCGGCCGCTCTCGAGCCTCTTCCTCGTCCAGTGGGAGGAGCAGCAGCGCCTCTATCCGGGAGCGAAGGTCATCGGGGGGCTGTTCTGAACGCCGGGCTCCCCCTCGTCTTCGTGTCGGTGGGGACGGACTTCCACCCGTTCGACCGTCTGTGCCGGTGGATCGACGCCTGGCTTGCCGACGGCGGCGAGGAGATCGCCCGCTGCTTCGTCCAGACCGGCACGTCCACCCCGCCGACGCGCGCGGATCACGGCCAGTACCTGGGCCACGAGCAGATGGAGGCGATGATGCGCGAGGCCGCGGTCGTCGTCTGCCACGGCGGGCCGGGCACGATCATGCTGGCGGCGACCATGGGCAAGCGGCCGATCGTCGTACCGCGCCGCAAGGCGGCCGGCGAGCACGTCGACGACCACCAGCACGCCTTCACCCGCCGGATCGCGGCGGACGGCGCGATCATCCTGGCCGAGTCGGAGACCGATTTCCGCGGCTACCTGAGCGGCGTCCTGCACGCGAACGGCGGCGAGCCGGCGCCGCCGCGGCTCACGAGCCCGTCCGACGCCGTGCGCCGCTTCGAGGAGCTCGTCGAGGCCCTCTTCGAGCCGGACGTGGCCTCCGCCACGACTCCCGACCCCGCGCCGCGGGCCTTCCATACGAAGGTATGACGCCGGCGCCTGTCCTTTACATCGGCGGGTGGGGCCGGAGCGGGTCGACGCTTCTGTCGCACCTCCTCGGCGGGCTCGACGGTATGGTCGCGGTGGGCGAGCTGCGCTACGTCTGGCAGGCCGGCCCCGCGGCGAACGAGCTGTGCGGCTGCGGGCAGTCGTTCGGCGACTGCCCGTTCTGGCAGGCCGTGGGCCAGGAGGCGTTCGGCGGCTGGGACAAGGTCGACGTCGACGAGGTGCTGCGGCTCGAGGCCGACGTCCTGCGCCACCGCAACATCCCGCTCCTCGCGCTGCCGCGGCTCTTCCCCGCCCACGCGCGCAAGGTCGACCGATACGCCGAGCTCACCGCCCGCGTGTACGAGGCGATCCTGACCGTGTCGGGCGCGCAGACGGTCGTCGACTCCACCAAGAACCCGCCCTACGCGTACTTCCTGCGCCGCGCGCCCGGTGTCGGCCTGCGCGTACTGCACCTGGTGCGCGATAGCCGCGGCGTCGTCCACTCGTGGATGAAGAAGGTGGAGCGGCCCGAGGTCACCGGCGATGCCGCCTTCTTCGAGGAGTTCAGCCCGTGGAAGGCCGGCGTCCGCTGGATGGAGTGCAACCTTGCGTTCGACGTCCTGCGCCTGCGCACGCCGACCGCCCGCATGCGCTACGAGGCGCTCGCCGCCGAGCCGGCGGGCGAGGTGGGGCGGGCGCTGGCCTCGCTCGGCGAGCAGGTCGACGTGGCGGCGCTCGCCGACGGCTCGGTCGAGGTGGCCGGCCAGCACAGCGTGCGCGGGAACCCGATGCGCTTCTCCCACGGCCGTCAGCGCGTGAAGGCCGACGAGGCCTGGCGGCGCGACATGGACCGGCCGGTGCGGCGCACGGTGCTCGCGCTCACGTGGCCGCTCCTCCTGCGGTACGGCTACCTGCGGGGCCGGCATGTTTAGGGTCCCGGCCGACGCCGTCGACATGCGCGTGCCGCGGGAGTACGTGCTCCCGCGCGGCTGGCAGGCGTTCGCCATCGTCGCCCTGATCCCGCTGTGGTGGCTGATCGGGGCCTCGTTCTTCATGTGGCCGCTGATCGCGTTCCCGCTCATCGCCGCGATGGTCGTTCGCGGTCGGATCCTGGCCCCACGCCGGTTCGGCATCTGGCTGCTCTTCATCCTGTGGGTGATCGCCTCGGGCGTCGAGCTCAGCGACCCCAGCCGCGCGCTCGCGTGGGGGTGGAGGCTCTCGTTCTACGTCGCCGGCGCCGCGGTCTTCCTGTACCTGGTGAACGTGCCCGAGCGGCGCATCTCGACGCGTGCGATCGTGAACGCGATGGCCGCTCTGTGGGTGATGGTCGTGTTCGGCGGCTGGCTGGGCGTGGCGTTCCCGGGAATGAACTTCGCGAGCCCGATGGAGAAGCTCCTCCCGCACGGGCTGAGCCAGAATCAGTACGTCTACGCGCACGTCCACCTGGAGTTCGCCCAGGTCCAGCACTTCCTCGGGTTCCCGATCGGCCGCCCGGAGACGTTCTTCGCATACACGAACGCGTGGGGCTCGGCCTTCGCCATGCTGGCGCCGTGCGCGATCTGCGCCATGCTCCACGCCGAGTCGCGAGCCTGGAAGACGCTCCTTCGCTTCGCGATGGCGGCCTCGATCGTCCCGGTCGTCTTCTCGCTCAACCGCGGCCTGTGGCTCAGTCTCGGGCTCGCGCTCATCTACGCGATGTTCCGGTTCTGGCTGCGGGGCGACTTCCAGCAGGCGCTCAAGGTGATCCTGGCGTTCGCGGTGGTCGGAATCATCCTCGTGGTCAGCCCGCTCGGGAACCTCGCCACGAGCCGGTTCTCGCACAAGACGGGTGACACGGGCCGCATCGGACGCGACCTGGGCGCCCAGGAGAAGATCGCCGACTCGCCGATCCTCGGGTTCGGCGCCCCGCTCGGGGCGGTCCAGTCGCCCACGCACAAGCAGTCGAACCTCGGCACCGAGAGCGAGATCTTCCTGCTCGTCTTCTCGCACGGCGTGCCCGGCCTCGCGCTCTTCCTGATCTGGATCTTCTACACGCTCTTCCGCTCGGGGAGGTGGAGGTCGCCGTGGTGCTTCTGGGCGCACGTCACGATCCTCGTGGCCTGCATCCAGCTGCCCTACTACGACATCACGGAGCGCATCCCGCTGGTGATGGTGGCGGCGGCCATCGCCTACCGCGAGATCGCGCGCAACCCTGAGCCGGAGCCCTCGACGCGCGAGCTGCGGCGGGCGCGCCGGCAGGCCCTGGTCCCCGCGTGACGACCCCGTTCGAAGGCAAGACGCTCGTCTTCGTCGGCGGCCTGCACCGCAGCGGCACGTCGCTCCTTCACCGCTGCCTGGCCGCGCATCCCGACGCGAGCGGCTTTCGCGAGACCGGCGTCCCCGAGGACGAGGGCCAGCACCTGCAGTCGGTCTACCGGCCGGCGCGGGCGCACGGCGGCCCCGGCCGCTTCGGCTTCGATCCCGGGGCGCACCTCACGGAGGAGTCGCCGCTCGTGACCGACGAGAGCCGCGAGCGGCTGGCCGCGGACTGGGGCCCGCACTGGGACCTGAGCCGGCGCGTGCTCATCGAGAAGTCGCCCCCGAACCTGATCCGGGGCCGGTTCCTTCAGGCGATGTTCCCGGGTGCACGGCTCGTCATGATGATGCGCCACCCGATCGCGGTCGCGTGCGCGACCCGCAAGTGGTCGTGGAGCTCGTACAGCGCGCTCGTCGAGCACTGGCTGGTGTGCCACGAGACGCTGATCGGCGACGCGCCGCATCTGCGCGATCCGGTGATCCTGCGCTACGAGGACCTCGTGGCCGACCCGGACCGCGTTCTCGAGGCGGCGTTCCGGGCGGCGGGCCTCGCCCCGCACCCGAGCGGCATCACCGTGCGCACCGGCATCAACGACGCCTACTTCCGGCGCTGGTCGGGGCGGCGCTGGAACCCCGTGAAGCGCGCCGACACCGACCGGGCCGTGCACCGGTTCGAGGAGCGCGTGCGCCGGTTCGGCTACAGCCTGCGCGAGCCCGGCCGGCTCGATGTTCCACCGGAGCCCGCGATGGCTCGGTCGCTCGCGGCATCGGGGGCGTGATGCGGCGCGAGCGCGGCGCCCGGAACGACAACTACTCGCGCGTGCCCGAGCCCGTGGCCGACGCCGTGAAGGCGGCCTACGTCCGGGCGCGCATGCTGAACGCCGGCTCGCGGCCGCTGCCGGATTTCCTCATCATCGGTGCGCAGCGCTGCGGCACGACCTCGCTCTACCGGTACCTGGACCAGCACCCGCAGGTGATCGGGGCGGCGCCGTCGAAGGGCGTGCACTACTTCGATGTCAACCACGAGCGGAGCCTGCGCTGGTACCGGGCCCACTTCCCGACCGAGCGCACGCGCGAGCGGGCGGGCAGCGGCGCCGTCACGGGCGAGGCGAGCCCGTACTACGTGTTCCACCCGCACGGGCCCGACCGCGTGCGGGCCGCCGTCCCGAACGTCCGCCTGATCCTCATGCTCCGCGACCCCGTCGTCCGCGCCTTCTCGCAGTACCAGCAGGAGTACGCGCGCGGCTTCGAGGACGCCGAGACGTTCGAGGAGGCGCTCGACCTGGAGCCGGGCCGCTTGGCCGGCGAGCGCGAGCGGATGCTGGCCGACCCCGGCTACGACAGCCCGGCGCTCCAGCACCATGCCTACGTCGCCCGCGGCGAGTACGCGCCGCAGCTCGAGGCGTGGCGCGCGCGCTTCGACCCGGCCCAGATCCACGTGATCGTGGCCGAGGAGTTCTTCGCCGACCCGGCCGCCGCGTACCGGGGCGTGCTCGACTTCCTGGGCCTGCCGATGCCCGCGCGGCCGCCGCAGTTCAAGGCGTTCAACGCCCGCCCGGCGGGCGGCATGGCGGCGGAGACGCGCGAGCGGCTCGCGGCCGGCTTCGCGGAGCCGAACCGGCGGCTCGAGGAGCTGCTCGGCCGGCAGCTCGCATGGACGAGCCCCAACGGGGCCTCCGATGGCTGACGACGGCGTACGGGCCGAGCGCGAGTCCGACCTGAAGAGCGTCGCCCGGGGCGGCACGCTCAACTTCATCGGCTCGGTGGTCAACGGCGTCCTGCAGTTCGTGCTGGTCGTCGTCGTGACGCAGGCGCTCACGAAGCGCGAGGCCGGCGCGTTCTTCGAGGCCGTCGCGCTCTTCATCATCCTCTCGAACACCTGCGAGCTGGGCGCCGACACCGGCCTCACCCGGATGATCCCGCGCCTTCGCGTGCTCGGGCGGATCGCCGACATCCGCCGCAGCATGGCGGTCGGGATCCTGCCGGGCTTCGTCGCCGGGATCCTGCTCGCCGAGATCACCTTCTTCCTGGCCGACCCGCTGGCGGCGATCTTCACGAACCACCAGCACACCGACGCCGAGCGGGTGGCGACCTACATCCGCGTCCTCGCCGCGTTCCTGCCGGTCTCGGCGGCCTACACGGTCTCGATCGCCGCCACGCGCGGCTTCGGGACGATGCTCCCGAACGCCCTCGTCGACCGGATCGGGCGGGCCGTGCTCCAGTTGATCGGCGTCGGCGCGGTCGTGATCGCGGGCGGCGGTGCGTTCGGCGTGGCGCTCGGGTGGGGCATGCCGATCCTGCTGGCGTTCGGGGTGGCCCTGGTCTGGCTGGTGCGCCTCATCACCAAGGTCGAGAACCAGCCGGGCGAGCGGGTCGCGCCGACGAGCGCCGGCGCGCTGTGGTCGGAGTTCTGGAAGTTCACGGCGCCGCGCGGCCTGACGGGCGTCTTCCAGGTGACGATCCTCTGGATCGGCACGCTGCTCGTGGGCTCGCTCCTGGATGCCGCCCATGCGTCGGTCTACACGGCATCCACGCGCTACCTGGTCGCCGGCTCGGTCGTGAACTACGCGATCATCACCGCGATCGCGCCGAAGCTCTCCGAGCTCCTCTCGGGCGACGAGCGCGAGCGGGCCCGTGACGTCTACCAGGTGGCGACGTGCTGGCTCATGACGCTCGCCTGGCCGCTCTATTTCACGCTTGCGATCTTCGCGCCGCTCCTCCTCAAGGTGTTCAAGCCGGAGTACGTGACCGGCGCGACGTCGCTCGAGATCCTGGCGCTGGCGATGCTGGTCGCGACGGCGATCGGGCCGGTCGACATCGTGCTGCTCATGGGCGGCCGCAGCATGTGGAACCTGTTCAACGTCGTCGTCGCGCTCGTGCTGAACCTGGCCCTCAGCTTCGTGCTCGTGCCGCGGATCGGCATCGCCGGCGCGGCGTGCGCCTGGGCGGCGTCGATCCTCTTCAACAACATCGCCCCGCTGGCCGAGATCCGCGCGTTCCTGAAGCTGCACCCGTTCGGGCGCGGGTTCCCGGTGGTGAGCACGAGTGCCGCGCTGTGCTTCGGTGCCTTCGGGATGGCCATCCGGATGAGCGTCGGGCTCAGCATCCCGTCGTTCGCGGTCTACCTCATCGTCGCGAGTGTCGCCTACGCCGCGCTCATGTGGCGCTTCCGCAGCCGCGCCGAGCTCGAGCTCCTGGCCGGCACGCTCCGCGCCCGCCGCGGCCGCCGCGCGCGGCCCGTCACTGCATAGCGCGCAGGGCGTTCTCGAGCTGGATCGCCTCGGCCGTCGGCGACCCGGTGCCCTGGAGGAGGCCGAAGCCGCCGCCGCGGGCCAGGTTCCAGCGTGTCCACGAGATGTTCTCGCTGGCGAAGATGCCGAGCATCTGGCGCTGGTACTCGAGCGCGCCGGGGACGCCGGTGTGGATGCCCCACTCGCCGACGAGGAGCGGGATCCGCCATTCGGTCGTCCGCTTCAGCGGCACGGCCAGGACGGCCGCCTGGGAGGCCGCCGTGCCCGCGTAGCGCGCGGCCTTCTGGTTGTGCGTGGCGGGCCAGCTCGGCGTCCAATCGTTCCCGTTGGAGGTGAGGCCGATCCCGGGAATGCCGTTGAAGTAGTCGTGGTAGTCGAGCGCCAGGTGGTCGAGCGGGCCGAAGGCCTTGAGGTCGGCGGTGCCGACGCCCTCGCCCCCGCCGCGGCACATGATGAAGACGGTGCGGCCGGGGTCGACAGCCCGGATGACCTTGCGGATCTCGGCCTGCCACTGGAGCATCGTGTCGGTGGCGGACGTCGAGTCGCCGAGGCCGCCGGGGTGCGGCTCGTTGAAGACCTCGTAGCCGACCACGTTCGGGTCGTCGGCGTAGCGCTTCGCCATCATCGCCGCGAACGACGCGTAGCCGTCCTCAGAGCGGGCGGCCTCGCTGGTCCAGAAGGCCTTCTTGGCGTCGGACTCGCCGCGCTTCGTGTCGGGGAAGCGGCCGTCCGCGTAGTACCAGCCGGGCACGCCCGAGGCGTTGCAGTCGGACACGTTGCTCTTGCACTCCACCTTCGCGAAGTACGGCGACCAGTGGAACTGGTGGAAGTCGATGAGGACGTTCACGCCGGTCTTCTGGAAGTCCGCCACGGCTCCGTCGAGCTGCTGGAGGAAGGCCTCGTTCCAGTGGTGCGTCGCGCCGTTCGGCGCGGTCGGCTCGACCGTGCTCCACGGGGCCATGATCCGCACGAAGTTCGCGCCCATCGAGGACGCCTTGTCGTAGACGATCGCGCTCGAGTTGACGGCCACATTCACGCCGCGAAGGACGACGGGCGAGCCCGTGCGAGCGTCGACGAAATGGCCGTTCTGGGTGCTGATCCAGGGCGCGACCGCGTTGGCGGCGGGGTGCGGCAGCGTCACCCGGTGCGGCTTCGTCGTCGAGCCGCAGCCGGCCGTGACCAGGGCGAGCACAAGCCCGGCCGAAAGGAGCCTCGTCCACATGATCCCAGTGTACGGTCGGCTGCCCGATTGGGAAGCGGGCTGTCATACTCGTCCAATCGAGACCGACCCAACGATTCTGGCTCGCACCTACGTCGAGACGATCACGCGCGTCGCGGCGAGCGGTGGTGACGACGAGGTGCTGGAGCTCGTCCACCCGGCGGCCGAGCTCAGGCCCATCATCACCGGCGACGTCCATCGCGGCCGGGAGGGCGCCGCGGCCTGGATCGGGGCGGCCCGCGAGGCGCTTGTGTGGGAGCCGGTCATCCGGCGCGTCGTCAAGGTCGACGACAGTACCGCCGTTGCGATCATCCACCTGCACGCCTCGCGCCTGCGCCAGGGGATCGTCGACTCCGACATCGCCTGGGTGGCCGAGTTCACGGACGGGCTGCTCCGCCGGGCCACGGCATACCCGAGCGTGGA
>Ga0075434_100002569_pt1 | contig 16030 bp, 10 predicted proteins | sample RhiMethybrSRZTD3_FD_75298 | JGI IMG/M metagenome (GOLD analysis project Ga0075434, IMG submission 75298) | Populus rhizosphere microbial communities from Tennessee, USA - Rhizosphere MetaG P. TD hybrid SRZTD3 | ecosystem: Host-associated > Plants > Roots > Rhizosphere > Soil | place: USA... | reverse complement strand
CGAATCCGACGTGTCCTGCAGCCGCTGGCTGACGAACAAGCGCGTGCGCCGACCCTTCGTCATGCGGACCTCGCGGTTGAACCGATCCAGCACCTCGACGTACGCATTCGCCATCGCAGCGGCACGCTTGGGATCGCGGTCCTCGACGTCGATGGTGATGATGGCTGCGTCGTTCACGGCGAATCGTGCGTGGCGACCCAACTCCCTGAGCGCGTCGGCCATCAGTCGCCTCTTGTAACGGCTTCTTAGGTCGAATTTCTCGACGATCTCCTCGCCGATGCGCCGGCTCTTCAGGATCTCGACGAACACGTCCGCAGGCTGGGCCTCGGTCGGGATCTTGACGCCGGGCACTCCGAGCCCCTTCAACATGCTCGTGAGACCTACACCGGAGTCCTCTTCGTTCGGAGGAAGCAGCGAGGCCGAGGCCCGATACCAGGATGGGAGCAGGAGGGCCGCGAGGATCGCAAGCGTGGTCGTCGCCGCGGCGAAGAGGCCAATGAACCGAGCCCGGCGCCGCAGGCGAACCCAGAGCAACCTTAGCTCGATCGTCCGGTCGTCGGGACCATCGGAGGATGGATCGCGGCGATGCACGACCTCGGGACGAAACGAGTCAGTCGGCATGGGATAGGGACCGGGTCATCGCTTGCGGGCGAGGGCGGCGATCACGTCCCCCATTCCAAAGCGCGCACCGACCTTGTCGATGGTGAAGAACGCCTGTTCCGCGGCACTGAACCGCCGCAGATTCGTCATCGGAAACCATGTCGGGTCCCCCCATGCGGGTTTGTGCACCTCGAGGATCTCGAAGCCCGTGAGGTCCAGCAGCCGGACGAGGTTCCGCTCGGAAAAGGTATAGAAATGCTCCGGTGGCGTGAGCCGGCCGTATCGCTTGCGCAGGTTCTTGTTCGTGAGCCTCTTGACGACGAAGGCGGAAAGCCGCTCGCCCAGCAGGCGACGGATCGCCAGCTCGACGTGTGTCTTGAGGCCGTCGCCGTTGTCCGTGTCCACCATGATCACGCCTCCGGAACGGAGCAGGTCGGCCGCGTGCCGGGTGGCGGCGACCGGGTCCACGAAGTGCTCGATCACGCACCCGAACTTCACGAGGTCGAAAGACCCCGCGGGCGCCTGGTAGTCTTCGAACCGGCTCACGATCACATCGAAGCCCCACTGCTCCCGAGCGAGCCGCGCCGAATACTCCGAAACCTCCACGAATGTCACGTTCCAGCCGCGCGGAATCAGGACGTCCATCGCGCGATTGGTGGCGCCGATGTTGAGGGCGCGCCCCGGACGAACGAAACGCTCGGCGAGTTCCATCTGACGGCCGGTCGCGTCACGCATCGCCTGAAGCCAGGGCTCGTCGACGCTGCTCTCACGTTGCGCGGTCATGTAGAAGTCGTCGTAGACGCCTTGCAGCTGCTCGAACCCGAAATCGGGGATGGGATGGGCGAACAAGAGTCTACAGCGACGACATCGTACGGCGTCGTAGGTGCGGCCGTCGCGCTCCGATGTGAGCGTGGCCATGACACGGAGGTCCGTGCTACCACAAACGTTACAGGTAGTAGCGACGTCCGTGTGCATCGGGGCCCCCTCACGACCTCAGCCCGGTCCTGGGCCGAGTCGGAGCATTCTCGGCTCGCGTGCTCGGCGGGTCAAGAAGTGTGCGCTCGACGCGCTCGCGTGCCCGACCCTCGGGAGCTCCCGCATTGACGCTGTGGAACCCAGTCCCCCATCCTCGCTGCACATGCCTCGTGAACTTGATCCCGGTGGTCTCGGGCGACCCATTCCGATGACCGAGGGCACCACGCGCGAGCCCGCCGAGCTCTACCTGGAGCTCCTGAAGCGCGTGCTCACGCGCTCGCTGTTCGACCGCCACTACCATCGCTTCGAGTTCGCGAGGGGCGATCCCCGGCGCGCGCTGTTCGCGCCCTTACGGAGCGCACTCTCCGCCCGCCGGCTTGAACTGGTGAAGCTCGCCGACCCGAAGGCGCGGGCCGAGGGCCGGGACTGGCCCGCGGACGCCGAGAGCATGATCGGGAGCAAACGCATGGACAACCTGCACGCCTGCGTCGCCGACGTGCTGCGCCGCGGCGTGCCGGGGGACCTGATGGAGACGGGCGTCTGGCGCGGCGGCGCGGTGATCTTCATGCGCGCCGCGCTCGAGGCCTATGGCGACGCCACGCGGCGGGTGTGGGTCGCGGACTCGTTCGCCGGCCTGCCGGCGCCCGATGCGCGCTACGCCGCCGACCGCGGAGACGTACACCACGGATTTCGGGCGCTGGCGGTGTCTCTGGAGCAGGTGCGCGCGAATTTCGCGCGCTACGGCTTACTCGACGAGCGCGTGCGCTTCCTGGAGGGCTGGTTCAAGGACACGCTGCCGGGCGCGCCAATCGGGCGCCTGGCGGTGCTGCGGCTGGACGGCGACATGTACGAGTCCACGATGGACGCGCTGCGCCCGCTCTACCCCAGGCTGTCGGTGGGCGGCTACCTGATCGTGGACGACTACGGCGTGGTCCCGGGCTGCAAGCAGGCGGTGGACGAATACCGCGCCGAGCACGGCATCGCGGAGCCGATCGTCGACATCGACGGCTGGGGCGTCTACTGGCGGCGGGAGCGGTGACTCGGTAAGCCGCTGAAAGGGCACCGTGCGCCTGATGCGCAACGCCCGTCACGGTACCTGGCCCAGCTTCATCAGCTCCGCGGCCAGCTTCGATGAGCCGGGCGCCGCCGCCTGCCCGCGCCGGAGCGCGTTCAAGGCTGCGGCCCGGTTTCCCATCGCCGCGAGCAGCTCCGCCTCGAATGCGTACGCGTCTGCGTTGCCGGGGGCCAGGACCTGCGCCAGCGCGAAGCTCGCCAGGGCGCCCTTCGCGTCGTGCTTCTGGATGGCCAGGAGGCCGGCCACGACCTCGGCGTCGCTCTTCACTTGGGCGTCGCTCGACGCGCGCGCTCGCTCGACGGCCTCCTGGGCGCCGGCCAGGTCGCCGGCGGCGCGCCGGCGATTGGACAGCATCACCCACGCCTGCCCGTTCTCCGGGTCGATCGCCACGGCCCGCTCGAGCGCAGCCTTCGCCTCCTCCGGCCGGTTGCCTGCGAGGTCGTTCGTCGCCTGATCCTGGGCGGCCCGGCTCTGGACCCTTCGCACGCTCGCGGAGTAGAGCGCCGCGAGCGAAGCGGCCGCCTCCGGCACGTCCTCGCGCGCGGCGGCGATCGTCCGCGAGGCGCGCGCGGAGTCCCCCTCCTCGAGCAGCCAGCGGCTGCGATCGCGGTACCACTCCGCTGCCGGCCACGCGGAGAAGAGCGGCCCCGCCGGCATGGACGCCACGAAAGGCACCCGGCCCAGCACGTCCGGATGGCCCAGGACCCATGCGCGACCCACCTCCACCAGGTCCCGCGCCGCTCGATACTCGACGACCGGCCGATCGTCGCGATTGAACGGCGCTCCGGAGACGATCGACCGCACGGACTCGAGCGGCGCCGACCAATAGGCAGCGACCAGCTCCGGCTCCGGCAGGCGCGCGCGATCCAGCATGCGGCGGGCCGCCGGCGTGCGCAGACGCGCGAGGTCGAGATGCCGGCCCGGAGGCGCGGCCACGAGCAGCAGGTCCCCGGCGCGCCAGATGCGGAACAGCTGCCCCTGCGGGAACACCTCGATGAAGGAGCGGAGCAGCGTCGCGAACGTCTGCGGCGAGAGCTCGTAGAGCTGGAGCCACTGGCAGAAGACACCGTCGGGCTCGAGGCGCGCCCGCACGGCGCGATAGAAGTCCACGGTGAACAGGTTGTTGACGCCGGCAATCCATGGATTCGATGGCTCGGAGACGACGAGCCCGTACTGGTCCGGCGCGTAGAGCAGGTGCGTGCGCGCATCGCCCAGCACCAGCGTCGTGCGCGGGTCGTCGAGCGGGTCCTGTCCTTTGGCGTGGAACCAGCGCGACGCCGCCACAACGCCCGGCTCCAGCTCGGCGACGGTCGTGGGTCCCGCGCCCGCGGCCAGCACGCCCGCCGTGGTGACGCCGGAGCCCTGGCCGATCACGAGCGCGCGCGAGCCGGAGTCGGCCAGCGCGCCCGGCAGCAGGCCCAGCATCACCTGCGTCTCCATGTCCCCCGTGCTGGCGTCCACCTTGCCGCCCACGCGCAGCCACAGGTCGGTCCCGGTCTCGTCGGTCCCGAGGATCACGGAGGCATTGATGCCCTCGCGGTAGTAGAGCACGCGGTCGTTCTCGGAGGCGCGCCGCACGGCGTCCGGCGCGCCGCGCGCGAACGTGTTCACCCGCACCGCGGGGCCCGGCCGGTAGACGCCCATGGTCATGAGCGCGGGCTCCCACGGCGGCGCCAGGAACAGGAACACGACGGTCACGAACGCGGCGAGGATCCCGGTCATGGCCGGGGCGGCGCGCAGCTCGCGCCGCCTCCACGCCAGGAGCAGCGCCCCGACACCCACCGTGCCCGCGAGCGCCAGGGCCAGGACGTGCGTGCCCTGAATGCCGAGCTCGGGCACGAGCACGAAGCCCGCAACGAGCGAGCCCGCGATCGTGCCGGCGGTGTTCACCGCGTACGCGAACCCCGCGGCGTGGCCGCCGTCCCGGCTCTGGAGGAGCCGCACCGCGACCGGGAACACGGCGCCCAGGATCACGCACGGAGCCCCGATCACGAGCGCCACCGTGCCCGCCTCGGCCAGGAGCAGGCCGCGCCAGTCGGTTCCCGCCCTCACCCCCATCTCCAGCATGCGCTGCGGCAGTCCCGAGAAAGCCTGGAGCGCCACGGCGGCGCTGGCCGCGAGCAGGAGCTGGAGCGCGCCGAAGCCGGCGAGCGTGGCCACCCGCGGCAGGCGCGGGCTCACGAGCGCCGAGCCGACGGCGATCCCGAGCAGGTAGACGCCGAGCACAGCCGAGAACGAGTAGACGGACGAGCCGAACACCAGGCCGAAGAGCCGCACCCACGCGAGCTGGAACGCGAGCGCGCCGAAGCCGGAGAGGGCGAAGAGCGCCGCGACGGCGCGGCGCGACGCGGGATCGAGCAGCGCCGCGGGCGAGACGAGCGTGGCCGCGCCGGCGCGCCGGGCCTCGTCCTCGGGATCGGCCGTGCCGCCCGGCGCAGGCGAAGCGCGGCCGGGAGCCCCTGCGATCCATGCGAGCGACGCGACGGCGAGGTTCAAGGCCGCCGCCACCAGCGTGGTGGCGGTGAGCCCCAGGCCCGGCAGCAGCAGGAAGCCCGCGGTGAGCGAGCCGGCCACCGCGCCGAGCGTGTTGAGCGCGTAGAGTCGCGCGAGGGCGGCGCCGACCCGTTCGCGCTCGACGTGCGCCACCAGCACCGGCAGCGTGGCGCCCATCAGCGCCGCCGGCGGCACGAGCGCGAGCATCAGGAGCCCCAGCCGGGCCGCGGCGAACGCCGGGCCCTCGCCGCCGAGCCCGCGGTAGAGCGCGCCCACGAGCGGGTGGCCGGCGCGCAGCATCGGCAGCACCGCGATGCCGAGCAGCCCGACGCCCAGCTCCAGCAGAGCGTACGTGCGCGCGCCCCTCCCGCGCCGGGCGAGCGGCACGCCGAGCAGACGCGCGCCCAGCGCGAGCCCGAGGAGGAACGACGCCACCACGGCGGCCGCCGCGTGGAGCGAGCTGCCGAGGACGTACGCCAGCTCCTTGGACCACACCACTTCGTAGAGGAGCCCGGCGCCGCCGGAGACGAAGAAGCAGACCGCAGCCCATGCAGGAAGCCGCGAGCCCGTGTGGCTCTTCGCGGGTTCGGGAGCGACCGCGGCCAGAGGCATCATGTCTTGCGGAACACGGCCGAGCCCCATTGGTCGGGCAGCTCCACGGCGCGCTCGGGCTTGTCGGCCAGGAATTCGGTGAGCGCCCGCCTGCACGCCCAGTTCGATTCGGGGCTGTTGTAGTCGTGGACGAAGCAGTAGCCGCCGCGCGCGAGCCGGGGATAGAAGAACCCGAGTCCGGCCAGCGTGGGCGCGTACACGTCGAGGTCCATGAGCACGAACGCGAAGCGCTTCCCCTCGAGCCCCACGGTGGTGTCGGGGAAATGGCCGGCGTGGAACACAACGTTCGCCGCGCCGCCCAGGGCCTGGCGCACCCGCTCGGCGCTCGTGTCCTGGAAGCGCGTGTCGGCGGCATTCTCGGGCTCGCGGTCGTGCTCGGCGAACCCCGTGAACGTGTCGAACAGGTGGAGCGCGCGCCCCGGCGCCAGGCGGATCAGGAACCGGCTGGTCGTGCCGCGGTAGACGCCGACCTCGGCGAGGTCGCCTGCGACCTGGTCCCGCTGGAGCGTGCGGATGGCCAGCGCCAGGCTCGCGTAGCGGACCGGATCGCCCGATGCGCGCACGAGCCGGGCGATGGCCGGCTCGTAGCTGGGGAAGCGGATCAACTCGCTGTCGGGCGCGAGCCGGTGGCGGATCCGTCGAGCCGCCCCGAGCAACCCGAAACGGTCGAGCCATCGCTGCGCGGGCGAGCTCATGCGCCCCTCGCGGCGCGCGTGGCGAGCGCCTCCTCACACAGCTCGACGGTCCGCCGTGCGACCACGTCGCGGCCGTGGCTCGGTCGCAGGAACGCGTGCGCCGATGCCGCGAGAGCGGCGGTGCGCTCCGATTGCTCGAGCAGCGCGAGCGCCGCTTCGCCGAGCTCCCGGGCGGTCCCGCCCTCGAGATAGTGCCGCCCCGGCTCGAGCCCCAGACCTTCCGCCCCGAGCGGCGTGGCGGCCACGGGCACGCCCGCGGCGATCGCCTCCACCGTTTTCACCCGCATGCCCGCACCGTACCAGAGCGGGACGACCATGCCCCACGCGCGCGCGAGCTCGGGCGCGAGGTCGGGGACGAAGCCCACGGGGTCGGCCCCGAGTTCGCGCGCGAGGACGGCCAGGCGGGGTGCGATGTGGCGCCCGACGATGCGCAGCCGGGCGCCCGGGACGCGGGCGCGCACGAGCGGCCAGCCTTCTTCGAGGAAGCGGCGCGCGCCCACCGCGTTCGCCTCGCGGTCGAACGAGCCGATGATGAGCAGCGTGGGCTCCGCGGACCGGGCCCGCGTGGCCGGGTTCGCGAACTCCGCGCTCGCCGGAACCGCCTCCACGCGCACGCCCGGGGCGAACGCGCGGATGGCTCTCGCCTCGTCCTCGTGCATGGCCAGCACCAGCGCCATCGCGCGGCACAGCCCCGCCTCCGCGCCGCGCATCCGCCGGGCCTGGAGCCTTCCGTACGCGGCGACGGCGGGGTTGCGCGTTTCGCGCGCGAAGCGCGCGAGCCAGAGCTGCTCGAGATTCTGCTGGCGCAGCACGTTCACGCTGTGCGGCAGCGCGTCCACGTACGGCGCCATGTGCAGGTTGTTGATGAACGCCAGGTCCGGGCGCCACGCGGCGACGATCTGGCGAAGGCCACGCTCGAACGCGCGCGAGTGGAACCGCGCGAGCGTGTAGGGCCAGCGGCCGAGCACGCCGAGCGCGAGTGCAACCAGCTCGGCGGGCGGGCGGTGCTCGACGAAGCTGGTGGCGACGCCGCGCTCGATCAGCGGGGCCGGGACTGCCGTCTCCGCCTCCCCGGGGCGTCGCATGACGACGAGCCGCGTCTCGAAGCGCCCGGCGAGCGCCAGCAGGTCCTGCCAGAGCACCACGCGCCCACCGTCGTCCTGTGGCCAGGGCGCGCGCGGCACGAGGAACAGGCAGCGCGGTCGGCTCGATGCGAAGGAGAGGCTGGGCACGGGAGCGGCGAAAGTAGCGGCGAGCCTCGAAATCCGCTAATCCGCGGCGAGAGAGAGCCCGGGGGCTTGGCGGGGCGGGGGGCGAAGTGGGGGTCTCGTCCAGGGGGCGTCTGGCGGCGCGTGGGAGCCATGGACGGCGGAGCGCGCCGCCAGTCGAGGGAGGAGGATGCAGGATGCATCCGACGACCGTCCCCCTAGACGAGGCCCCCCGAGCCCCCCGTCACGCCAAGCCCCCGGGCGCTCGCGCGTGTGCGGGAAACGGGAAACGACCACTTCGCCCCCCGCCCCGCCAAGCCCCCGGGCCTACGCGCCCTCGCTCTCGCCTCTCGGGACGATGTCGAAATCGCCGGCGAGCACGCGCTCGAGCCGGCCCGTGCGCCAGCCGCGCACCGAGTCGCGCACGAGCGGTGACGGCGTGCCGCGATAGCGGCGGACGATCGTGGGCTGCGGCGCCGGCGCGCTCGCCAGGGATTCTGCCGCCTGCTGCGTCAGCTCGGCCTCGCCGCCGCGCACCGGCACGGGCGGCTGCGCCAGCACGCGCACGCGCACGCTCACGCGCTTGACGCCGCCCTCGGCGTTGCTGCCCCACTCGAGCACGTGCAGGCCGTCCTCCGGCGCCAGCGCCACGTACGAGGAGAAGCCGCTCACCGCCAGCCACACCGTGTCGCCGGCGTAGCGCGCGCTCGGCTTCAAGACCGCGATGCGCATGCCGCGCTGCCGCGCCCACGCCTCGTACATCGCGGCGATGCGCCGCGCGAAGTCCAGCTCGCTCTGGCGGTCCGGGCCGTCGGGACCGGCCTGCACGTACACGAACGCGTCCCGCGGTCCCGTCGTGAGCGCCTCGTCCGCTGCGGCCTCGAGCAGCAGCATCTGCTGCGCGAGCCGCTCCACCATGTTCCGCGGCCATACCTGCCGCTGCCGGCCGCTGTCGTTGTCGAGCCGTGCCAGCAGCGAGCGCGCCGAGCGCGCTCCGGCCTCGATCCGGTCCATGTACTCGGCGCGACCCAGCACCTCGAAGCGGTCGCTCCGCTGCCAGAAGCCCTCCGTGGCGGGCATGGCGAGCCAGCGCGCCTTGGTCTCGGTCCACTCGGCGCCGTCGATGCGGGCGCCGAAGCGCCCGAGGCTGTCGCGCAGCTCGCCCATCTCGCCGGCGGTGCCGCGCGCGTCCCATGCGATCGCGCGCAAGTCGGCGGCGCGCGTGGCCGCGGGCAGCGTCACCGGCATCGTCGCCGGCGCGTCGGGGTCCACGAACTCCACCGCCAGTGCGTTGCCGTCGGTGCGCACGAACAGGAACTGGTCACCCTCCGGCACGCGACGCTCGACGATCGTGCGCGCGAGCGGCGACAGCAGGTAGCGCTCGAGGCTGCGCTTGAGGGGCCGCGCGCCCAGGTCGGTGGTGAAGCCGCGGTCGAGGAGGAAGTCGAGCGCTCCCTCCTCGATCTCCACCGCCCACTCGCGGCGGCGAAGGCCGCGGCGGGTGGACGCGTCCGCGATCTCCTTCAACAGGATGCGGCGCATGACGTCGCGCGTGAACGGCCGGAACACGACGACGCGATCGAGCCGATTCCGCAGCTCGGGCGCGAACGTGCGGGAGACCGAGCGCTCGACCGCCGCGGAGCTGAACCCGTCTGCGCCGTCCGCGAATCCCAGCCGTTCGCCCGATGCCAGCATCGCGCCCAGGTTCGAGGTCAGGATGATGATGCTGTTGCGGAAGTCGGCGGTCTCCCCCGCGGCGTCCGTGAGCCGGCCGTCGTCGAAGACCTGGAGGAACAGGTTCCACACGCGCGGGTGCGCCTTCTCGAACTCGTCCAGCAGCACCACCGAGAACGGCTGCCGGCGGATCGCCGCAGCGAGCGAGCCCCCGCTCGCGGGGGCGATGCCCGCGGGCCCGGCGGCGCCGATGACGCGATCGAGCCCGATCCCGTCGGAGAGCTCGCTCATGTCGATCCGCAGCAGGCGGTCCTCGGATCCGAACAGCCAGCTCGCGAGCGCCTTCGCCAGCTCGGTCTTCCCCGTCCCCGTGGGACCCGCGAACAGGAACACGCCGTAGGGGCGGGCGGGATCGTTCACGCCCGCCTTGAGGAGCGCGAGCCGCTCGACGAGCGCGTTCACGGCATCGGGCTGGCCGATGACCCGCTCCTCCAGGCGCGCGCGGAGGGCCTCGAGATCGAGCGGCCGCTGCTCGTCCAGGAGCTCGCCGGGGAGCCCGGTGAGCGAGGACACCGCCTGGAGCACGTCCTCGTGCCTGAGCGCCACGGCGGGCGCATCCGGGGCGTTGGGCGCCACCGCGGTGACCGCGAGCTCCAACATGCGCAGCACGCCGCCCGGCGCGCGCAGGCTGGAGAGGTATTGGCGCGAGAGCTGCGCCGCCTCGTCGAGCAGCCACGGCTCCACCGTGACGCGCCGCTCGCGCGCCGTGCGCTCCGCCCAGCCGGCGAGCAGCGCCGTGACCTCGGCGTCGCGAGGCGGCGCCATGCGCACGATCTCGAACAGCCGCCCGATCTCGGGCCGCTCGGCGAGCAGGCGGTCCAGCGTGCCGGGCCGCGTCTCGCCGAGCGCGAGGATCTCGCCGGACTCGAACGCGGGCATGAGCTGCTCCAGCGCGCCGGTCGGCGACTGGAGCGCACGCCCGCTCCACAGGAGCTGGTGGAAGTCGGGAACGAGCCACAGCGTCTTCTGCTCCGCCGCGAGCCGCTTGCGCAGCTCGAGCAAACGCCGCTCGAGCATGCCGACGAACGACATGCCGGCGTTGAGCTGCGACGCGCCCGCTTCGTACACGCGCCAGCCGCCGCGCGACAAGTGCGCCGCGACGCGGCGCGCGAGCGCCGTCTTGCCCACGCCGGATTCTCCGACCACCAGCACCGGCCGCGGCGGGTATGCGGTGAGCGCCTTGACCACCTTGTCGAAGCACTCTTCCAGCGTGGTCGAGTGGTAGACGGGGGGCTCGGGCATCTTGCCGCGCTCGTACCACTGCCCGATGCCCTTGAGATCGCCCAGCGCGTCCAGGTCCGGCGGAACCGGCCCCGTCGTCCTGGCCCGACCGCGCGGGGCCGCATCGAGCGCGGCCTGGAGCCCGGCCACGAGCGGCTGGACGAGCGCCGGGTCCTGCTCGGGGATCACGCTCTCGAGCACCTCCTCGATGCGATCGGGGGGCGGCAGCTCCACGCCCTCGAGCGACAGCGGCGCCTTGGCGGCGCGCCGGCGGAGGAAGCGCTCGAGCGCCACCGCGTGGCCACCGCTCGCCCATTGCCGATCGAGCCTCGCCACCACGCGGCCGGCGAGCGACGGATCGTCGGGATGCCACGCCTCGAGCACGCGCAGCACGCCGTCCGCGTTCCAGGGGTGGAAGCGGTTGAGCTGGGACCAGAGCTTCGGCTCCAGCGCCTCGTCGCGCGGCCGCAGCGCGAGCGCGTCGAGCGCTGCGATGGCCGGATAGAGACGCTCGCCCTGCACCAGGTCGACGAGGAGATCCCCGGGCACCTGGGGATCGGAGAGGAGCTCCACCGCCTCGCGGTAGCCGGGCAGCGTCTGCAGGTGCTCGGGGCGCGTCACCTCGGGCGAGACCTGAGTGATCTCGAACAGCAGCGTGTAGAGCCGCCGGAGCAGCGGATCGCTCATGCCGCGATCGGCTCCCGCGGGAAGCGGTACCGGCGCGGCCCCGGCGCCGGGCCGTCGCAGCCGGCCCCAGAGCCAGCTGAACCCGAGCCCGGCGGCGAGTGCGAGGAGAACGAAGAGGCCCGGTGACATGGAGCGGGATGCTAGCCCGGAGGATTCGCCGGCCGCTAGCGCGATGTGCGACGAGCACGCCTGCGCGGCCGGCGGCGGTGCCGCCGCCGGGCGCGCTGCTCAGCTCGCCTTCGCCCGCCATTCCTCCAGCACGTCGCGCAGCGTGTCCCGGAGGGGGCGCTCGGCGCGCCAGCCCAGCTCGCTCGCGGCGAGCGACGGGTCGCCCACGAGCCAGGGGGTGTCGCTGGGCCGCAGCCGGGCCGGATCCACCTCGACGCGAATCTGCACCCGGGCCATGCCGGCGAGCTCGTCCACGACGGCGCGCAGCGGCGCGCCCTCGCCCCGGCTCAGGTTGTACACCGCGCCGCGGCGGCCGCGCTCGATGAGCGCGCAATAGCCGGCGACGATCTCGCGCACGTCGGTGAGGTCGCGCGTCACGTCGAGATTGCCCACCCTGAGCACGGGCTCCGCGCAGCCCGCCTCGATGGCCGCGATCTGCTGCGCGAACGCCGGCACCACGAAGCGCGGCGACTGCCCCGGGCCCGTGTGGCCGAACGGCCGCACGCGCACCACGTCGAGGGCGTACGCGTCGGCGTAGGCGCGCGCCACCTCCTCCGCCGCGGCCTTGCTGAGCGCGTACGGGCTCACCGGGTGGAACGGCGCGTCCTCTGCCGCGCGCGTCCCCGGGGCGATGGGCCCGTACACATCGCTCGTGCTGACGATCACGACGCGTGCGCCCGGGGCGTGCCGGCGCACCGCCTCGAGCAGCGTCCAGGTGCCGGTGACGTTGGCGCGGAACGTCTCCTCCGGCGCTTCGAACGAATGCGCGGCGCTGCTCTGGCCGGCCAGGTGGACGATGGCGTTCAGCGGGGCCGCCGCGATCGCGCTCTCGGTCCGAGGAAGATCGGACAGATCCACCTCGAGCCAATCCTCGAGCGGCGTGCCCGCGGGCGGCGCCCCGAGCCCGACGCCGCACACGCGGGCGCCGCGACCGGCCAGCTCGCGCGCCACGTGCGGCCCCACGAACCCGCCGGCGCCGGTCACGAGCACGCGCGCGCCGCGCAACGCGGTCACGATGGCGCTCCGGGGCGCACGAGCCGCGCGAACTCTCGCCACGACGCGTAGCGGGTCGCGAGCAGCACCGCCCCGGACGCGAACGCCGCCACGCCGCCCGCGACGACGAGCGCCGGCCACGGGCCCGAGGTCGCTCGCACCGCCAGGCTCCCGCCCAGCACGCCCGCCGCCACGGCGAGGCCCGGGGCCAGGAACGGCTCCCACAGCATCCGCGCCACCGGCCAGCCTTGCGCGCGCGCGAGCCGCAGCGCGAACCACAGCGCTGCCCCGGTGTTGGCGACGACGATCGCGATGAGCGCGCCGAGCATGCCCTGCCGAGGCACGAGCAACACTCCCAGCGTGCCGTGGAGCACGAGCGCGAGGGCCGACCATTCGAGCTCGAGGTGCGTGCGGCCCACGCCGCGGGCGATGGCGCCCGACACGCCGCCCGCGACGGCCGCGTACGCCGCGAGCGCGAGCCCGCGCAGCGCCAGGGCCGCACCCGGATCGGGGCGGCCGAGCCACACCGCGTACAGCGCCGGCGCCGCGGCGACGAGCGCGGCCGTCACGACCGCGGCGGCCGCGGTCACGAACCGGCCCGCACGACGGTGCAGCTCGAGCAGCCGCTCCGACTGCGACTGCGCGTGCAGCGTCGATGCCTCGGGGATCATCGCCACGAGCACCAGTTGCGCGAACGTGGACGATGCGGTGGCGACGCGGAGCCCCAGCTCGTAGGGGACCACGGAGACCAGCGACCGCAAGCGCACCAGCATCAGCTTCCCGAGTTGCTGGTGCATCACGGCTACGGCGTTCGCGAGCTGGAGCGGCATGCCGAAGCCGAGCGACGTGCGCAACCGGGCGAGCGCGGCCCGCGGTCCGCCCCAGCGGAAGCCCGGCGCGCCGCGCGCCAGCAGTGCCATGCCGATGAGCCACGCCACGAACCAGGCGAGCAGCACCCCTTCCAGGCACATCGCGAACACGGCGCCGTGCGCGAGCGCGTACAGCAGCGCCGCCACCTGCCCCAGCGACACCGAGAGCGTCACCGCGTTCGCCAGGTCGAACCGATCCCACGCCTGGAGCGCAGCGATCGCGGTGTTGGCCATGCCGGAGCACACGAACACCGGAGCGCCGATGAGGAACGCCAGGGCGGCCTTTTCCCGCGCGGGGCCGGTGATGCGCAGCAGATCGAGCACCGGCTCGCGTGCGACGAGCATCACACCGAGCCACACGAGGCCGAGCGTGAGGTAGCCCAGGACCGCGAGCGTGGCGTACTCGCCGGCCTCGGCGCCGGCATCGCGCGCGCGGGCCGATGCGCCGAAGCGCAGCGCCACCTGCGAGAACCCCAGATCCAGCGCGCCCATCCAGCCGGTGAGCGCGAAGAACAGCGACCAGACGCCGAAGCCCTCCGGCCCGAGCCCCTTCACCAACGCCGGCGTGAGCGCCAACCAGGCGACGAGGGCGACGACGCGGCCGCTCGCCGAGTGGAGCGAGTTGCGTGCGAGCCGCGCCCCCAGTCCGCGCGGCGCGTGTGGTGCGGAAGCCATGCGCGTTAGATGAACCGCCGCCGGCGCGCGCGGAACTCGCGCACCGCGGCCGCGTCGGGGTACGACCAGTAGGTGGCCCGTGAACGGTCCATGGGCTGCCGCGGGGCGTCGCCCCGCTCGATCCGCTCGATCGCCTCGAGGAGCAGGTGGCGCCCCACCTCCACCTTGGACCGCATGACCAGAGAGTGCACGGTGTCGTTCGCCAGGATGGGTACGGCGCGCTGAAGCAGGACGTCGCCGTGGTCCAGCCGCTCGTCCATCCAGTGCACCGTCACACCCGTCTCCGTCTCGCCCTTCGCCAGTACCCAGAACGACGGGAGGAGCCCCTGGTAGCGCGGCAGCAGCGCGCCGTGCAGATTGATGGCGCCGCGCGCGGGCAGCTCGAGCAGCTCCGGGCCCAGCTTCTGCGGGCAGGCGATCGAGACGAGGAGGTCCACGCCCTGCCGGCGCATGCGCTCGCGGAATGCGGGCGCGTTCACGTTCGGCTCCACCGACACCGGCACGCCGGCCCTTCGCGCCGCGCTGCGCACCGAGCGGCTGGGGGCGACCCGCAGGCTTCGGCCGAGCCCGTCGAGCAGGCGATGCCAGGCCAGGTTCACGACCTGGAGCGCGAAATCGCGCGGGCCCATCATGCGCAGGAAGCGCCACGCGTGCCCGCTTCGCAGCTCGCCCGGCACGAGCGCCACGCCCACCACGTCACGCCGCCGCTCGAGCAGGAAGTCCAGGATCCGCGGGATGTAGAAGGCGTCCTCCTGCGTGAGGATCTGGATCTTCACGAGGCTCACCGCGCCCCGGCGCCGGCGAGCTCTTCGGCGAACGCCTCGCGTATCGGCACGAACGCGAAGTCCGCCAGCAGCCTTCGCGTCTTCGCGGCGGTGGAGTCGAGCCGGTGGTAGTGCGTGAACTGCGCGAAGCGTCGCGGCATCTTGACCCGCGGCTGCCCGGGGTCGAACTCCCAGGGGTGCACGTAGAAGACGAGGCCGCAGCTCTCGATCCGGCGCAGATGACGGCCGAGCGCGCGCGTGAGCGAGTAGGGATAGAGCCGAAAGTAGCCACCCCCGCCGAGCGGCACGTTCATCCCCAGCGCGCTCCCCGGCCCCGGCACGCGCACCGTGCTCAGGGGTATCTCGAACAGCCGGCCGCCCGCGGGCGTGCGGATCCAGCCCGGATGGCGCCCCGCGTGGGGAATGCCGTAGCGGTAGTTGTGCGTGGGGAACACGCTCGAGTCGTAGACGAAGCCCTCCTCGACGAGGATGTCGAGCGCCCACAGCGCGTCCTGCGTGATCGAGAAGAACGGCGCCCGGTAGCCCATGACGCGGGCGCCGGCCTGCTGTTCCAGGAGCTGCTTCGACCGCCGCAGCTCGCTGCGGAACTGCTCGGGGCCCTGCCGGTAGACGAAGCGGTGCGAGTGGCCGTGCGAAGCGATCTCGTGACCGCGGGCGGCGAGCCGGGGCACCAGCTGCGGCGTGCGTTCGGCCTGCCAGCCCAGCACGAAGAACGTGGCGCACACGCCCGCATGATCGAGCAGGTCGAGGAGGATCCCCATGCCGGACTCGATGCGCGCGGGGTACGAGCCCCAGTGCTCCATGTCGATCTCGAGGCCCTGGTACCAGTCTTCCAAATCGACGCTGAATACGTTCTTCGTCACCGCGAGCGCCAGTGCTCCAGCATGTCGCGCAGCGTCTGCTCGAACGGGATCGTGGGCTGCCAGCCCGTGGCCTGCACGAACTTCGTGTTGTCGCCGAGCAGGACCTGCACGTCGGAGGGCCGCAACCGCGCGGGGTCCTGCTTCACCTCGATCTTCGTCTTCGTCTGCGCGAGCAGCAGGTCCAGCACCTCGCGGATCGTCCAGCAGCGGCCGCGGCAGATGTTGTACACCTCCCCCGGCTCGCACTTCTCCAGCGCCAGCACATATGCGCGCACCATGTCGCGCACGTCGGTGAAGTCGCGCCGGGCGTCGAGGTTGCCCACGCTCAGCACCGGCGGCTTGCGGCCCCTTTCGATGTCGGCGATCTGCTTGGCGAA
>Ga0075434_100002568_pt1 | contig 16031 bp, 16 predicted proteins | sample RhiMethybrSRZTD3_FD_75298 | JGI IMG/M metagenome (GOLD analysis project Ga0075434, IMG submission 75298) | Populus rhizosphere microbial communities from Tennessee, USA - Rhizosphere MetaG P. TD hybrid SRZTD3 | ecosystem: Host-associated > Plants > Roots > Rhizosphere > Soil | place: USA... | reverse complement strand
ACGGCATGGGACGACTCGAGCCGCCACGCCACCTATCGGCTGAGACAACGCATCGACGGCATGCGGTGAAGGCCGGGGGAGCGTTTCTGCTATGCCTCGTGCTGCCCTCCGTCGCGCGGGGGCAGGCGACGATCGACACGGTGATTGTCGTGTCCCGGAACGTCTTCGACCCTCCGGGCGACACGCCGCGGTTCGTGGCGCGGCTCGGCAACGCGCTGCACATCACGACGCACCCGGGAGTGGTACGGCGGCTCCTGGTGCTCGATGCCGGCGCGCCGCTCGATTCCGCGCGACTGGTCGAGAGCGAGCGGGCGCTGCGCGAAGTCGGCGTGTTCCGCTCGGTTCGCTTCGACACCCTGCGCCTCGGTGATCGCCTGGCGCTGCGGGTCGAGACGGCGGACGGCTGGAGCACGTCGCCCCAGCTGAACTTTTCGAGCGCCGGAGGCTCTTCCACGTGGAGCACGGCGCTCGTCGAGCGCAATTTCCTCGGGACGGCCACGTTCGTGAGCCTTGCGTACGGGAAAACTCCGGACCGCCGCTCGTTCGATGCGCAGTTCGCGAGTCCCGGCTTGGTGATCCGGCACGCGCCGCTCATCCTGGCGTACAGTGATCTGTCGGACGGGCGGATCGGCGCCTGGAGCTACGGGCTGCCGTTCTATCGCACGGATGCGCGCTGGTCGCTCGTCACCGGCGGCGTGGCGGCGCGACACCGCGTGCTCGAATTCACCCATCCCGCGGCCGGTCTCTCCACCGACAGCGCGCAACACCACCTGCTCAGCTTCTGGTTACAGGGCGGCGTCGCGCTGCGCGCCGACGTCGGAGGATACCTGCGACTGTGGGGTGGCGCGGCTTGGCGGCGCGAAATGTTTGCTCCCTACGGAAGTCCACTCGTCGATTCGTCTTTTGGGACCATCGGCGTGGGCATTGAAGCCGCGCGGGTCCGCTACGGCGTGTACACGCACTTGAACGGATTTGCCCGGGAAGAAGACGTCAATCTGTCCTCCGCCCTGCGGATCGGCGCCTGGGCCGCGCCGCGCGCCTGGGGATACCCAGCCGGGCGGGCGGGCATAGGGCCGGAGGCGAGCGGTCAGGTCGCCGCTCGATGGGGGGATGGGTTCGCGTTGCTGCGCGCCGAAGGGCATGGCGTGCTGGGCTCGTATGGTCTCGACTCGGGGCTGGTGCACGCCTCGCTCGACGTGGTCAGCACGCGGCTCACGCGCCAGGCCTGGCTGTTGCACCTCGAGGCGGGGGCGCTCCGGCATCCGGCGTTCGGGCAGGACTTCGATCCCTGGGTGACGCAGAACGGGCCGCGAGGATTCGGCGCGCACGCGTTCACGGGGACCCGGCTCGTGTACGCGGTGCTCGAGGACCGCATTCTCCTCTCGGACGCGCTGTTCGGGGTGCTGGGGATCGGGGCGGCGCCCTACGTCGAGTACGGCGGTGCCTGGTACGGCGATCGCGGAGAGGCGGCTCGCCTCGGTGGCGACCTCGGGGTCGCGCTGCGGCTCGGCTCCGGTCGCTCGGTGCGGGGCGATGTCGCGGAAATCGCCGTGTCCTACCGCTTCGGGGATGGGTTCCGTCCCAGCGGACCCTGGGCGCTGAGCTTCCGGAGAAGCTACACCCTCAAATAAGGCGCTCGACCAGGGACGTAGCGTGGTCGATCACGGCCTGCTCGTCCGCGGAGAGGGCATCGAGGCGCCGAGTCAGGTCAGCGATGCGGCGGTCGCGCCCGCGCCGCAGCACGCTGCGACCGACGCCGGTGGCATGCACGATCGTGGACCGGCCATCCTTCGGATCCGGGACACGGGTGACCAATCCATCGCGCTCGAGGGCCGTGACGAGCCGGCTCATGGTTGGCAGTCGCACCTGCTCGGCGCGCGCCAGGGCGCCGACGGAGCGGGGGCCCCCGAAGACCAGCACGGACAGCGCCGACAGTTTCGCCGGACCGGTCCCGAGGGCGGCGTCGTTGCGGCGCAGGCCGCGGAGCAAATGAATAGCAGCCGAGTGGAGGCGGTCGGCGATCACGGCGGTGGGGGTTGCGCGGGAATCCATCGGGACACAATTTAGTTAGCATAGCTAACCAATTCAAGGTGGCACGATGCGCACGACCGACGACGTCCGGCTGGGGCCGATCGGCCAGATCGCGGTGAACGCCCGGGACCTGGAGCGAGCGGTCCGGTTCTATCGCGACACGTTGGGAATGAAGTTGTTGTTCCAGGTCCCGCAGATGGCCTTCTTCGACTGCGGCGGGGTGCGGTTGATGCTGGGTCTCGCCTCCGAGCCGGCGTTCGACCACCCGGCCTCGGTCATCTATTACCGGGTGCCGGACATCCGCGCCGCGCACCGCGCGCTGGCGGGCCGGGACGTCGAGTTCACCTCGCCACCGCATTTTGTCGCCAAGCTGCCCGATCATGAGCTCTGGCTGGCGTTTTTCCGCGACCCCGAGGGGAACACGCTGGCGTTGATGAGCGAGGTGCGGCCGGCGGCGTGAACGTTTAGTTTCTCTGATTCTCGGGCGCCGTAGCCAAGTGGTAAGGCAGAGGTCTGCAAAACCTCCATTCGACGGTTCGATTCCGTCCGGCGCCTCTCTCTAGCACCCATCTGAAGGTGAAACAGAGTCTCATCGAGTTCGGGTTCGACGTCACCTTCCACTGAGCGGCTGACTTCCATAGCGCCGCTCCGCAGCCCGGGCGTGCGCCTCGAGCCCTTCGGCGCGGCCGAACCAGGCAGCATCCGCAGCGAGACGCTGAGCAGCGCCTGGGTCGTCCACCCGCAGCCAGGTGCGCACCCGGAGGAAGGTCAGCACCGACAACCCGCCCGTCCACCGCGCGGTGCCGCCCGTGGGCAGGACGTGGTTGGGGCCGGCGCCGTAGTCACCGAGCACCTCGCCCGCGCCCGGGCCAATGAACACCGCGCCATAGTGGCTGAGCCGGGGCGCCACCGCCGTGGGGTTCTCCAGCAGCAGCTCCAGGTGCTCGGGGGCGATCGCATCGCACGCGGCGATCCCGTTGTCCATCGTCGGGATCGTTACGGCGCCACCGTTGGCGAGCGCCGCCAGGGCGACGTCCGCCGTGGGGAGATCGGCGAGTTGGCTCCGCAGCTCCATCTCAACGCGCGCCGGTAGCGATGCATCGAGCGACACGAGAACCGGTACGGCATCGGGGTCGTGCTCGGCCTGCGCCAGGAGATCGGCGGCCACGAGCGCCGGATCGGCGCTCGCGTCGGCGAAGACGACAAGCTCCGACGGCCCCGCGAGCGTGTCGATTCCCACTGCCCCGGCTACGAGCTGCTTCGCGGCCGTGACGTAGCGGTTCCCAGGACCGACGACCACGTCGCAGGCTGGGATGGCACCCGCCCCGTAGGCGAGCGCAGCAATCGCCTGCGCGCCCCCCGCGGCGAGCACCGCGTCCGCACCCGCCACCGCCGCGGCCCCAAGCACCAGCGGCCGGGGCTTCGGGCTCGCGACCCATACTTCCCGAACCCCGGCCGCTCGCGCCGTCACGACGGTCATGAGGACCGAGGAGGGCAGGGGATAGCGCCCGCCCGGCGCGTAGCACCCGGCACGCTCGACGGGCGTGACCCAGTGGCCGGCCTCACCGCCGGGCACCGCCACCGTCACGTCGCCGAGCGCGCGGCGCTGGGCTTGTGCGAACGCGCGGATCCGACTCGCCACGCACTCGAGCCGCTCCCGGTCAGTAGGAGCGAGCGAGCCGAGCGCGCGCTCGAGGGCCGGCCGCTCGAACACGAGCGGATCACCGGGCTCGAGCTCGCCGAACCGTTCCGCCTGCTCCCGCAAGGCGGCTTCTCCGCGGCGGCGCACGTCAGCGACGATGGGAGCCGCGGCAGCGAGGGCGTCCGCCGCCACGCCTGTAGCGCGAGGACGCGCCAGCTCGGCCAGCCCGCGGGGCCGCAGCAGCGGAATGGGGAGATGCTCGCTCACTTCACCGCCATGGGCCGGCGGCTCACGGCCCCGTGGCGCCGCGCGAGCTCCGCCCGCACGTCCGCGAGCGATCCACCGGCGCGCACCAGCGCCACCACCGCCATATAGAAGAGATCCGCCGTCTCGTGCACCGCCTCGGCCGCCGTGGCGGTCGTAGCGAGCTCCGCCGCCTCCTCGCAGAGTTTCGCCTCGAGCAGGGCGGCATCGGCGAGCAGCCGAGCCGTGCCGGACTCCGGCTCCTGCCGCGTCCGGCGCGCGCGGATCACCCGCTCCAGATCGCTGAAGTCAAAGTTGTCGGGCCAACACGACGCTCGGTGCAGGTGGCAGAACCCCACACCATGCTGGCGCACAGTGAACCGGAGCGCGTCGCGATCACAGTCGAGATCGACGCGTACCAACTCCTGGGTGTTGCCCGACGTCTCCCCCTTCACCCACAGCGCGGCGCGGGAGCGCGACCAATACACCCCGCGCCGCTCGGTCACGGCTCGTTCGAGCGATTCCCTGGTGCTCCACACGAGGCCGAGCGTCCGACCCAGCTCGTCGCACACCACGGTGGGCCACAAATCGGTCTTCATTCCTTGTCCTGGCCTCACCCCCTGTCCCCCTCTCCCCGTCGGGAGAGGGGGGACGAGCGACGCGGCTACAGCTTCACCGAGCGACAGGCGCCCGGCATAGAGCGCCATGCCCACCTGGGCGTCCGCGCCGAGCGCGTCGAGCGCCGCGACTTCGGCCGTGCTAGTAATTCCGCCCGCCGCCGTCACCCGAGCCGGGGCCGCCGCGGCAACCGCGGCGCGCACGGCCTCCAGATCGAATCCTCCCAGCGTGCCTTCGCGCTCCACCTGTGTGACCAGGACCCCCCCCACGAGCGGCGCCAACTCGGCGATACGATCGAGGACGCGTACGCCGGTCTTGGTGCGCCAGCCGTCGACCACGACCTCGCCCCGCTCGGCGTCGACGGCGGCGACCACGCGCTCGCCGGGCAGGCGGCCGCACAGGTCCGGACTTGCGGCGGTGCCGAGGACGATCTTCGTCGCGCCCGCGTCGAGCCACGCGCGGGCTGTGTCGAGATCGCGAATGCCGCCGCCCACGCGGCAGGGCGCGCGGCGGACCATGGTGCGGATTACGGCGGCGTTCGAGCCGCGTCCGAGGGCGGCGTCGAGATCCACCACCGCCACTTCGCCGGCTACCGCGAACTGCTCCAGCCGCTCCAGCGGGTCTCCGCCGTCGAGCACGAACTCTCGTCCATGCCGCAGCTGGACCGCCCTCCCGTTCATTAGATCTATGCTCGGGACGATCATCGACGCACCGGAATGCCGCGGGCCGCGACGTCGGACTTGATGCCATCCACGGTTTCGGCGCCGTCGTGGAGCACGGACGCTGCGAGCACAGCGTCGGCGCCCGCCGCGAACGCGTCCGCCACGTGGGCGCGCGTCCCGATCCCCCCGGAGGCGATCACGGGGACGCGCACCGCGTTCACCACGGCGCGCAGTAATTCGAGGTCGTGCCCTCCCTGTGTGCCGTCGGCGTCCCAGCTCGTCAGCAGGATCTCTCCCGCGCCGCGTGCCTCGCCTTCTGCCGCCCACGCCACCGCGTCGCGACGCCCGGGGGCGCGCCCGCCCACCACGAGCGCCTCCCATTCCGGGCCGCGCCGCCGGGCATCGATCGCCAGGACGATGCACTGTCGCCCGAAGGCCTCGGCGAGCTCGCCCAGGAGCTCGGAGCGACGCACCGCGGCGGTGTTGACGCTCACTTTGTCGGCGCCACCGCCCAGCAATCGCCGGGCGTCAGCGACGCTGCGGACGCCGCCACCCACCGTCATGGGGATGCGAATCGCGCTGCGCACCTGCCGAACTACCGCGAGCTGGTTGTCGCGCCCCTCTGCCGCAGCCGCGACGTCCAGGATCACGATCTCATCCGCGCCCTGCGCTTCGTAGCGAGCCGCACGCTCGGCCGGGTCACCCGCGTCGCGCAGCCCCTGGAAGTTCACGCCCTTCACGACACGCCCGTCCTTCACATCGAGGCACGGTACGATACGGCGCAGCAAGCCGGGCTGGCGGGCCACGGGGGTGGGGCGACCGCCAGCGACCGGGCCGGCCTTGCCAAGCCAGCGTGCGAGCACGCCCTCGCCGTAGACGCCCGACAGCTCGGGGTGGAACTGGCAAGCAAGGACCTCCCCGCGCTCGAGCGCGGCGACGAACGGCGAGCCGTGGACGGTCCACGCGGTGGTCCAGCCTGGCGGCGCCTGGCGCAGCGCGTACGAGTTAGCGAACGCGGCCTCACCGGTCTCGACGAACCGGGAGGGCGGGAGCGAGGTGACGCGGTTCCAGCCGAGGTGCGGTACGCGCACCCCTGCCGGAAGCCGGCGGCAAGTCCCCGGGATGATCCCGAGGCCGGGCACCCCCGGCGCCTCATCGCTTCCTTCGCACAGGAGCTGGAGGCCGAGGCACACGGCAAGGAGCGGGGTGCCGTGGGCGACGGCTTCGCGCACCGCGGCGTCGAGCCCGTGCGCGCGCAGCGCGGCCGCGGCCGTCCCGAACGCCCCCACGCCGGGCAGCACCAGGCGCGCCGCGGCGCGAACGACGTCCGGATCGGCGGTGACCGCCGCGCTCGCGCCGATCCGGGCGAGCGCATTCGCGATGGACGCGAGGTTCGCGACGCCCGTGTCGACGACGACGATCTCAGACATCCCGGTGCGCTCCCAACGTGCCTTTCGTCGACGGGACGTCGTTGAAGCCCGAGGGCGCCACGGCCTGGCGCAATGCGAGGGCCACCGCCTTGACGGCGGCTTCCGCGCGGTGGTGGTCGTTCTCGCCGCGCAGCACGTCGACGTGCAGTGTCAGCCGGGCGGCAACCGCGAGCGAGCGCAGGAGGTGCGCCACGTTCTCGCACGCGAGGCCGCCGATCGCTTCGCGTCGGAGCCCGAGGTCCACGGCCGCGAAGGGACGCCCCGAGAGATCGGCGACGGCGCGCGCGAGCGCGTCGTCCAAGGGCGCGTACGCCCAGCCGAACCGGTTGACGCCGCGGCGCTCCCCCAGGGCGCGGTCCAGCGCTTCGCCCACCGCGAGCGCGCAGTCTTCGGCGGTATGGTGGTCGTCGACCTGCAGGTCGCCCTCGCACGAGAGGGTCAGGTCGAGCCGCGCGTGCCGCGCCAGCGATTCGAGGAGGTGATCGAGGAATCCGATGCCCGTCCCGATTCTGGCGGCGCCAGTTCCATCGAGGTCGAGTCCGACGCGGACGGAGGTTTCGCGGGTGAGGCGCTCGACCGCGGCGGTGCGGCTCATGGCAGGAGCTCCAGGAGGTCCGTGAGATCGTCGAGCACCCGGGCGGCGCCCGCCTCGCGCAGGGCCGCGGCCGTCGCCGCGGGATCGTCTCCGGGTTGGACGAGGGCGAGCGGCAGCACGCCCGCGCCGGCCGCGGCGCGAACGTCGTCAGGAGTGCTCGCCACCATCCACGCCCGCTGGGTCCCGAGGTCGGCTCGCCGGCCGGTCACGATCGCGAGCGGCCGGTGCAGCCGTTCGAGCAGCGCGCGGTCCGGGCTGAGCGCCCCGTCGAAGTGCAGCAGCAGGGCCTCCGGCGCGAGCACCGTGTCGAGCGCCGTCACGAGTCGTGTAAACGCCGCCGCGTCTCCCGGCAGCGTGATGCGCAGCCCAGCTTCGAGCCCCGGGCGATCGGGGAAATCCCGGACGACCACGCCCAACGCAGCGAGCCCCGCTGCGAGGAACGGCGCTGGTGGGCGGGGGCCGCATTGGGCGAAGACGAAGTTGGCCTGGGAGGGCCACGGCTGGAGCCCGAGCGCGGCGAGCCGCTCGGTCAACACGCGGCGCTCATCCCGCACCCGCGCCACGTGCTCGCGCAACGCCGCGTCGCCGCACGCGAGCTGCGCCAACGCCAGCGTGGCGGAAGGGGCGGCCACGGGATACGGCCCGCCTGCCGCCCGGAGCACCGCTATGGTTTTCGGGCTCCCGATTGCGAATCCCACCCGGCACCCCGCGAGCCCCCATGCCTTGGACAGGGTGCGGAGCACAAGCACGTTGGGCAGGTCGCCCACGGTGGACGTGAGGTCCTCGTCGGCGTACTCCACGTACGCATGGTCGAGCAGCACGAGCGCCCCCGGCGCCGCTTCAGCCAGGCGTCGTACGTCGCCCGCAGACGCGACACCGCCCGTTGGATTGTTGGGGGACACCACCGCGATCACCGCGGTGCGGGCATCGAGACGGGCGAGAAACTCGGCGAGCGGGAATGGTCCCGGCGCCCAGGGCACGCGCGCCAGCTCTCCCCCTGCTAGGGCGGCGAAACGATCGAGCATCTCGAAGCTCGGCTCAGGGCGTAGGAGCGTGAGGCCTGGACCGAGATATGCCCGGCAGGTGCGGTCGATCGCCTCGTCCGCGCCGGCCGTCACGATCACCCGGTCCCGAGCGACGCCGAACCGCTCGGCCAGTGCCGCTTCGAGCGTCGACATGTCCGGATAGCGGCGCAGCACCTCGGGATCCAGGCCAGCCAACGTCCGGAGCAGCGCCACCGGCGGCAATGCCCCCTCGTTGCTGTCGAGCTTGAGGTCACCGGGCCGCGCCGGCGGGCGGCGGTAGGCAGGGGCAGGTTGGCTGATCATGGAACGATCTGGGCGAGTCGGGAAACCACGACATCCGTTGCCCCGGCCGCCTTCACCGCCGGGATCACGAGCGGCAGCAAGTCACACGGCACCGCGGCCTTCACCGCGTACCCGCCGTTGCCGAACAACGGCGCCACGGTCGCCTGACGCATCGCGGGCAGCGCCGCGACGACGGCGTCCAGACACTCGGCCGAGGCGTTGACCTCGAGCATCACCCGCCGCCGAGCGTCGAGCACCGAGCGCAGCAGCAGCACCAGGTCCTCGACGCGGCGACGGCAGTCCGGGCGCTCGAGCGCGCGCGGGTTGGCATAGAACCGGGTCGAGGAAACCAGCAACACGTCCAGCACCTGCAGACCATTCGCTTCGAGGGTCGCGCCCGACGCGGTGTTGTCGACGATCACGTCCGCATCCTCCGGAGGGAACACCTCCGTCGCGCCGTAGGAGCGCACGAAGTCCGCGGCGAGTCCGCGGCGCGCGATCCAGGCGCGCGCCAGACGCTCGTATTCCGACGCGACGACGACTCGCCGACCGGGGATTGGCCCAGGAGGGGGCGCGGCCGCCACGATCCGCACCGGATCGAGCTCGGTGTCGAGCAGCTCGATCACTTCTGCCTCGAGCTCGGCTACCCAATCGGCGCCGGCGAAGCCGGCGTCGCGACTCCCCGCCGCCAGCATCTCCACGACGTTCTGCGGCTTGAGCAGCTTGGCCTCGGTGTTGGGGAGGGACACCGCCGGCCGGTAGCCACGCGCGCCACCCCCGGGGCGCACGTGGATCCCTGCGTCCGCGAGGAGTGCCAGGACGCCGGCCTCCATGCGCCCCTTGGGCAAGCCGAGGCGCAGGACGCTGGCGGAATCGGGTTGTGGGTGCATCGCTTCCTGCTCCGCTGTCTTGGTGGTGCCAAACAAAAACGCCGGCCCCAGGGGCCGGCGTCGGCGGTGGATTGCAAGGTCTCGTACTGCCTGTGACTACCCTGCGCGCACCTCCGGCGGGCCCCCGTTGGGGTGGCGATGATGGTGCCGGTGATGCACGGTGCGCTGCATAGCTCGTAACTAATCCGCGGGGGCGGCGGGTGTCAAGGCGGCGATCGCAGGTGCAAGACGGTTGATTTGGTTATCGCATGGGGATAGATAGGAACCGATCCAAGGCGCGAGGTGGTCCTGCAAAACCTCCATTCGACGGTTCGATTCCGTCCGGCGCCTCTCCCTCCTTCCCGGAGATTCACGTGCGGACGCTGCTGCGGTCCTCGATGGTCGTGGCTGTGCTGCTGCTGTTCGCGTCGGTGCTCGAGGCGCAACACCCTCAGGTGCGCAAGGGGTTCTGGATCGGGTTCGGGATCGGCTACGGCTCGGCCAAGCCGTCCTGCGACGGCTGCGGCACCTTGAACAGTGAAGGCTCCTGGACCGGTCATCTCCGTCTCGGCGGCACAATGAGCCCGCACGTCCTGCTCGGCGGCGACATCGACGTCTGGACCAAGAGCGATAGCGGCGCCACGCTCTCGCTCGGCAACGTGACGGCGGCCGTGTATTACTACCCGAACCCCGCTTCGGGCCTGTTCTTGAAGGGTGGCCTCGGTGGATCGGCCTTCAACGGGGACTTCAATGGCCCGAGCGCGGACGGTGCCGGGTATGGGTTCACGCTGGGCGCCGGCTACGACCTGAGGGTCGGCACCAACATCTCCCTCACGCCGGTCGCCAACCTCATGTGGGGCCACGTCGGCGACATCAAATCCAACGGCTCGGTCGTCATTACCGGCTGGAAACAGACGATCTTCGAATTCGGACTCGACGTGACGTTCCATTGATGTCGCAGTCCTGACGAGCCCGGTGCTCGTTCCGAAGATCGTTACCACGATCCGCGGCTACACGCGCGAGCAGTTTGCCGCGGATCTGACGGCCGGTCTCATCGTCGGCATCGTGGCGCTGCCGCTCGCGATCGCGTTCGCGATCGCGAGCGGGGTGAGCCCCGAGCGTGGGCTCTTCACCGCCATCATCGCCGGGTTTCTCATTTCCGCGCTGGGCGGGTCGCGCGTGCAGATCGGCGGCCCGACCGGCGCCTTCGTCGTCATCGTCTACGCGATCGTGCAGCAACACGGCCTGACGGGCCTGGCGGTCGCGACCGTCCTGGCCGGGGTGATCCTCGTGGGGTTCGGGCTGGCGGGGCTGGGCGGTGCGATCAAGTTCATTCCCCATCCCGTAACGATCGGCTTCACGAGCGGTATCGCGCTCATCATCTTCTCCAGTCAGATCAAAGACCTGCTCGGCCTGCGGATGGGTACCGTTCCCGCGGCATTCCTCGAGAAGTGGCAGGCGCTGGGCGCGCATCTCACGCTGGTCAATCCCTGGGCCCTGCTCGTTTCCGGCGCCACCGTGGCCATCATCCTCGGCTGGCCACTCGTGAACCGACGTTTGCCCAGCCCGTTCGTCGCTCTGCTCGTGATCACGATCCTGGTGCAGGTGCTCCACCTGCCGGTCGAAACGATCGGCAGCCGGTTCGGGGTCATCAATGCGGCGCTGCCGCGACCCTCTTTTCCCACCGTCGCGTGGAGCGACCTGCCCGGCCTCCTGGGGCCGGCCTTCACGATCGCGCTGCTGGGCGCGGTGGAATCGCTGCTGTCGGCCGTGGTGGCGGACGGCATGATCGGCGGCCGTCATCGCTCCAACATGGAGCTGGTGGCGCAAGGCGTGGCGAACATCGTGTCGCCGCTGTTCGGCGGCATTCCCGCCACCGGGGCCATCGCGCGTACGGCGACCAACGTCAAGAACGGCGGCCGCACGCCCGTGGCGGGAATGATCCACGCGGTCACCCTCCTCTTGATCACCCTGTTCTTCGGCCGCTGGGCCGGCCTCATCCCACTGGCGGCGCTGGCGGGCATCCTCGTGGTGGTCGCCTACCACATGAGCGAATGGCGCACGTTCCGGGCCGAGCTCAAGGCGCCGAAGAGCGACGTCGCCGTGCTGCTCGCCACGTTCCTGCTCACAGTCATGGTCGACTTGACGGTGGCGATCGAAGTCGGCATGGTGCTCGCGGCCTTCCTCTTCATGCGACGCATGGCGGAGGTCACCAACATCAGCGTCCTGACCCACGAGTTCCAGGATCCGACCGACGATTACGAGGGCGATCCGAACGCGGTGCGACGCCGGCGCGTCCCGCCTGGCGTCGAAGTGTACGAGATCAGCGGGCCGTTCTTCTTCGGCGCCGCGGAGATGTTCCGGGACCGGCTGGGCCGCATGGCCGGCCGGCCCCGGGTCCTGATTCTGCGGATGCGACATGTGCCGGCGATCGACTCGACGGGCCTGCACGCCCTGCGCGATCTGGTGCGCCGCAGCCGTCAGCAGGGCACATTGGTCATCCTGTCGGACGTGCACTCGCAGCCGGTGGTGGCCATGGAGCGCGGCGGACTGTATGACGAGCTGGGGGAGGAGAACATCCTGGGCAACATCGACGATGCGCTGAACCACGCCCGCGCTCATCTCGGGCTGGCGCTGGAGGAGCGCCCGGTCTTCGCGACGCCGACGGTCGCCCGCGAAGCGCCGCACCCGGAATAACAGAGCCATGCCGACGATCCAGTTCTGCGGCGCCGCCGAAACCGTGACCGGTTCCATGCACCTGGTGACCGCCAATGGCCGCCGCGTGCTGCTCGACTGCGGCATGTTCCAGGGTTTGAAGCAGCTGCGTGAGCGCAACTGGCGTGACCCCCCGTTCGATCCCAAGAGCCTGGACGCGGTGGTGATCTCGCACGCGCACATCGACCACACCGGCGCGTTGCCGTTGCTGGTGCGCCGCGGGTATCGCGGGCCGATCTACTGCACCTCCGCGACGGTCGACCTGCTCGGGATCCTGCTGCCGGACGCGGCTCATCTCCAGGAAGAGGAAGCCGAGCGCGCCAACCGGTACGGGTATTCGAAGCACTCGCCGGCCGAGCCTTTGTACAACGCCCGAGACGCCCAGCAGGCGTTGTCGCAGCTCAAGGGAATGCCGTTCGCGCAAGTTTTCCCCGTCGCGGGCGACCTGACCGTGACCTACCGCCACGCGGGGCACATTCTCGGCGCCGCCACCGTCGACCTCCGAGTCGGCGCCGAGCTGAACGTCGTGTTCTCGGGCGACCTGGGGCGGTACGACCGGCCAATTCTCCCCGATCCCGACCCCGTGCCCGCCGCCACCGTGCTGCTGCTCGAGTCGACCTACGGAGACCGCCAGCACAAGCCCGGCACGGCCGATCAGCTGGCCCAGGTGGTGCGGGAAACCGCCGATCGCGGCGGCGCGCTGTTGATCCCCGCGTTCGTAGTGGATCGGACGCAGGAGATCCTCTGGTTGCTGCAGCATCTCGAAAACGACAAACGCATTCCGGTCCTGCCGGTGTATGTCGACAGTCCTTCCGCCACCGACGTGACCGAGATCTACCGCCACCACACCGAAGACCTGGACATGGAGATGCTGGGGGAGATCAAGGACGGAGTCAAAGCGCTGCGCACCAAACAGTCCACGTTCTGTCGCACGGTCGACGAGTCCAAGCGCCTCAATGACGTGCACGGCCCCGTGATCATCATCTCGTCGTCGGGCATGGCGACCGGCGGTCGCATCCTCCATCACCTGCAGCAGCGGCTCCCCGACCCCCGGACCACCGTCTTGCTAGTGGGGTTTCAGGCTCAGGGGACGAGAGGCCGCTCGTTGCAGGACGGCGCCAAGACGCTGCGCATGTTCGGCACAGAGGTGCCGGTCGCGGCTCGCGTCATGACGATCAACGGCCTGTCGGCGCATGCCGACCAGCAGGAGACGCTGCGCTGGTTGAGCGGATTTACCCGGGCCCCGGATCAGACGTACCTCGTCCACGGCGAGCCGCCGGAAGCGGAGGCGCTGCGGGGGGCGATCCACCAGCGGTTTGGCTGGAACGTCCGGGCGGCACGGGACGGCGAGCAAGTCGAGTTTGATTGAACGGACGGGCGAGCCTTTCCACAAGGGAGGACTGATGCGTTCCATCGGACTGGTGACGTTGGCAGCGTTGTCGGTAGCCGTAGCCCGGCCCGCCAGCGGTCAGGTCTCATTCGATGTCGGTGGCCTCTACGTCTCGCTTTCGGGGACTGACTTCAACGGGGTGAACGCGGGAATCGGCGTCGACGGACAGGTGCGGTTTCGTCTGCTCCCGAGCGCGATTACGCTCGGCATCGGCGGCCAGTACACCACTCATGCCGTGGATGGCGTCGATCCCAATTTCAACGTGTGGGGTGTGTTCGTGGAGCCCCGCTACGGGCTGCCGTCGGGCGCCAGCCCGATCAAGCCCTACCTGGCCGCTCGCGGCGCCTATCTCCACCAGAGCATCACGCAGGGCGCCAACGCGGCGAGCGCCGATGGATTCCTGATCGCAGGTGGCGGCGGACTTCTGGTCGGTCTCGGAGGTATGAAACTCGACATCGGCGTCCTGTTCGGGTTGGCGAACTTCGGGGAAATCCAGCTCAACGGTTCCGGTACGGGGGTCAAACCAAACGGGACCGCCGTGGCGCTGCGGCTGGGGTTGGTGTTCGGAGGGCCGTAGACCAGCGCCTCATCTAATGACCACAGGGCCCGGTCATCCCGGGCCCTGTGTGCGTTCGGCACTTCAACGGGCCGCCTTCGGACCTTCTCGCTGTCTGGCTCGCACGGCCCGCGTGGCCACGATGAGCCCGGCCGTCGCCGCGGTCGCCGCCGCGCCCATAGCTGTTACCCTGAGCGCTCGCTTGAGGCCCCGAATGCGCTGACGTCGTTTCGCCGCCTGACCGGCTTCGACCAGGGCCGCATCCGTCGCCAGCACGATCCGCTCGGCGGTCTTCCGCCCCGCCGCTTTCGCCATGACCGCGGCCTGCTTTATCGCAGCTGCAGCCTTCTTTCTCGTCACCATGGCTGTCTCCTCATCCTCGAAATGGGCGCCCCGCGGCTCCGGCGCCCTGCCGTGACATTCGACACCTGGTTCTACCCCGCACATTCTCCTTCGTCGCCGACCAAATCTCATCGCAGAACGGCCGCGCCACGCACCTGCCCGGATCGCAATCGAGCCAGCGCCTCGTTGGCCTGCTCGAGCGGGTAGATCTCGGTTTCGGTGCGAATCGGGATGCGGGGAGCGAGGGCCAAGAACTCGTCACCATCCCGGCGCGTGAGGTTTGCCACTGACCGCACGACTCGCTCGCCCCATAGCCACTGGTAAGGAAACGCGGGGATGTCGCTCATGTGGATGCCGGCGCAGACGACCGTCCCACCCCTGGTCACGGCACGCAATGCGATCGGCACCAGGGCGCCAACCGGGGCGAAGATGATCGCCGCGTCGAGTGGCTCCGGCGGCGCCTGGTCGGATGCCCCGGCCCATTCGGCACCCAGGGTGCGCGCGAACTCCTGAGCCGCGACGTCTCCCGCGCGGGTGAACGCGAACACACGACGGCCTTCGTGGCGCGCGACCTGGGCGACGATGTGCGCCGCGGCGCCGAAGCCGTACACGCCCAGGCGCTGGGCCTCGCCCGCCGCCCGCAGTGCGCGGTAGCCGATCAGCCCGGCGCACAGCAACGGCGCTGCGGCCGCATCGTCGTACGCTTCCGGGAGGGGGAAGCAAAACCGTTCATCGGCGACAGCGTGCTCGGCATAGCCGCCGTCCAGCTGGTATCCGGTGAAGCGGGCCTGCTCGCACAGATTCTCGAGACCGCGTCGACAAAAGGGGCAAGTCCCGCAGGTCCAGCCGAGCCACGGCACGCCGACGCGCGTCCCAGGCGTGAATCGCCCCGCGTCCTGCCCGCACGCCTCAACCGTCCCTACGATTTCGTGGCCCAGCACGAGTGGCAGCTTCGGGTGCGCCAGCTCGCCGTCCGCCACGTGCAGATCCGTCCGGCACACGCCGCAGGCCGCCACCCGCAGGCGCACCTGGCCCGACCCCGGCACGGGATCGGGGAGCGTGGCGGCGCGGAGCGGCCGGCCGGCGGCCTCGAGTACCATCGCGCGCATCCCTTCAGCCTCTCTTCATCCAGCCGACCTACAGGTCCTTCCACGAAAGGAGGGATTGGGCCGGTTGAAGACGGCTCACCGATCGTTCCAGTTCGCGAGCGCGTTCCATACGAGCGGGATCTCATGGTGGTTCAGGAATCGGTGCAGCGGATCGAAGGTGAACGCGATCACGCGGCCCGACCCGACCGGGATGTCGAAGATTGCGCCTTGTCCGATGATCTCCTTCTCGTTGCGCACCATGCCGGACACGACATACGGCTCGTCCTTGCCCGTCTTCGCGCTGTCGGCCGGCGCGGCCGGCTTCGGCGCCGTGTCGGGAATGCCCAGCATCGGGCCTTCATCCCGCTCGACCTTCCGCTTGGGTCCGTACTGCAACACGACGAACGCGCTGTCACGGTCCGGAACCTCGAACAGGGGGCCGTTGCCGCGGAAGAGCGTGGTGACGTCGGGATAGCCATACAGGACCGGCGACCGGCGCTGCAGCACTCGGCCGCGCACGATGGACCCCGGATGAAACAGTGA
>Ga0075434_100002567_pt1 | contig 16035 bp, 13 predicted proteins | sample RhiMethybrSRZTD3_FD_75298 | JGI IMG/M metagenome (GOLD analysis project Ga0075434, IMG submission 75298) | Populus rhizosphere microbial communities from Tennessee, USA - Rhizosphere MetaG P. TD hybrid SRZTD3 | ecosystem: Host-associated > Plants > Roots > Rhizosphere > Soil | place: USA... | reverse complement strand
TTGGAAGTGTTTGCCCCTTCAGTCGTTCTTGGAATCGGCGTCGGGCTTTGGACCTGGAGCTGGAAATGGCTCTGGTATGCGCTCGCGACCGGCGCAGCGCTGACCGGCCTGGCACTGCTGCTCGCGTTCGTGGTCTGGCGATGACTCCAGATCGCACGATCAGGACGTCGCTGCTGTTCTGCGCGACCATCCTTATTTTCGGTGGTCTTTATCTCGCGCGGCCCATTGTTGCGCCAGTGGCATTCTCGCTGTTTGTCATTGCCGTCGTATGGCCGATTCAGCGCGTCCTTCAGAGAAGCCTGCCGAAACTTCTCGCGGTTACGATCACCATCCTTGGTGTCGTCGTTGTGATCTCGGTACTCGGGGTTTTGTTGATCTGGGGCCTTAGCAAGGTCGTCCAGTGGTTCACAAACAATGCTGACAGGCTACAGTCATTGTACGTCCATGCGATGGAGTGGCTTGACGGACACGGCGTGCCGATCTCGGACCTACTTGCCGAAAACTACAGCATAACGAACTGGCTTGTTCCTGCTGTGAAAGGCGTCGGAGGAAGAGGCTACCGACTGACATCCTTTGTTGTCATTGCGTTTGCCTTCACGGTGCTCGGCCTGCTTGAGGTCGATGTCGCAAGAAGAAACATCGAACAACTCAGAAATGCGGAGACTAGGCAACTTCTGTTGGTCGCTAGTGCCGACATTGCTGCCAAGCTTCAAAAATACATGGTCGTCCGAAGCGTGATGAGTATCCTGACCGGAGTTGTCGTTTGGAGTTTTGCCTTGCTCGCCGGCATCGAGTTAGCAACGGCGTGGGGGGTGATTGCGTTTGTGCTAAATTACATCCCCTTCCTTGGCCCACTTTTTGCGACAGTGTTTCCGACCTTGTTCGCTCTTGTTCAATTCGAGTCGTGGCGACTTGCCATTAGCGTTTTCGCATGCCTGAATCTTATTCAGTTTCTCATCGGAAGCTATCTTGAGCCCCGAATGGCCGGCGCTGCTCTGTCGATTTCGCCGTTCATAGTCCTGCTGGCGGTATTCTTTTGGAGCTTCCTCTGGGGAATTGCGGGAGCCTTCGTAGGTGTGCCTATCGTGATCGCGTTTCTCGCCGTCTGCAACGAGCACGAATCGACTCGGTGGGTAGCTCAACTCCTGTCGGGACGGAATAGCGAGCCGACGTTGAAGAGGAATTGAAACGCAGCCGTTGTGAGGGTGTAAGGATGAAGCGACGATCCGAAGAGTCCTAGAACGATCCGAGAGCAGATCCGAGAACGATAATAGTGGCAAGCGCTATGATCGGTCCGACAATACCCGCGACGACGATATCACGATAGCTGTCGCGATGGGTGGATCCACATACAGCAAGCAAGGTCACCACTGCGCCGTTGTGGGGAAGGCTATCGAGGGTGCCGGCGCCTATCACGGCCACGCGATGCAATAGCGCTGGATCTAGACCGATGTCCGCCGCGCGCTCCATGTAGGTTCCGGCAAGCGCATCGAGGGCGATAGTCAACCCGCCAGATGCCGAACCCGTCAGTGCAGCCAGCAGGTTGGTGGAGATCGCGAGCGACACGAGCGGGCCGCCCTCGATCCCGAGCACCGCATCGCGCACTACGCCGAAGGCCGGTACTGCGGCCACGACGGCGCCAAATCCGACCAGACTTGCCACACTGAAGGCGGGCAGCACTGAAGCGTTCGCGCCGGCATCCATCGTTTCGCGCACCGCCGGCATTCGGCGATAGTTGATGGCGAGCACAGCCACAATCGCGACGGTAAGAGCCGTCATCACGGCCCAAACCCCGGCAACCGCCGCAATTGAAGTCTCGCCCCAACGGGCTTCGCTCAGGAAAGACGTATTGAGCCGCGGCAACACAAAGATGGACATTACAAGGTTGACCAACACGACAATGACCAGCGGCAGCACCGCCGGCAGGAATGCCAATGGCAATACACTTCGTTTGGAGCGCGTGATTTCCGCCGGATCAAACTCGCGGGCCGTTGTTGCCCGCTCGCGGAGCGTCTCGTCAGCGACAACCCGTTCGACCGAAAGCGGCTCAGAGTCGTCGAAGGTTTCGCCAGACCCGCTCGCATGCTGCTCCGCGCGACGGAGCCACCACATGCCGAAGCCAAACATGACCAGGGATGCCAGAATTCCCAGGCCGGGTGCCGCGAAGGGTGTGGTGCCGAAGAACGGCATGGGTATGGCGTTTTGAATCGATGGCGTTCCAGGAAGAGCGGACATTGTGAACGTCGATGTGCCCAGGACGATCGCGGCAGGCATCAGACGCCGAGGGATGCGCGCGGAGCGAAATAGCTGCTGCGCCATCGGGGCCAGCACAAAGAAGGCGACAAATAGACTTACACCGCCATAAGTGACGATCGCACCCGCTAGCACGATGGCAAGCATCGCATGCTGAGGGCCCAGTTTCTCCATCATGAAGCGAGCAATCGTCGCGACCGAGCCGCTGTCCTCCATCAGCTTTCCGAATATCGCGCCAAGCAGAAACAGCGGGAAGAATTGGGCGAGAAATGTCGCAGCACTGCCCATGAAGGTCTGCGTCCAATGCGCCAGTAGCGGCTCGCCTGAAAAGAGCGCTGTGACCATCGCTGCGAGGGGCGCCAGGATGAGTACGCTCCACCCGCGATAAGCCAGCCAGATCAGAAGGCCAAGGCCGACCACGATGCCAACAAGACCGAGCAGGGCCATCCCTTCAGCACTCCTGCAGTAGGACATCCAGGTCAGTGGTCGATCGCTTTCCCAAATCCTCGGCGTGGGCGGCGAGGAATTGATTGGCGCTGTGCCGTCCCTCTTCCTTGAGCATTTCAACAAACTGCCATTCGGCATTCAGTTTTGAGGATGCGCCAAACGCGGCTAGCGTGTCGGTCCAGATTCGGTGGGTACGCATTCGGGCCCAACGCGCGCCTTCTCCATGGCCGGGATCGGCAACTTGCCTGAGCAAAGCAATCATTCGCAGCTCCTTCATGAGCGGCGAATTGAACGAAATCTCATTCAGGCGGTTGAGGACGTCGTTCGCTGTTCGCGGGATGTCCGTTCGCTCACGTGGATTGATCTGCACCAGAATCGTATCTTGCGCATCGCTTTCGCGGATGAGCGGCGTAATGGTTGGATTGCCCGCATAGCCGCCATCCCAATAGTACTCGCCATCGATCTCGATGGCCTGGAACATTGTTGGCAAACATGCAGACGCCAAAAGCACATCCGCGGAGATCTCGGCATTGCGGAAAATACGGCCGCGCCCGGTCCGCACGCTTGTGGCTGTGATGAAGAGTTTTATTGATGCGCGAGCAAGTTCATCGAAATCGATACTCTCGGCCAGAATGGCGCGCAGCGGATTGAGATCCAGAGGATTAAGGTGATAGGGCGAGAAGACGCGCGTCATCAAATCGAAAGCCAGATAGGCAGGAGAGCTGTCGAGGGACCATCGACCCAAAAGCCTATCAAGCGGAGAACGCTGCAACGGGCTGAACGCTGCCGCACGAGCGACCCTGCGCCAATAGGAGTCGAGCGCCGCCTTCGCACCCTCCGCGCCGCCATGAGCCCAACCGTGAGCGAGCACGGCGGCATTCATCGCACCCGCTGACGTTCCTGAGATCGCTTCGATCTGCAACCAAGGCTCCTCAAGGAGCCGGTCAAGTACGCCCCAGGTAAAGGCGCCGTGAGAGCCGCCACCTTGCAGAGCAAGATCGATCAGGACGCGAGGCCGCGTTGTGGCGTCAATGGTCTTCTCCGCCATCGCAATTTTCCCGAGTCCCACCGAAACGATGGATCGTGCGCAAAGTAGCCCGAAAGGATCAATTAGGTTCGTGAGCAGGCCAAATTCAGGCAGCCGAGGCAGGCACCACGGATTGGACCCCCGCGAGGGCCGCCTGTAGAGCTGCTTCCTTGGTGTGGTCGAGCGATGTCTTTAGTATGGTACCCCCTTCGCCCTTTAGGCCTTCAAGAACCTTATCGGCGGTGACCTTACGCACCAGAACGAAGAGGGCCGCTGTACCGGGCTGGATGGCGGCCGCCGTGTCCTTCATAAATTTGTTATCAATGCCAACATCGGTCAAAGCGCCTCCGATGGCGCCAGAGGCGGCTCCCAACGCGGCACCAGCGAGCGGCATCAAGAAGATCAGGCCAATGAGCGTGCCCCAAAAGGCGCCACCAACAGCACCGACTGCTGTCGTGTTGAGCAATTGATTCAGCTTAACGTGGCCTTGGGCGTCCTTCACGGCGATTACAGCGTCGCCTAGATCGAGCAAGTATTCCTTTTGCATTGCGAGTAATTTCTGACGAACTTCCTCTGCTTTGGCTTCCGTCGGGAAAGCGATGACGATGAGGTCACTCATTTTTGATTCTCCTCCTTGTCAGATGATCCAGCAGTGGGTTCCTTTGCAGTTGCCGAATCAGGAAAGAAAATCGTTCTGGTCCGTTTGATCTAGATCAAACCTCTCCGCGACGACACTTTTGCTTTTGAACCCAACGCGGCTTCTCGAATACACCAAGCTACTTTCTGTTGGTCTCGTCTGCGGTCTGTTCCCAATTTCCTTCCAGCTTCTGCTCAAAGATTTGAGCAGCGACGCCTTGACGAGCTTTTTCAAAGTTGTCGAGCGGCATCGAAGCAATGACGGTGACGACATTGGAATTGACAACCTGGAGGAAAAGCATTTTCCCGGTTTCGAGTTCGCGTATGAAATTCGGTTCGGGGACAGTAGCAGCCACACATCCGTTTGCCAGACAAATCGTGTAAGGAACGAACAACGAAGTGGCCTGGTCTACATTCAGACTAACGCCTGGTTGCAAAAAATTTCCCACGGGAACGAAGATCTGCAATCGTGCTGTAGGAGCATCCTCTCGTTCAATCAGATCGATCTTGAGGATTGTTTGACCCAGGTCGGATTTGCCTTCGATGCTTGTGCGGCAGACCATTTTGATATCGGCACCCTGTGCGCCCCGGAAGCAACGCTTTATCCACGTCGAGTAGGTAAGGTCGGGAAGTTTCTGCTGTCCCCGCGCGGAGATCGCGGCCTCAGAGAAATCGGCCGTCGCCGGTATATCGCCGAATGGGATGACTTGTTGGCCGCTGGCGACTGTCGCGGCTATTGAAGTTCCCAGCGCGATGAGGAACGCTGCGGTCGATCGCTTTGCTACTGGACTGTTGATTGATCGGACAGTTTGAAGATTCATGGCAAAACACCCCAAAAAACCGGCAGTACGTTTCTATCGATGGCTCTTCAGGAATTCCGACACCAGTGGAGCCCATATTTGTACGGCCTCGGCCGAGTCGATCAGGAAATGACCGTCTCCCCCGAAATCCGACAGAACGTGATACTCGAGATTGCCCCCGGCGGCCTGAAAGGCGGTTGCCAACCGTTTCGCAAGTTCGGGCCCGAAATAGCTGTCGTTACGCGCATAAATCCACAACATGGGTATTCTGGCGGTTCGTCCGAACTGTGCCACCGCTTCGACGAGATTGTCCGGTGCGCAATTGCTGTTAGGCTTGCCGTTGAAATGGCCACCGCGTCCCGCCGCGAAGCCGATAATAGCACGCACCGATGCTGGGTTCTGGCTGGCAAGCGCGATCGCACCCCAACCGCCTCCCGATTGACCGACCACAACAATTTCATCCCGCTTGATGAATGGCTGAACCGACATGTAATCGATCACCCACCTGTCGAGCGACGCAATCGCGAGCCCGGCATCTCGAAAATTGACATCTGAGCAATTGCCAACACCAGAGAAGAACAGCCCGAACAGGCCTCGTTCGGGGATTTCGATGGCCGTAGCGCCATATCCTGGACGCACAGGGGCGACCACAACGTACCCCTGCCTTGCAAACCAAAGCGCCGCGTCGCGAAACTCGATCACGGGAAAATAGCTTCGTTCCTTCGGGTCAAGTGAAACTCCGTGATTCATGACCAGAAGCGGAAATGATCCCTCGCCAGTAGGACGGACTACATAGGCCAACATCGGGACGGCCGAAGGAATTGCCCATATCTCTTCGCGGAGTTCGGGGACGAATGTATTCTGGGTAGTGCCATCGGCTCCGGCGGAGGCCTGGGGCAGCAGCAGGATTAACGCGATAAGTTGTATTATTTTCTTCATAAACCGCTCTCCCTTGCCTCGCACTGCGAGGTCACTCCCGCAATATATATGCAGTGACCGGCGTCCCTGCCGCAAAACCCTCGCTGCTGGCTGGTACCGTCAGCCAGGCATTGGCGCTGACGATAGTCTCGAAAGTGAGATCGCCTAGCGCCAACGGGTCCCAGCTATTGTCTTTTCGACCAAGCAACGCGATTTCGGCGATTCCGACGCTAGAGGCTAACTTGCGTGTCAGCGGCAGAACAGCTGTCTGACGAGGCTGACGCGCGGACAATCGATCTAAGGCAGGAAGGGCCAATGTCCACCACCCGGCCAAGGCATGTTCCGTCAAGCCTGACAGCGAAATAACGGGGATGTTTCCGATCCTGGCAATGGCGGAAGTGGTGCCGGGACGCAGTGCGATACCATGGGCGACCACTTCGCCGCGCTGGGCTAGCGCGATAATCGTTGCGTCGGTGCGGCCGACGCCGCTGCCGCCGATCGTGATAATCAGATCGCAAGCGGTGTCTCCGACCGCCTCGGCAACGGAATTGGGGGCGCGAGATGAGGCTTCGGCGGTGACTACCTCCACGCCGGCACAGCGCGCACTCTCCTGAATGAGCCGCGCCGTTCCGATTTCGCTCCTGATCGAAGGAACATTGACGAGACGCAACTTCGGCCTGCGCACCTTGATCTTGTCCAGGCCGGCTACTCGTGCGCCGAATATATCGACTGGACGAACGGGTGAGCCACGTCGAAAACGAAACCCATCAGGGAAATGGCCGCCCGCTCGACGCACGCCTTGCCCAGGGATGGCTTCCGCCAGCACGTGGAAGATAGGACCCGACTGGTCCACGGAATCAAGATCGATGACGCAATCACAGCCGTCGGGTAGCTTATCGCCCGCTTCGACCCAATGCCCGCGTCCGCGCACCGGCACCGGCGTATAGGAGGATGCGCCTGCCAGATCGCGCGCGCTCAATGCCCAACCGTCGGTCGCAGCGACGTTGCACGATGGATACGCCTCCAGCGGCGGTAATTCGGCAGCGACGCAGCCCAGCGCTTCGCCAAGCGGAAGCTCAATGGCGGCCAACGGTTCAAGCCCGCTAAGCAGGTCGGCGAGCGCGACGTCAAGCGGCGTAAGCGAAGCCGGCAAGCGTTGAGCCAAAGTCATACCGCATGATGGACCATGGATCGGCGATTTTCGCAATTGCTATGACGGCCGCGGCTTCCCCCATTGCCACGGTGGACGTTGAGTGGCTCCGCGCATCATTGTGCGCTCTCCGCAGCCCGGCCAAGCGCGAACTGTCCGACCGGGCCTTCGGCGTAGATTTCCTGACCGGTGATTTTCGCAAACAGGTCGATATTTCCGGTTCCGATCGCGCATCCGGCGAGGCCGAGATCGGTCGCAGCAAGATACAACGTCTGCAATACCACGCCGACGTCCTTCAGGATCAGCGAATAAGCGATGCCGCTGTACTTCCAGCAAATGCGATCAAACCGCGCGGCGAGCGTGATCAGGATTTGCGGCGGCGCGGGAGCGCCCATCGCATAACTCGCGCCTTCAAGCAGCGCATGGAGCTGCTGCTCGCGAACGCTGATTCGCATCAGCGCATGCCGGTCTGCATCGTAATGATAAAATCCGCGTTCCAGTCCCTTGCAATTTGCCACAGCCAAATAGAGCTCAAGCTCGTAACCGCTGCCGGCAGAGGGGTAGGGACGTGAGGTGTAATCGATCTCAGGGCCGAACGTCCCATTGCCGAAATCGAGCGCGCTCGTCCATTTCGTCCGCACGCGCGCAGTCCGCTCCAAGAGGAGTGCAAGCTCAGCAACACCGATCGGCCGTTCGTCGTCGAAGTCGCGTGTGGAACGACGCTGGTCGAGCAGGGTTGCGAGGGCCGAGGTCGTTGTCGCCGGCTCAGCCGCAAATATGCGCAAGTCAATTTTATCGCCGCTCCAGCCCGGTCGCACCGCCGGGGGAGGGGGGATTTCGCCGAGGAAGGGATAGCGGCCGCCAAGCGGGTTGGCCTGCCGACCTTCGGTGCTGTGAGTGTGGAATACGAGATCGTGAAAATCCCAGACCACGAGCTTGGCTTCGCCTTCGGCTGACCGAAGGTTGTCCACCTTAGGACCGACCTTGAAAAGAATGCGGCAATCGAACAGAAGGCCAGGCAGCGTGAGGCCGGCAAAGCCGCGTTCGCGTCGAAGGTTTCCCACCCGGTGCGGCGTCGACAACAGTGCTATCGTCGACGCGATGGCGGGATCGCAAATCCTGAACAACGCGGTCGCTATGGGCGACTCCAGCACCATGTCGCCGCCACGGCGTCGGAGGTAGGCAAAGCGCGACAGCACAATGGTGTCAACCGCGCGAAGCCTTGTCGGTTGCGGCCAATAGTCCGCAACCTGCGGTTCGACGACGAGCAGATCCTTGCCGCCACGTGCTGGCGCAAGTCGGTATTCGAGAAGACCGCGCCGCGCCAGGCCCCGAGCCAGCTGGGCAATCTCCTTGTCGATCCGGCTGCGTGCCGATGTAATCTTGCTGATCGGCAGGCCTGCGTGCAAGGCTTGCGCGCGTTTTGCGGCGCCGGCACTGAATTTTCCCAACTCGACCATATAGCCATCGAAGCAGGCGGCGATGCTTCCGTCCGCGCGGGTCTCAAGCGTGACACGCTCGTTCAAGCGGGCGGAAATCACGGGAGCCGCAGACTGTCGTCCTGGCTTTGTGCGGAATGCGCGCAAGGGGCCTCGACCTCGTCTAGGTGTGTGGTATGAACGGGGTGAGTTCACCTTCCGCCAGCGGCCGCGCCAGCCAACCTAGCTTCACCGGCACGTCGTAGAGCCGGCCTGGACCGAAACGACGATAGAAATGGCGGAGCCCGGGTACGATCACCCGGACAACCGGGACCTCAACGTCCGGGCGCGTCTGATCAAGCACGATGAAATCATGGCCTGCCCGCCTTGCGATCTCAACGCAGGCCTCCACCTGCTCGCGCACGCTGTCTAGCGGGATCGTTACGCCAAGCTCCGGTATTGCGACCTGATGGCCGGCCGGAAGCAAGAACGGATAGTTTTCCAGACGCAGCGGCGTTACACCGTCGAGGGAAGGCTTCTCGCCCCCTCCGCCGCCCATCATACCAATAGACAAGAATTGGCTGAGCTCCGTCAGCGCGCGGAGCAACGCGATGCGCCGATCAAAATGCGCGCCGGAGCCGAACTCGATATTCTCTTGGCCGTTTTTCATCCAGTGCATGATCGCAACATAGGTAGGCACGCCGAGGTCGCTGGTTACGTCGAGCACCCAGACTCTCCGTCCGGCATCGGCAAATTGGGCCTTCATGTCACGGATATAGGAGTCATCGAACTCGCTGAGATCGACTTCCGCACGGCGCAAGCGGTTGTACCACCAGATCGCGTAGGCATCGCGTTCGACCAGTTCCAGGAATCCCTGGACAATAGCCTCCTCACGCGTGTTGCCGGCGGCGCAACCGTTGGAGTCGGTATGGAAGTCCCGATAAAAGAAATACATCAAACCCGTCGGAAGAAAGCGGAAGCAGCGATCACGCAACGACCAAGCCGGCGACCACTCGGTTTTCGCTGACGGATCGAGTGGCTCAGGAACAGGATGTGAATCGTCCTGCCGCGGAATGCGCCTCGTCTGAAACTGGGTCTCGCTAAACAGCTGGACGTCGTTTGGCAGAATGGCATCACCCTCGGAAAAATCTGTGAAGCGCCGCGTGATCCTGATCTCGTCGCCTTGAAAGATGCCGGAATAGCGCTCGATGGCTTCCATCAGTGCACTCGCTTCAGCCTGCTCCGCGGTCGAGCCCTTGCCAAAGCTGCCGCCGCTCAATCCCGACCGGAGTTGATCGACGCTCATGGCCGGTGCAGAGAAGTTATGCTGCGCAAAGTAATTGGTGTTCATTGGCAGATCAGCTTCGATTCGCTCGAGACGGGAGAGAACTCCGGTGAGGGGGCTGACGTGCTTTCGGTAGCGCAAAACCGTGGTGCGCGATGGCACCGAACGATATCCGCCGCTTGTCATGATCAGCTTGGTGCCAGAATGTATCTCGATCGGTTGCGGGGCCCGGCGGGGGTTCCGCAGCTTGCTGTTGCCGCAGGTCCGACATTGTGGGCGTTTCGCGACATAATGTTTTGCGATTGTAGCGCCCGGCAAATCGAGGCTCAGTATGTGATTGTTCAAGTCCGTGCGAAAGCCGCTGGCTATGGCCTTCGCTATTTCGCTAGCGGCAAAATGAATCGCGTTTTGTCCGGGCGTATTGCGGACCAGCGGTGAGACGGCGACGGCCCGCACGCCACCGCGTTCCAAAAATCCCCTGATCTCGCGATTTCGGATCATCCGGTCGAAAAGGCAGGTCCAGCATGCGCTGTCGCCTGATTTGAACACCGGCCCGACCAGCGGAAAGACGCCCGACGGTTGCGCCAACAGCCATCGCATCTTGGCTGATACGCGCTGCCGGTTCACTTCAGTCAGCTGCCGCTCCAGATAGTCGTTGACAAGAGTAACCGTCAGGTCGGGCGATCGATCGACGATCTGCACGCCAAGTTCGCGCAGTGCGGATTTGAGCAGTTTTGCGCCTTCCACATCGATAGCGTCGACTCGCACGCGGCACGCCTTGAGATTCTTTTCGGCCTGAGCTAGCGGCAGCCCCAGGCTCGCCCAATAGCCGGCCACGGCGGCATCGAAGGTGGTTGACGCGCACACGACATAGTGGCGTTCATGAAGACGCCTGAGGGCTTCCTCGACCTTGTCGGCCGGGAAAGTCTTGCCAAATTGGCGAGCAAGCTCGAGGCGGGTCTTCTTGCCCTTGGCGATTTCGCGTGCCAATGCGACGTAAAGCTCGCCGTGCAGGAAGAATTTTCGATCTTCTGAGTAAAGGCAGACGACGTCGGGCGGCAACAAATATGCGGTGAAATTCGGGGAGAATTGCAACGCGTCATCGCTTGCCCGCCGCTTCGAGTTCATAGTCTTTCGCTCAATTTTCATGATGTGAGCACGCACATTCTCACCTGTCGCTTCATAGATCCAGACGGGGTAGTTTGCGGAGCCTCAAAAACCTCCGGATCAAACTCGCGCTTCAGCCAAATTGATAGAGGTTAGAAGCGCACGGGCGTGTCGCCAAATCACACAATCATCGGCAACAGGTTGCACCAAAAACAGTATTGGCCGGGTCGATCGTCGGGCCCAGCCAATAATCAAACTAAAGCTGTCGGTGCGCAACTGCGAAGCGCTCTAGCACCAGCGGCAGACGCCCCATGTCGCGCAGCATCCCCCCCAAGCGCAACCAGCACAGCGGCAGCCGCACCCCCCGCAGGCCCGACAAGCACGACAAGCGCGACAACCGCCGCAGCGGCAGCCCCACGCCATCTGTACGCCTGGACCGGAGGTGTTCTCCTTGTCGAAGAGGTGGAACGTTGCCAGGCTGACGTCGGCAATTTCCTCATCGCCAAGCATGACAGCTTGGGCGGGCGTGAAGCTGAGCTTCTGCGGAACGTCTATGGCCGGATTGGTTGATGCAGAGGCGCCTCCTACGAGTCCGAAAGTCAGACCGGCAGCGCCCACCGCCGGTACGGCGGCTTTGGTCACGCGCCTCCGCTTCGAAGCTTGTTTCACACGTGGCATCGTCGCATCCTCCATACCTGCAAGACGAACCGTCTTCGACACTACCCCTCCGCGATCCTACGCTGCGAGAGTATGTCGCGCAAGGCTTGCTACAAGCACTAACGCGTTGTCGTACATTCAGTTTTCATTCATATTGATGAATGAGATTGCTGTTGTTTGACCAACAAAAAAATCCGCATGATCTCTCAACGTGTTTGCATGCGTGATGCAACGCGGCGCGCTCTCGCGTTGGCAAACAGAGCAAGGATGGTTGATCACCACGCAAGCTTTGCCTGGTACGAGTTGCTCACCACGGACACGGCGGCCGCCCGGACCATCTATGCAAGCATCTTGGGATAGCGCCACGTGGAGGGACGCAGGATGAGAGCCACACCCGGATGGGTCGGATTCGTCGCGGTGGCGCGAAGACGGCCCGTCACGTAACGGCAGGCTTCGGCGGCGCCTTGGGCAGCGGCTTGTCCTGCCGCTTCGACCATGAGATGTAATAGGCCACAGTCGTCATGATCGCTATGCCGGCTATGCTTACCAGAACCTGAGCAAGGAACGAACCCGAACTCAAGGTCAGCGCGAAGTGCGCAACAAAGGACAGGAATACGCCGACACAGAACACCGCAAGCGACTGCTGCCCGCAGACGATCGCAGGATCAAAGCCTTTCCATTCGAGCGCAGGCCAATCCTTCGGAATAAACCGAACCACAAGCATCGCGATCACGGCAAAATGCAGGAAGCGGTAGGGAGCCATGTATGTCTTGTCGTTGGGATTAAACGCTGAATAGAGCCATTGCGGGAACAGCGCGCCGAAATCCGAGAATCGACCGGCGAATGTCATAATCATCGCGAAGAGCAAGTAGGCGACTCCAAGATAGAGCGCGGCCTTCGAATTGATGATCCACGCTGCCTTTTTGGCGCCACCCAGCGCACACCATGAGCCGAAGATGAACATCACCTGCCAGCAATAGGGGTCGAAATACCAGGTGCCCGCGGGGTAAGCTTGGAAATTCCATCCAAAATGGCGAGCCAGCAGCCACAGCACGATCGAACCCAGCATCGTCAAATCGGGCTGACGCAACATGAGCCAAAGGACCGGCGGGAAGAAGCCCATCAGGACGATGTAGAGAGGAAGCACGTCCAGGTTGACTGGCTTGAACTTCAGCAGCAAGCCCTGTCCCAAGGTCTCGGTGGCATGGTCGACCAGTCCTGCGACGTTGAATTCGTTGATCAGTTCCGAATCTGCAAATCGGCGGGCCAAATAGCTGATCGCGACGATATAGATGACGAAGAGGATGACGTGCGCGACGTAAAGCTGCCAAACACGCTTGGTCAGACGCGTGGCTCCAACGATGAAGCCGCGCTCGATCATCATGCGTGCGTACACAAAGGACGCCGTGTAACCCGAAATGAACACGAACAGGTCGGCCGCGTCGGAGAACCCATAATTTCGGGTCGTGATCCAATTCACGACGTTGTCGGGGATGTGGTCCAGGAAAATTGCCCAGTTCGCGATGCCGCGGAACAGGTCGAGCCGTAGATCGCGTCCTTTATCGGGCAACGTTGCGTTGATTTTCATGGTGCCGCTTCGCGCAAGTGTGTTTAAGGAAAAGGTCGGCCCGCCCGAATCGTTACAGCGCGGCAGGGAGATTGTCACAGTGCAGCATAATGACTATACCCTGCACGAACCTAACTTCCAGGTCGGGAATCGCCCCAGTTCCGGAGCTGGCCTCCCCCATAGTTCCGGGGCTCGCCTACCCCATCTTGGACGTTTCGACCTCACGCTTCAATAGTTGCTATTCGACAGGGCTGACCATCTATGACCGCGCGCATCTTCAAACCTGCGAAAAATGCGATGCAATCCGGCAGGGCCGGGACCAAGGAGTGGCGGCTGGAATACGAGCCGGAACAGCCGCGCGCCATCGAGCCGTTGATGGGCTGGACCTCTTCGGGTGACATGAAGCAACAGGTCACCCTTCATTTCGACACCAAGCAGGAGGCGATCGCCTATTGCGAACGCAAGGGCATTCCCTACCAGGTGATCGAGCCAAAACAGTCAGCATACCGCCAGGCGGCCTATGCCGATAATTTCGCATTTCGGCGCGGCGAACCCTGGACCCATTGATCACGTTGACATTCCGTCTCGGCAGCGAAAGACAGGGTTGCCTAACTTGGCGAGCCAATGACACCATAGGCGTGCGCCGCGATGGTTGCGGCGCACGATAGACGCCAAGCACCATGCCGCTTCATTCCAGTATAGATCCGACCTCAGCCGATTTCGCGCGCAACTCCGAAGCCATGCGTGCGCTCGTCGCCGAGCTTCGCGAAAAGCTTGGCCAGGTTGCCGCCGGGGGCGGTGAGGCCTCCCGCAAGCGGCACACCTCGCGCGGGAAAATGCTTGCCCGCCAACGCGTCGACCTCTTGATCGATCCCGGCACGGCGTTTCTGGAACTGTCGCCGCTTGCCGCCTGCGGCCTCTACGGCGGAGACGTGCATTCGGCGAGCGTCGTGACCGGTGTGGGACGGATTTCAGGCCGCGAGTGCGTCGTTGTGGCCAACGACGCCACGATCAAGGGCGGCACCTATTATCCCATTACGGTGAAGAAGCATCTGCGCGCCCAGGATATAGCCCGCCAGAACAACCTGCCATGCGTCTACATGGTGGACTCCGGCGGCGCATTCCTGCCGATGCAGGACGAGATCTTCCCGGACGAGCGCCATTTTGGCAGGATCTTCTATAACCAGGCGCAGATGTCGGCCGCAGGCATTCCCCAGATTGCGATCGTGATGGGGTCATGCACCGCCGGCGGCGCCTACGTGCCGGCGATGTCGGACGAGAGCATCATCGTGCGCAATCAAGGCACGATTTTTCTCGGCGGGCCGCCGCTGGTCAAAGCCGCGACCGGCGAGGTGGTGACTGCTGAGGAGCTCGGCGGGGCCGACGTGCACTCGCGGCAATCGGGCGTCACCGATCACTATGCGCAGAACGATCCGCACGCGATCGGAATTGCCCGGCGGATCATTGCCACGCTCAAACCCGCGCGACACAATGTGCTCAACATGCGCGAGCCGCGCGAACCGCTGTTTGCTGCGGAGGAAATTTACGGCGTCGTTCCGGTCGACGGTCGAAAGCCGTTTGACGTTCGGGATATCATCGCACGAGTGGCCGATGCGTCGGAGTTCGACGAGTTCAAGAAGCTATATGGCCAAACTCTCGTGTGCGGCTTCGCCCATATTTGGGGATTCCCGGTTGGGCTGATTGCCAACAACGGCATCCTTTTTAGCGAGAGCGCGCTGAAAGGCGCCCATTTTATCGAGCTTTGCTGTCAGCGACAGATTCCGCTGGTGTTCCTACAGAACATTACCGGTTTCATGGTGGGTAAGAAGTATGAGGCGGGCGGTATTGCGCGAGATGGTGCAAAGCTCGTCACTGCAGTAGCAACTGCCGGGGTCCCGAAGTTTACCGTGGTGATCGGCGGCTCTTACGGTGCAGGCAATTACGGGATGTGTGGGCGCGCCTATAGCCCTCGCTTCCTCTGGATGTGGCCGAATGCGCGCATTTCGGTGATGGGCGGCGAACAGGCCTCCATGGTGTTGAGCCAGGTTCGCCGCGACAATATCGAAGCGAAGGGCGAGCGCTGGACAGTCGAGGAGGAGGAAACATTTCGTGCGCCAATACGGGCGCAATACGAGAGCCAGGGAAATCCTTACTACGCCACCGCCCGGTTGTGGGACGACGGTGTCATCGATCCCGCCGACACCAGGCTTGTGCTTGGACTTGGCCTTGCGGCGGCGGCAAACGCGCCTATCGAGCCCACCAAATTCGGCCTGTTCAGGATGTGAGGATGGAGCGCTCAAAAATGTACCGGCGTTTCCACACCCTGCTCGTGGCGAACCGCGGCGAGATCGCTTGCCGTGTGATCCGCACAGCTCGCGCCATGGGGCTGCGTACCGTTGCCGTCTATTCCGAAGCGGACCGGGGAGCCATGCATGTCGAGATCGCGGATGATGCGGTGCTGCTAGGCCCGGCGCGGGCGCGCGACAGTTACCTGAATATTGAACGCCTGATCGCAGCAGCGCGGCAGACCGGCGCGGAAGCTGTGCATCCCGGCTACGGCTTTCTTTCGGAAAATGCCGAATTTGCGACGGCCTGCGCGAACGCAGGTCTCGTCTTTGTCGGTCCGACGGCCGGCATGATGACCGCAATGGGCTCCAAATCCGGCTCCAAGGCGCTGATGGAAAAAGCCGGCGTGCCTCTCGTGCCGGGCTATCACGGGGAAGCGCAGGACGACGCGACGCTTGCCAAGGCGGCAAACAAGATCGGCTTT
>Ga0075434_100002565_pt1 | contig 16038 bp, 16 predicted proteins | sample RhiMethybrSRZTD3_FD_75298 | JGI IMG/M metagenome (GOLD analysis project Ga0075434, IMG submission 75298) | Populus rhizosphere microbial communities from Tennessee, USA - Rhizosphere MetaG P. TD hybrid SRZTD3 | ecosystem: Host-associated > Plants > Roots > Rhizosphere > Soil | place: USA... | reverse complement strand
CCTCTGGCACCGCCCGTGCAATTCTCACTTCATAGAGGTGATCGAGAGATGCGTCCCATGACACGATCGCTGGCAGCGGCTCTCGGCGTCCTGACGCTCGTCGCAGCGATGGGAACCGCCGAAGCCCAGTCGAAATCAGCGGCGCAGCCCGAGCTTGCGTCGGTTCCTTCGCCGGGCGCGTTCGAGTCTCTGTCGCCCGGCAACAAGCGGGTCGCGACCGCGCTCTTCGAGGCGCAGAACACGACCGGCAGCGTCACCCCGATGACGCTCGAGCAGATCGCGCAGGAGCGCCGCAGCGGACGCAAGTGGGGCGATGTCTTCAAGGACATGAAGTCCCAGGGTCTGATCCAGGCCGAGACGCTCGGTCAGGTCCTCGGCCGCTACGATCGCGCCCGTCACTCGCGGAGCTGAGCCGAGTCCGCCGCGTCGAGGGCGAGCTCGCGCTCGACGACGAACGGGAGCGCCATCAGCGCGAGAGCCACCAGCAGCACCTCGGTGTCGCCGAAGTTGTATTCGAAGAGCCCGGCGACGAGAAACGCCGCGATCCCGGCGATCGAGCCCAGCACCAGCGCTCGCGCCTCTTCGTTCGCCGGCGGAATACGCCTGAACACCCGCCAGGCCGCGCCGAAGTATCCTACCCAGATCGCGATCCACGCCGCCAGCCCGGGCAGCCCCCGCTCCACGACGATCTGCAACGGCGTGTTGTGCAGGTGGCTGGTCGAGCGGCGCAGCGCCTCCGGGGAGGCGACCGTCGGGTAGACGTTCTTGACCTGGCCGGGTCCGATCCCGGTCAGCGGGTGCGCGATCGCGAGACCGAGTCCGGCGTCGAGCATCGCGAGCCGGTCCCGGGTGGTGTCGTCGGCGAGGCTCCCCACGGTCTTCACGCGCTCGAGCACGCGCGGCTCGAGGGCGAGCGCGCCGGCCAGCACGAGCACCAGCGCGGCCAGCACGAGCCGGCGACGGCGGAGGCCGAGCGTGCACGCCGCGCAGCCGGCGGCGAAGCCGAGCCACGCGCCGCGCACCTCCGTGAGGCCGAGCGCCAGGAGCCCCGCCAGCCACGCCGGGACCGTCCAGGCCGACCGCCGGCCGCCCAGCGCGGCGCGCGGGAGCGCGCTGATCAGCACGAGCGTGAGCACGCCGGCGAGCGTCATGTAGATCGAGAAGAAGCCGCGGGCGCGCGCGCACTTCCGCATCAGCAGCCGCACCGCGGCATGGCTCGACTCGACCGTGCCCCCGGGTGGGCAGAAGCCCACCTGCACCATCGACAGGAGCGCCACGATCGCGACGGCGATCAGGAGACCGCTCGCGAAGCGTCCGGCCGCGCGCGCGTCGGGCAGCGCGTTCAGCACGACGTAGAAGGCGCCGAGCGTGAGAAGCCCTCGCGAGGCGAGCACGCTCTCCCACGGGCGCGCGGAGGCGAGCGCGGCGACGAGCGTCCACAGCGCGAACGCGACCACCGGCCCGAGTAGCGGCCAGCCGGCCCGTGGGCGCGCGCCGCGCGGGCCGAAGATGAGGACGAGCGCGAGCACGACGAGCGTGGATTCCGAGAGCGTGATCGACGCGGCGAGGCCGGCCGTCAGCGCCCCGAGCAGCCAGGCGAGCAGGGCGCTCAATGCGCGTTGCGGTTGATGCGGAAGCCGTACCAGAGGGTCTGCAGCAGGATCTTCAGATCGAAGCCGAGACTCCAGCGCTCGATGTAGTAGAGGTCGTACTCGATCCGCTTCTCGATCGACGTGTTCCCCCGCCAGCCGTTGATCTGCGCCCAGCCGGTGATGCCCGCCTTCACCTTGTGGCGGAGCATGTAGCCCGGCACGCGGCGCCGGAACTCCTCGACGAAGCTCGGGCGTTCCGGCCGGGGGCCGACCAGGCTCATCTCGCCGCGCAGCACGTTGATGAGCTGCGGCAGCTCGTCGAGGCTGGTCCGTCGCAGGAACACGCCGACCGTCGTGCGGCGGGGATCGTCGGCGCGCGCCCACACCGGTCCGGTCTCGGCCTCGGCGTCCATCCGCATCGTCCGAAACTTCAGCATCCGGAAGCGCCGGCCGTCGACGCCCATGCGTTCCTGACGATAGAGGACGGGCCCGGGTGACGTGAGCTTGAGCGCCACCACGGTCGCCAGCATCACCGGCGCGGCGACCGCCAGCGCCAGCGCGCCGAAGACCAGGTCGAAGGCGCGCTTGAGGACGCGATTCCAGCCGTAGAGCCGCGACTCGCGCAGGTGGATGAACGGGATCATCTCGAACTCTTCGACCCCGCCACGAGCCGGCACGAGACTGAACACGTCCGGCACCAGGTGGATCGCGATCGGATCGTCACCGATGCCGCTCAGCACGGCGGTGAGGCGCGAGGCGTCGGCGTGCGGGAGCGCGATGAACACGATGTCGACCTGCTGGCGATCGAGCACCGCGCGGACGTCCTCGATGCCGCCGAGCCACCGCACGTTCTCCGGCACCTCGCGCTTGTCGCTCAGGAGGCCCAGGACGAAGATGCCGACGTCCCGGCGCCGGTTGAGGACGCGCAGCACCTCGGCGGCCGGCTCCCCGCCGCCCACCACGATCGCGTAGCGAAGGTTGTAGCCGTGACGACGGGCGAACCGCAGCCCTTCGCGCAGCGCCGCGCGGGCGAGGCTGACCGCGACGATCGACTGGAGCAGGAACAGCAGGATGACGAGTCGCGAGTATTCGTACCCTCGAAACACGAACGTCATGATCGAGACGAGAATCAAGGCACCGAGGGTCGAGGCCTTGGCGACGTCGAACCACTCCGACACGCGGGAGCCGAGGCGATTGGGCCGATACAGATCGAACGTGCGGAACGCGACGCCCCACACGATCATGATCGGGACCAGCTGGAGCGCGTAGTCGCGGAAGGGGGGCACGTCCGTCACGTGCATCAGGTGGAAGCGGATCGCGTAGGCGGACATCCAGCACACGGCGATCAGGAAGAGATCGCCGGCGAGCGCCAGGTTCTCGACCAGCCGCGAGTGCGCCTTCAGCACGCCGACCTCGCGCCGCGCTCGTTCCAGCGCGCGGTGATGTACTCGTCGAGCGTCCGCTTGAAGACCGGCCGGTCGAACGACTCGGCGCGCGCGCGGAGCGCCTTCGCGTCGAACCGTGCCGCGGTCCGCTCGAAGCGCGCCATCGCCTCGACCAGCGCGTCGACCGTCTGCTCCTCGAAGAACACCGCGGTGGGCGCCTCGGCCGCGTCGAGCCCCACCATCGTCTCGAGCGCCCCGCCGCGCGCCAGGGCGATGGTCGGGCGCCCGGCGGCGGCGGCCTCGAGCGGCGTGATGCCGAAGTCCTCGACCGCCGGAAAGATGAGAGCCCGGCAGCGCGCGTAGAGCCTTGCGATCTCGGGGTCGGATCGCCACCCGAGAAAGCTGACCGTCGGCCCGGCGAGCTCGCGCAGTCGCGCGTCCTCAGGGCCGGTGCCGACCACGAGCAGGCGTCGGCCGAGTCGATTGGCCGCGCCGACCGCGAGGTCGAGGCGCTTGTACGGCACGAGCGCGCTCACGACCAGATAGTAATCGTCGGCGGCCTCCGCGATCTCGAAGCGCGACACGTCGACCGGCGGATAGATCACGTCCGCCGGACGGTCGTACACGCGCCGGATCCGGTCGGCGATGTGCCGCGAGATCGCCACGAACCGGTGCACGCCGGCCGTCTTCCGGTCCCAGCGCCTGAGCGCCGCCGCCAGCGGCGGTCCGAGCGTGCGCGCGGCCAGACCGTGGCCCGGTCCGAAATAGTCGCTCGAGAGGTCCCAGACGTAGCGCATCGGAGAAAAGCAATAGCACAGATGCAACGCCCGGGGCGACACCCGCACCCCCTTGGCCACGCAGTGGCTCATCGACACGACGAGATCGTACCCGGACAGATCGAACCGGCTGATCGCCAGCGGGAACACCGGGAGATAGTAGCGATATCGCGCGGCGGCCTGCGGCAGGCGCTGCACGAACGAGGTCACGATGCGCCGGCGCTCGATCTGGGGCGTCACGCTGCCGGGGACGTGCAGGAGCGTGAAGAGGGGCGCATCGGGGAACAGCTCGCAGAGCACCTCGAGGCAGCGCTCGCCGCCTCGCATTCCGGTCAGCCAATCGTGAACGAGGGCGACTCGCGCGCCCGGAACCAAGCCCGCTCCCGCTAGCGCGGGCGTGACGCGATTCGGCGACGCCAGTACTCGAGCAGATCCGTGAGCGTCTGCTCGAGGGGAATCGTGGTGCGCCAGCCGAGCGCGTTCTCGATCTTCTGCCGCGAGCCGCGCAGGACCGGCACGTCGGAGGGACGGAGGCGCGCCGGATCCTGACGGATGTCGATGTGGGGCACCGTCGACTTGCCGATCAGGAAGTTCAGGATGCGCTCGATCGACCACTCGAGACCGGAGCACAGGTTGTAGACCTCGCCCGGTGTCCCGCGCTCGAGCAGGAGCCAGTAGCCGCGCACGATGTCGCGCACGTCGGAGAAGTCGCGCGTGGGCTTCAGGTCGCCCACGTGAACGACCGGCTCGCGCAGGCCCGCCTCCATCTCGGCGATCTGCTTCGCGAAGTTGGACTCGGCGAAGGCGTCGCCGCGCCGGGGCCCGGTGTGGTTGAAGGCGCGCGACCGGAGCACGTGCATCCCGTAGCTTCTGAAGTACTGCCAGCCCATCAGGTCCTGGGCCACCTTGCTCACGGCGTAGGGCGACAGCGGCCGGAGCGGGTTCGACTCGGCGATCGGCAATTCGTCGGGCTCGACGAGACCGTACTCCTCGCTCGAGCCGATCACGAGGAACCGTGCCGTCGATCCGAGCTGGCGCATCGCCTCGAACAGGTTCATCTGGCTGACCACGTTCGTGTAGAACGTCTCGACCGGGGTCTGCCACGAGGCGTGCACGAAGCTCTGCGCGGCCAGATGAATGATGTAGTCGGGCCGCGCTTGCTCGAGGACCGTCCGGACCGAGAGGAGGTCGCGCAGGTCCGACTCGATCAGGGTGACCTGGTCACGGAGCGCCTCGATGTGCTCCATCTTGCTGCGCCACCGCACGGAGCCGAACACTTCGGCGCCGCGGGCGAGGGCGAACTCGGCGAGGTGGCTGCCCACGAAACCCGTGATACCCGTGATCAAAATGCGCATCGTGGTCATAGTACTACACCCCGCTCGACGAGCCGCGTATACGCGTTGACCCACGGAGCGCCCGCCGCCAGGCCTCCGGTAGAGCCAGCGCCGCAAGGGGCCGCAAGGCAAAGACGGCGCACCACCAGGGGTAGTCGTGGCTCCGCACGGCGCGCCAGCGCACCCGAGCCTCGGCCCGCAGCCGGTCGTCGTCGCGGACGGCCGAGACGCGCCCGGGCGCGAGCCGCCGGATCACGAGGGGCTCGGCCAGGTTCGCCAGCCGGGTGACGCGCGACAGCCGCATCCAGAGGTCGTAGTCCTGCGCGACCGGGAAGGAGGGATCGTACCCGCCGGCCCGGTCCAGCGCCGCCCGCCGCACGACCACGGACGAGTGCACGAAGGGGTTCGCGCGGATGAGCGCGCGCCGGATCGCCGCATCGTCCACCGGCGGCCGCACGATCGCGACCTCACGGCCGCTCGGGTCGACCTCACGGGCCGCGGTCCCCAGAAGTCCGACGTCGGGATGAGCATCGAGGTACTCGTGCTGGAGTGCCAGACGCTCCGGCATCGCGAGGTCGTCGGCATCGAGTCGCGCCAGGAGCGGCGCGCGGGCCAGCTCGATCGCCCGAATCAACGCGCGCGTCAATCCCTCCCGAACCCGGCGCTCGAGACGCAAGCGCGGATCGCGCACCGCTGCGAGCACGTCCGGTGTCGCGTCCGTCGAGCCGTCGTCGATGACGATCAGCTCGAGGTCTGCGAGCCGCTGTGAGAGGACGCTCGTCACGGCGTCGCGCACCCACGGCGCGCCGTTGTGCACGGACATCAGGACCGAGACGGCGGGCACGCTCAGCCGCGTCGGGTCGGTGCGGGGCGCTTGCGGAAGAGAAGGTTGAAGTAGGGCAGCCAGCGGGACGGCGTGACGCGGGCGACGCGAGAGGTCCTCACGAGGCCGGCGAAGATCGGGCCGAGCCGGATCATCCGGCGCCCGGCGACCTTGGGGAAAAAGCGCGAGCCGTAGCCGGCGGCCTCAGTCACGTCCTCGATCTCGCTCCATCCAGAGGACGGCAGGCACTCGGCGAGCGTCGCGTTGCGCCATCCGGTGCCGTCGGCGACGAAATCCGTGTAGTCGATGGTGCGGAGCTTTGGACGGAAGAGCCGCGCATAACGGTAGGCCCACTTCGGCGAGAGCCACTGCACACCGGGCAGCCTGATCGAGTGGGTCTCCATCGGGAACCAGCGGTTCGGCGTGTCGAGGATGGCGATGTGACCACCGGGCGCCAGCACGCGGTAGTACTCGTCCACGAGGGTTCGCCGATCCCGGGGCAGATGCTCGATGATCCCGACCGCCAGGACGAGATCGAACGCGCCATCGCGCCACGGCAGCCGGCGCGTGCCTTCGTTGGAGAGCAGCGCGACTTCGCGCACCTTGTCGAGATGCATCTCCTCGACCTTCGTCCGCACGATCTCGACGAAGTGTGGATCCACGTCGAAGGTGGTGATCGTCGCCACCTCCGGCTGCTCGTCGAGGTACTCGGTCATGTGGCCGAAGGAGCAGCCGACTTCGAGGACCGACAGGCTACGGGCGCCGCATGTCCGGAGCCATCTGAAGAGCGGATCGAGGTAGAGCGGCGCGCGCAGCTCCTTGAACGGGAAGTACAGCGGGGCGCGATTGCCCTTCCGCGCGATGAGCATCTCGATCACGCGCTTGCTGTACCGCGTCGGCTTGTACGTCCGGCCTTCCATCGTGAGCACCCGGCGGTCGCCGAGATCGTCGATGCTGTAGTGCGGATCGGCCATCGAGAATGAGTATAGCGGCGTCGCTCACGTTTTCCTGGCAACGACGAGCAGCATGTGGCCGAGCAGCCGGAGCGCCGGCGCCGTGTAGAGCAGGCCTCGCGCGAGACTCATCGCCCGCGCCGTCGGGCCCGATCCCGGCGATCGGGCATGGCCGGGGCGCTCACCGCCGGTCGCGACCGCCGATCCCGCCCGCATCGACGTCAGCCTCCGCGCGATCCCGCCGGGCAGCGCCTTGCGAAGGAGTCGGGCCGGATCGTAGGGCGCCGACGACAATGGACGGAAGCCGTGGCGGGAAAGGGCCGCCCAGAGCTCGCGCCGCGTGAACACGAACTGATAGAACGTTCCGCCGTGGTCCTTGACGGCGCGGCTCTGCCGCCTGAGCCACGGCGAGGTCAGGCGCCGCACGCCGTTGACATAGGGCACCGAGAGCACGAGCGTCCCGCCCGGGGCGAGCGCCCGCCGCGCTTCGGCCAGGATCGCGTCCGGTCCATTCTTGTCGTGCTCGACGGCGCCGAGCGAGATGTAGGCGGCCAGCGCGCCGGCGCGCACGGCGAGCTCTTCGAGCTTCATCGCCGCCAGCGGCGCCGGAGCGACTCGACGGCAGGCCACGAGCGGGTCGATGACCTCGTCGGCGCCGGCGACGCGCCAGCCCTGCTCGCGCAAGAGCAGGACGTACTGTCCGGTCCCGCAGCCGGCTTCGAGAATCGCGCCGGCCTTCGGCAAGGCCTGGGTGATGAGGTTCGTCAGCGGCGAGCGGCGGGCGACCGCCAGCAGCTCCTCGATCGGGTGCTGTCCCCAGTGCTCCGACCAGAATTCGCGTCCGGAGGACGGCCGATATTCGCTGAGCACCGGCGATCAGCGCCTCTTCATGAGCGCGCCACGCGACGGAGCAGATCGATCTCGCCGGCCACGAGGCGCGTCAGATCGTAGCGCTCGACCACTGCCGCCCGCGCGCCCTCGCCCAGACGGCGAGCCAGGTCGGGCTGGGTCAGAATCTGCTCCAGCCGGGACGCGAGCCCGCCGACGTCGCCCGGCTCGAACAGCAGCCCGGTGGCGCCGTCCGTGAGGATCGCGCGGCTGCCGCCGACGTTCGACGCGATGCACGGCACGCCGCAGCTCATCGCCTCGAGCAACACCTTGGGGTGGCCCTCCGTCAGCGACGGGAGCACGAACACCCGCGCGCTCGCGTAGAAGCCTGGCAGCTCCCCATGATCCACGAACGGCGTGAGCGTGAGCGGCACCCCCAGGGCTTTGGCCCTGGCTTCGAGCGGTCCGCGCTCCGGCCCCTCGCCGATCATGGCGACGTCGAGATCGAACCGCGCCAGCAGCTTCCCCGCCGCTTCGAGCAATGTGCCGAGGTCCTTTTCGGCCGAGAGCCTCCCGACATAGAGCACGGTCGATCGGGTGCCCTTCGAGTCGGTCGCCGGGCAGAACCGCCGCGTATCGACTCCGTTGGGCACCAGCACGACCTTGCCGCCGCCGCCCAGCGAGGTGACGATGTCTCGAAGCTCGGTCGTCGGCACGATGACCGCCGCGGCGCCGCGCACGCCGAGGCGCGCCACCACACCGCGCAGCAAGGCACTCGACCGCGAGCGCGCGAGGCGCTCATAGTGGAATCCATAGGTCGTGACGAAGGGCGTGCCCCAGCGGCGACGAGCCAGGAGCGCGGGAATCACGCCGGTCACCTGGAAGACGCGCAGCGCCGAGCATTCGCGCATCGCGGCGCCGTGGCGCCATGGCATCGCGAAGGCGTACCGCCAGGGATGCTCGGGTCCACCCGGCAGCACCCGCGCGCGCGCCAGCAGCTCGCGGTCGCTGGTGAAGGACGTCAGCGACTCGTCGAGGTAGCTGAAGTATCGGACGTCGCCGAAGGCCCGCGCGTAGGGGATCAGATAGCCGTCGATGAGTCGCGTGTGCTGGCCGGTCTGTGCGAGCTCACCGATTCCACCGCGGATCGCCGGCAGCAGTCCCAGGATCATCGAGGGGCCTTCACCGCCCGGGCGCGGAAGCCGGTGCTGTCGTCGGGTCGCCGCAGCGCCGCCTCCCGGCGCCAGCGGCTCAGCCGATCGTACGCCGTGAGCGAGACGCCGCCGAGCGCGTCGATCGCGCCGGCCCAGGGGGTGTCGTGCACGACGGGCTCGAGCCCGCCCTCGACCTCGAAGCCGCCCGCCCGGAGCTCGGCGATGAACTCCCCGCGCGTGTACTCGATCTTGTGGTCGGGATCGGAGTACGCGAAGAGGCCGGCATCGCGGAGCGTTCGCCGCCAGCGCGTATCACGGTTCGGCCCCGACACCAGGAGTCGGCCGTCGTCCCGGAGCACCCGGTGAATCTCGTGCAGTACCGCCACGCGCGGATGAATGTGCTCGATGACGTCGAGGAACAGGATCGCGTCGAAGGTCTTCGCGGCGAACGGAAACGGCGCGGTGATGTCCTGGGCGAAGAGCGACGCGTTGACGACCCCGACCTCTCGCGCCATCCGCTGCCCGACCGCGAGGTGTCGAGGGTCGTAGTCCATCCCGACGACCGTCCGGCAATGGCGCGCCGCTCGAACGAGGTGCGCGCCGTTGCCGCAGCCGACGTCGAGCACGCGATCGCCCGGGCGCAGGTGCGGCAGGTACCAGTCGTGCCAGGGATGATCGACGAGATGTTTGGGGTGGATCGCGTAGGCGCGCTTGCCCGTCAGCTTGACGAGACGCACGCCGACCGACTTTCCTTTGCGGTTGACAAGATCAGCAGCGCGGACGAGGTACCGGCGAGGAGCGTTCATATGCCCTCAACGCCACGACGATGTCCATACACAAAGAGCGTCTGGCCGAACCTTTGTGCGAGCCACTGCGGAACGCGTCGCCCGATGATGCGGTGCAGCCAGAAGTACCGCGTATGCGAAAGGCGCAGCGCCTTCGGTCCTAGCAAGAACGCGCCCGTGACCGTCCAAACGAACTCGTCGTTCGGCAAGAGATCCGCTAAGTCCTCGACGTTGTACGTCCAGTGCGGGACATTCGAGACTCCTAAGAGGCCGAGACGTCGCAGAAGTGTGTTTAATTGCCGTCGCGTAGTTACGCTCAAATAGACATCACGACGCGCCACGCGCGTCAATTCCCGGATCGCGGCAGCCGGTCGCTCAAAATGCATGAATGACTGATGGCACGCCACGAGATCAAAGGTTCGGTTTGCAAAGGGCAACTCATAAACCGAAGCGACGAGGCCAAGGGAGCGCGGCACGCTGTCTCGCGCTTGCCTGACCATGTCTCGATTGACGTCGAGGCCTACGGGGCGTAGATCTGGTCGACGCACCGCGATCGCCTTGAGGAGGCGTCCTCGCCCGCACGGCACATCGAGCAACGAGAGGTGCGCTGGACGCAGCGCGCGCAGCGCGTACGCGATGTCGGCCGTAGCGTCCGGTACCCTAGACCAAGCTCGCCAATAGTCGCTCTCGCGGAAGAATTCCTCAGCCTCATCGTGACGGTCCGCCGGCCGCGTCATGGCCGCTCCCGGCCCAACTGCTCGGCGAGCCCGACAGCTAGGGCCCGTTCGCCGAGTTGCCAACGCTGTATGACGTGCTCATACACGCGCCGTACGGCGCTCACCGCCCGATCCCAGCGAAAGGCCACATCCACTCGGGCGCGGTTCGCGCTCCCGCCGACGGCGCAACGCTCGCGCGAAGCGAAAAAGACCAACAACGCCTTCACGAACTCGCTCACGGAGTCGGGCGCGCAGATGATGCTCCCGGGACCATCGCCTACCAGCTCGGGCAGGGCTCCCTGGCGTGGTACGACAACAGGCAGGCCCGAAGACATCGCTTCGGCCACCGAGAATCCAAAGCCCTCCAATGAGGAGGGAGACACGAACACGTCGGCCAGGTTGTAGATTTCGGGCTTCTCATCTTCGGCGACTCTGCCTGTAAAGCGGACGCGCGCGTCGATACCAAGCCGGCGTGCGCGGAGGCGTAGGCTTGACTCGAGGGGTCCCGCACCCGCGACGAGCAGCGTCGCCGCCGGAACCTGGGTCACGAGCTCTTTCCATACATCGAGAAGAAACGGCAGATTCTTCCTAACTTTGAGTCCTCCAAGAAATAGTGCGACGGGACCAGCGCCGAGGTCGAGACGCCGGGCGAGCGCCGGGTTGCGAGGCGCCGGCCTGAACCGCTCGTCGACCCCATTGTGAATCACCGAAACGTGGTCGATCCGCACGCCAAGCTCACTCGCTAGTTGGCGGCGCGAGAACTCGCTCACCGTGATCACGTGGTCACACGCCTGGATGACGCGCTTCTCGATCAGAGCGTTGAGTGGTCCCGGATCCAGATGGTGATGGTGGGCGACGATCGGCGCCGCGATTCCGTATCGCGCGCGCGCCCACAGTGCGCCCGGCCCAATGTACCGTAGGGAGTGAACGCGCAGGAGATCGACGCCGACGCTCTCTTTCACCCGACGGATCGCGCGCGGTATCAATAACGGCGCCACGTACCAGCGTAACCCGCGACCGATCGCGAAGCGATGGACGGTCCAGTTCGGCACGGCCTCGGGATGCGGCTTGCCGCGAGCCAGGATGATGTCGATCGCCACCCCGGCGCGCCCGAGGCGCGTCAGAAGCTCACGCTCGTACGTCTCTCCGCCGGAGGTCGTCTCGGGAGCGACGCCGCAGTGGGGTGTACAGATGCGCATCGGTCAGCGCTTGGCCATGATGAGGTAGCCACCCACGAACGACGCCAGCGCCGAGTGGCGCACCCGCGCCAGCCGGTCCATCCGCGCCAGGAGATCGAGCAGCGGAAAGAGCACGTAGCCCGCATGACGAAGACCGACCGGCGCTTGCTGGACGAGGAACCTCAGCATGCCGGCGAGCTGCGTGAAGTAGCCGCCCTGCGGCGTGACCGAATCGGCGGTGAGCCCGCTCTCGGCGAGCAGGCGGCGCCACATGGCGTCGGTGTAGCGGACGTAGTCGTGGGGATCGCCGTGCAGGCGCTCGAGGAACGGCGCCGTGGCGATCAGCCGGCCGCCCGGCCGCAGGACGCGGCGGCACTCGCGCAGCGCCGCAGCCGTGTCGGGCACGTGCTCGAGCACCTCGGTGATCTTGATCGCGTCGAACGCTGCGTCGCGGAACGGAAGCGCCTGCACGTCGGCGCACACGTGAGGCGCACCCGCGCGCGACATGTCGGCGACCACCCAGCGGGCTTCGCTCGGCGCCTGGAAGCGTCCACGCCGTCGGCCGCCGCCGATGTCGAGGACTCGACCCGTGAAGCCAGCCCTCACGCTCTCGAGGTCGGCGTCGATGAGCCGGCGCCGGTACGAGGTGCCGAGGTACACGCTGACCCGCGACATCACGCGGGCCGCCGGCCGGCGGCGGCGTACGCGTCGAGCAGCGACGCGACGATCTTGTCCTCGCTGAAGACCGAGCCCAGCCGCGCGCGCGCCGCGGCACCCATGCGCTCGCGACGTGCGGGATCGCGCAGGAGCGCGACGACCGAGTCGGCCAGCGCCGCGACGTCGTTCTTTCGCACGAGCAGCCCCGTGACGCCGTCCTCGACGGCCTCGGGCGATCCGCCCGTCACCGTGGCCACCACCGGCCGGCCGAAGTGCATCGCCTCCACGAGAACCCGGCTCATCGGCTCGGGCCAGATCGACGGGGCGACGACGACGTCGGCGGCGCGATAGAGCGGGAACAGCCGGGTGTGATCGAGGACCCCCAGGGCGTGGACATCGTCGCCGGCGGGCAGCACGGTCTCTCCCTTTCCCGCGAAGGCGAACCGCACACCGGGGACGGCCGCACGGATCCGATCGAGCGCCTCCAGAAAAACGGGCGTTCCCTTGCCGAGCGAGCGCTTGCCCACGTAGAGGACGAGCGGGCCGTCGCCGATCCCGAGCGCGCGGCGGACCCGGACGGCCTCGTCGTCGGTCGGCACCGGTCCGGACGGAGGCAGCGGATAGACCACGTGCCGCCGATCCGACGGAACGATCCGCGCCGGATAGACCGCGAGGATTCCGCGGCTGACGCCGACGATGGCGTCGACGCCGCGCAGCGCGCGCTGCAGCATCAGGTGCCCGAGCCAGGCGAGCCGGACCGAGACCCAGAGCCAGGCGCGGCGGACGGGGCCGGCCTCCCGATGATAGTGCTCGCGACTGAAGGCCACGCACCGGGCCGTGTACTGGCGGAAGGAGCAGTCGAACGTCTCCCACGGTTCGAAGAGCGTGCAGAAGCCGAGAGGGCAGATCAGGCCGAGGTCGCGGATCGTCGTCAGGACCGGCAACCCGAGCACCCGCGCCGCACGCCGCGAGGCGACGAGCGCGCCCTTGCCCTGCGCGTGAATCGCGCGAGCGTCCCGACGATACGCGATGAGGGCGATGCAGGCGGTAAAATAGAGATTCCAAAGCGGATTCCGGTGCACGAGCGCCGGAACCTCCACCTGCCCCGATCGCCGCTTCAGCAGAATCGGCAGACGCGGGAACGGCACACGCACGACCTCGACGTTTGCGGAGGCTTCGCGGCTCGGCGCGCCGTAGTTGGGCGTCACCACGACGACCGGCTGGCCGCGGCGCCCGAGCGCCTTGGCCCACTCGGCGCTGGTCCACTCGGCACCGCCCGGCGCGAACGGCGGATAGAACTCGCTGGCGAAGAGCACGGGGCGCGCGCCGTGGGCCGTCACGGCTTCCTCGCGACGAGCTCGAGGTAGGGCGTCGCGCCCGACAGCCGATAGTAGGCGCCCGTGAGGACACGCAGACGGCCCAGGGTCTCGCGCGGGCGAGCGTCGTCGTAGAACGTCAGGTCGGTCACCCCCGCCGCCGCGAAGGCCCGAACGATGGCGCCGCGGGTCAGGCGCCGCAGCGTCGCGAGATAGGCCACCGGACGTCCGCGGAGCTTCAGGTAGGCGCGTCCCAGGGGCTTGGGCAAGAACGGCGTCCAGAAGAGCTTGTAGTGGCCCTCGTAGAAGGACCACGCGTTGGGCGTGTGGACATAGATCGCGCCGCCGCGGCGCGTGACGCGCACCATCTCTCGGATCGTGGCGGTCACCGAGGCGACGTGCTCGATCACCGAGAAACAGTGCACGAGGTCGAACGCGCCATCGGAAAACGGCAGCGCCTCCCCCGCCGCGCGCGCGAACCCCAGGCCCGCCTCGGGCCGGAGGGCGCAGATCGCGATCGCGTCGGCATCGGCGTCGACGCCCACCACGCGCGCGCCCGCGGCCGCCGCCGCGACGTTGAAGCCGCCAGTGCCGCAGCCGACGTTCAAGACGCGGCCCCGCAACGCGTCGGCGCCGAGCAGAGCCTCGAGACGCGCCAGACGCCCGCGCTCCTGGATCTCCTCCTGGTGACGAAGCTTCACGAGCACGCTCCAGTCGGGGATGCCGAGCGTGTCGCGATAGTAGGCGGTGTAGTAGCGATCGGTCGACTCGTGGAGCTCGGCCGAGGCGCTCACGCGACGTCCCGTCGGCGGCGCCGCTCGAGCTCCGGCGGTTTCATCGGGTTCGACCACCTGTCCGCCTACTTCAAATGAGCGAAGAACTCGATGACGCGCTTGCGCTGGTCAGCCGTGATGCCCACCGAGCACGGCAGCGACAGGCCTCGCGCGTGCAGGAAGTCGGCGACCTCGACCCGGTAGGCCTGACACCGGTCCCGGAAGGGCGGCTGGCGATGAAGCGGATAGAACAGCGGCCGGCAGTGGATCCCGGCGGCCGACGCCTTGTCGATCACCGCGCGCGCCCGGCCCCAGTGTTCCGGGTCGAGCAGGATCGAGTACATCCAGAAATTCGAGATCGCCCAGGGCTGCTCGCGACACGGCTCCACGCCGGGCAGACCGCCGAGCCCCTCGGTGTAGGCACGCGCCGTCGCGCGCTTGGACTCGACGAACCGGTCGAGCTGCTCGAGCTGCGCAACACCGAGCGCGGCCTGGAGATTCGTGAGCCGGTAGTTGAAGCCGACCTCGTCGTGGATCCACTCGCCGCCCGCCGCCCGCGCCTGCGTCGTCAACGAGCGCAGTCGCCGGGCGACCTCGTCGTCGTTCGTGACGACCATGCCGCCGCCGCCCGTGGTGATGATCTTGTTGCCGTTGAACGAGAGGCAGCCGGCCACGCCGCGTACCCCGATCCGCTGCGTCTTGTAGCAGGCGCCCAACGCCTCGGCGGCGTCCTCGATCAGCGCGAGACCAGGATAGCGCGCCGTCAGCTCGAGCAGCGGATCGATGTCCACGGGGTGCCCGTACAGATGAACGGGCAAGAGCGCCTTCACCTGCCGCCCGCTTCCGCGGTTCACGAGCTTGTTCCCACGCACCTCGCACTCACGCGCCAGGAACTCCGCCGTCTTTGCCACGTCCATGGTCCAGGTCTTGGGCTCCGAGTCCATGAAGACGGGCCACGCGCCGCAGTACCGGATCGCGTTCGCCGTGGAGATGAAGGTCAGCGCCGGGACGAGGACCTCGTCGTCCGCGCCGACGCCGGCGGCCAGCAGTGCCGCGTGGAGCGCCGCGGTCCCGGTCACCACGGCGATACCGTGGCGCGCGCCCACATAAGCCGCCATCTCGCGCTCGAAGCGGTCCACGAACGGGCCGATGGAGGACACCCAGTTGGTGTCGAGGCACTCCTTCAGGTACCGCCACTCGTTGCCCGCTAGATGCGGGACGGCATTGGGAATTCCGTCATCGCCGTCGCTCACCGGTCCGGTCTCCGGGCGCCCGCCCGCCCGCGATACCAGGCGAACGTCTGGCGGACACCGCTCTCGAGATCGATCTTGGGCGCGAACCCGGTCAGCATCCGCAGCCGCGAGATGTCCGGACAACGCCGCGCGGGCGAGCCCGAGGGCGCGGGGAGCGCTGCAATGGTCGGCGAATATTCGGCGGCGCGCAGTACGACATCGACGAGCCGCTCTATCGAAGTCTCTTCGGAATCGTTTCCGATGTTCACGATGCGACCCTCCGCCGCCGGGGCGGCCATGAGCCGGATCATTGCCTCGACCGCGTCGGCGACGTGACAGAACGCTCGGCGCTGCTCGAGGCCGTAGACCCGGAAGGGATTTTCACGCGCGAGGGCCCGCATGCTCAGCTCAGGAACGACATGGTCGTAGCCCATGCGGGGCCCGTAGACGTTGTGGAACCTGCCGATGACGTACGGGACGCGCCGGGCGCGAGCGCCATGGATCACCGCCGCCTCCCCGAGAATCTTGCTGGCCGC
>Ga0075434_100002563_pt1 | contig 16046 bp, 11 predicted proteins | sample RhiMethybrSRZTD3_FD_75298 | JGI IMG/M metagenome (GOLD analysis project Ga0075434, IMG submission 75298) | Populus rhizosphere microbial communities from Tennessee, USA - Rhizosphere MetaG P. TD hybrid SRZTD3 | ecosystem: Host-associated > Plants > Roots > Rhizosphere > Soil | place: USA... | reverse complement strand
CCGCCGCAGCAGTATCCGCAGCGTCCGGGCGGGGCGCCGCGGCCGCAGTATCCGGGCGCGCGGCCCGGCGGCACCGGCCGTCCCGCCGCGACACAACGCCGCGAGCAGACGCCGCGACCCGCACCGCCGCCGATGCCCGCGGTGCCGCCGCCGGTAACGCGCAGCATCACGCTGGCTGAAGGAATGACTGTAAAAGATCTCGCGGACAAGCTCGACGTCCGCGTAAAGGATGTTCTTGCCAAGCTGCTGATGAAGCGGCTGATGATGACCATCAACTCGACGCTCGACACCGAGACCGCGCTGATGATCGCGCGCGAGTTCGGCGCCGACGTGCAGATGCGCAGCTTCGAACAGGAGCTGCACGAGGTGGGTGCCGACGACTCGAAGGTCGAGGACATCGTCACGCGCGCGCCGGTCGTCACCGTGATGGGCCACGTCGATCACGGCAAGACGAGCCTGCTCGACGCGATCCGCGAGACCCGCGTCGCGGAGCGTGAAGCGGGCGGCATCACGCAGCACATCGGCGCGTACCACGTCACCATCAACGGCCGGAACATCGTGTTCCTCGACACGCCGGGCCACGAAGCGTTCACGTTGATGCGCGCCCGCGGCGCGAAGGTCACCGACATCGTCATTCTCGTCGTCGCGGCCGACGATGGCGTGATGCCGCAGACGAAGGAAGCGATCGATCACGCGCGCGCGGCGAACGTACCGATCATCGTCGCGATCAACAAGATCGACAAGCCGAACGCCAATCCGGAGCGCGTGAAGCGCGAGCTGACCGAGCTGAACCTCATGCCCGAGGAATGGGGCGGACAGACGGTCACCGTCGAAGTGTCGGCGAAAAAGAAGCAGAACATCGACGCGCTGCTCGAGATGGTGCTGCTGGTCAGCGATATCGGCGAGCTGAAGGCGAACCCGAAGCGCAGCGCCACGGGGACCGTGCTCGAATCCAAACTCGACAAGGGACGCGGACCGGTGGCGACCGTGCTCGTGCAGGACGGGACGCTGAACGTCGGCGACACGTTCATCGCGGGACCGATCGTCGGCCGCGTGCGCGCGCTCATCGACGATCGCGGCCGTCCGGTCAAGTCCGCCGAACCGTCGACGCCGGTCGAAGTGCTCGGCCTGACGGGACTGCCGCAGCCGGGCGACGTGTTCCAGGTGGCCGACGCCGCGAAGGCGCGTCAGATCGCCGCGTTCCGCGAGGAGCAGGCGAAGACGCGCGCGCTCGGCGCGAAAGGCGCCCGCCTCACGCTCGAATCGCTGCAGGCGCAGATCGCCGAAGGCGGCATGAAGGAGCTGCCGATCATCATCAAGGCGGACGTGCAGGGGTCGGCCGAAGTGCTCGCCGACACACTCGCCAAGCTGTCGGACGAGAAGGTGAAGATCCGGATCATTCACTCCGGCGTCGGCGCGGTGAACGAGTCCGACGTGCTGCTCGCGTCGGCGTCGAACGCGATCATCATCGCGTTCAACGTGCGTCCCGATCGGAACGCGGAAGAGATCGCCACGCGGGAGCGCGTCGACATCCGCCAGCACTCGGTCATCTACAACGTCACGGACGAAATCAAGAAGGCAATGACCGGCCTGCTCGAGCCGACGTTCAAGGAGAAGCGGATCGGCATCGCCGAAGTGCGGGACACCTTCAAGGTCCCGAAGTTCGGCACCATCGCCGGCTGCCTGGTGACGGAGGGACGCATCACGCGTTCGGGCGACACGCAGGCGCGGCTGCTCCGCGACAACGTCGTGGTGTACGAAGGCAAGATCGGCTCGCTGCGCCGGTTCAAGGACGATGTCAGCGAGGTGAAGACCGGGTTCGAGTGCGGCATCGGCTTCGAGCGGTTCAACGACATCAAGGTCGGGGACATCATCGAAGTGTTCGTGATGGAGCGCGTGGCCGTTACTGCGTGAGCAGCACTGCAACCACGAAAGCACCACGAGCACGAAGGTACACCAAGAAGATCTTTTGAAGGTCTTCTTCGTGCGTCTTCGTGTTCTTCGTGGTTGCAGTACTGCGCGCGAGTGCAAGAATGACCGTAGGATTGTTGACGGTTGAACTGCACGTCCCGGGCAGCCGCTCGCTGAAGGACAAGCGTATGGTGCTGCGACGGATCAAGGACCGGTTGAAGAAATTCAACGTCGCGGTGTCCGAGGTGGAGCATCACGATCTGTGGCAGCGCGCGGCGCTGGCGGTCGTGACGGTAAGCACCGACGAACAGCACGCCGATCGCGAGCTGGCAGCGGCGGCTGACGAGATCGAGCGGGTCGAACCGGGGCTGATTACGCGCACGGACGTGGAGTTTCTGACGTAGACGGGAAGTAGAGAACGCAGAGGCTGCAAAGTTCGCGAAGTAGAAGTACATGTCTCAAGGATCACGACCCGATCGTGTCGCCGATCAGATCCGCGGCGAGCTCGGCGAACTGCTCGCGCGCGAGGTCCACGACCCGGGGCTCGGATTCGTGACGATCACGCGCGTGCAGGTCACCGCCGACCTGCAGCAGGCGCGCGTCTTCTACACCGCGCTCGGCGAGGAGCGCGCGCGCCGGAACTCGGAGCGGGCGCTGCACCGCGCGTCGCCGTTCCTGCGGCGCCAGATTGGATCCCGCCTCCGGCTGAGGCGCGTCCCCGAGCTGCAGTTCCTCTACGATGAATCGATCGCGGGCCAGGACCGCATCGAACAACTGCTCAACGAAATCCACGCGAACGATCCACACGATGACGATAACGAGCCCAACTCCTAGCGCGGTCACGTCGGACATCCGCCGGATCGTCCAGGAAGTTCTCGCGCGCCAGCGGTTCGTGGTCTCGTCGCACTCGCGCCCCGACGGCGACTCGATCGGATCGCAGCTCGCCATGGCGTATGCGCTCCGCACGCTCGGCAAGGACGTGGTGGTCGTGAATTCGGATCCCGCGCCGGGGCCGCTGATGCAGTTTCCGGGCGTTCCGGAGATCAAGATCGCGCAGCGCATCGACGGTCCGTTCGATGCGGCCATCATCATGGAGTGCGGCGACCTCGGGCGCACCGGCGTCGCCGGCCTCGACCGATTCTTCGTCATCAACATCGATCATCATCCGGGCAATTCGCAGTACGGCCAGATCAACTGGTTCGACGCGGGAGCCGCGGCGTGCGGCGAGATGGTGTTCGATCTCGTCCGCGCGCTCGACGTGCCGCTGTCGATCGAGATTGCGACGCACGTGTATCTCGCCATCCTCACCGACACCGGATCGTTCCACTACTCGAGCATCTCGCCGCGCACGTTCGAGATCTGCCGGCAGACGCTCGAGGCCGGCGTCGACCCGGTGCTCGTCGCACGCAACGTGTACGACAGCAACAACATGGGACGGCTGAAGCTGTTCGGCGCCGTGCTGAGCGCGATGCAGCTCGACACGGTCGGCCAGATCGCGATCGTCTACCTCGATCACGAGATGGCGCGCGCCGCCGGCGGGACCTACGAAGACACCGAAGGGCTGATCAACCTGCCACTCACCGTGAAGGAAATCCGGGCCGTCGTGTTCTTCAAGCAGATCGAAGGCGACGAGTACCGCGTCAGCATGCGGTCGAAGGGGGAGATCGACATCGGCGCCGTCGCGAAGGAGTTCGGCGGCGGCGGCCACAAGAACGCCGCGGGCTGCACGGTGCGTGGCGGCATCGACGCGCTGCAGAAGCTGTTCATCGAGAAGATCGACAAAGCCATCGAGTCGAAGACCAAATAACAGTTCGGAAGGGAGTGTCGCCATGCGGTCGCCGATCCCCCGTGCCGTCCGGGCGTTCGTCACCTCGCTGGTCCTCGCGTTCGCCGCCATCGCGGCCGTCGGCGCATCGCCACAGCCGCGCGGCGACGTCGATCCGCTGCCCGCCCTGCTGTCCGAGGTCCACGCGCTGCGCATCGCCATGGAGCAACAGGCGGCCATCACCCCGCGCCTTCAGCTGACGCTCGCGCGGCTCAATATCGAGGAACAGCGCGTCAGCCAGCTCACTACGCAGCTCGACACCGTCCGCCAGCAGCTGGCCGGAAGCAACGGCGCAATGACACGGATGACGGACGAGTTGAGCGACATCGAGCGATCGCTCGACATCGAAACCGATCCGGCGCGCCGACGCCAGCTGGCGGTCGCACAACGGGACCTGCAGATGCAGATCCGCGGGAACAGCACGACGCTCCAGGAGCTGCGCACGCGCGAAAACGAGGCGGCCCAGCAGCTCGGAACCGAACAGGCGCGCTGGATCGAGCTGAACGGCCGGCTCGACGAGCTCGATCGTCTGCTCGCACCCGTTCGCTGATGGCAGATGGCTGACGGTCTCCTCGTCATCGACAAGCCGCCCGGGCCGACATCTCACGACGTCGTCTCGCGCATGCGGCGGACGCTTCGCGAACGCCGCATCGGTCACACCGGCACGCTCGACCCGATGGCGACCGGCGTGCTGCCGCTGGTCATCGGCAAGGCGACGCGCCTCGCGCAATTTCTCAGCGCAGCCGACAAATCCTACGAAGCAGTCGTGCGCCTCGGGTTCGCGACGAACACCGCGGACGCCGAGGGCGAACCGATCGCCGCGAGGTTCGAGGGCGCGCTTCCGGCGCGCGATGCGATCGAGCGCGCGCTCGACGCCTTTCGCGGCACGTTTCTTCAACAACCTCCCGCGTTCTCAGCGAAGAAGATCGGTGGTAAACGGAGCTACGCGATTGCGCGAGCGCGGGACAAGAAGAATTTGGAATTTGGAATTAGGAATTTGGAATGCGTAACGAATTCCAAATTCCGAATTCTGAATTCCGAATTCCTTCCTGCGCCCACTCGCGTCACGGTGTCCCGTCTCGACATCATCGCCATCGATGCGGACACCGTCACGCTCTCCCTCGACTGTTCGGCGGGCTTCTACATCCGCGCGCTTGCGCACGATCTCGGCGCGGCGCTCGGGACAGGCGCGCACCTCGCGGCGCTGCGGCGCACGCGCAGCGGCCGGTTCACCGAAGCCGACGCGGTGCCGCTCGCGGTTGCCGAACAGGATCGCGCCCGCACCGCCTCGCGGATCGTTCCGCTGTCGCGAATGCTGCCGGAGCTGCCCTGCGCAGTGCTGACCGACGAGGGCGTGCGTCGGGCGATCCACGGCGCCGACATCCGGCCGTCCGACCGCGAGGTTACGGCCGACGCCGGCGATGTTTCGTTCGGAAATGGTGTGCGGGTCAGGCTGCTGAACTCATCCGGCGAGCTGATTGGGATTGCCGAACCGGCGCGAAGCGACAGGCATCTCCATGCATCGGTAATTCTGGCCTAATCTGCTGTTCTGATGTAACATGTTGATCTTGCTCGACTAAAGATTTTTTGGTTATACGGCGCATCCGGTCCAGCTGTGGTTCTGGAGCGTGCGTGGAGGCAGAAGCCCGTGGCCCTGAGCAAAGACCGTAAGACCGAGTTGATTGGCAGTTACAAGACCCACGACGCAGACACCGGCTCCCCTGAAGTACAAGTCGCGATTCTCAGCGAACGTATCAACTACCTGACAGAGCACTTCAAGGCCCACGCGAAGGATCACCATTCGCGGCGCGGTCTGCTGATGCTCGTCGGCCGGCGCCGCCGGTTGCTCGATTACCTCAAGACGAAAGACGCACAGCGCTACGCGGATCTGATCAGACGACTGAACATCCGCAAGTAAGCCTCGAAGTTCACTTGTATGCATACGCGCGAAGTCACAATCGGCAATAGACCCCTGCAGTTTGAAACCGGCCGGCTGGCGAAACAGGCCGACGGCTCGGTCCTCGTCCGCCAAGGCGACTCGGTCGTGCTCGTCACCGCGTGCAAGGCCGCCGCGCCGCGCGAGGGAATCGACTTCCTTCCGCTCACCGTCGACTATCGCGAGTACACGTACGCGTCCGGTCGCATTCCAGGCGGCTTCTTCAAGCGGGAAGGCAAGCCGGCCGAAAAGGAAGTGCTGACGAGCCGCGTCATCGATCGGCCGATCCGACCGCTGTTCCCCTCGGGATGGCGCCACGAGACGCAGATCATCGCGCTCGTCCTCTCGGCGGACTCGGAAAATGACACCGACGTCCTCGCGATCACGGGCGCGTCCGCGGCGCTCGCGCTCTCCGACATCCCGTTCGAGAAGACGATCGGCGGCGTTCGCGTCGGACTCCTCGACGGGCAGTACGTCATCAATCCGACCTTCGAGCAGCGCAAGCAGAGCAGGCTCGACCTCGTCGTCGCCGGCTCCAAGGACGGCATCGTGATGGTGGAAGCCGGCGCGAAGGAAGTGACCGAGACGCAGGTCATCGAGGCGCTGGAGGCGGCTCACGCCGCGATCAAGAAGATTGTGGCGACGATCGACGATCTCGCGAAAGAAGCCGGAAAGCCGAAGGTCCTGTTCGTGAACAAGGAGATCGGCCACGACTTCTACCGCGAGGTGGAAGAAAAGGTGATGGTGCCGCTCACCGAAGCCATGCGCATTCGCGGCAAGCTCGAAAACTACGATCGCGTCGATCAGGTGCTCGACGAGCTCGTCGCGTCGCTGCCCGAAGGCGAAGTCGAGCGGAAGCTCGAGGCCAAGCAAATTTTCAAGGACCTCAAGGAGAAAGTGCTCCGCGAGGAAGTGCTGACGCACGGCCTGCGTCTCGACGGCCGCAAGTTCGACGAAGTGCGGCCGATCTGGATCGAGACGAGCGTGCTGCCGCGCACGCACGGCTCGGCCGTGTTCACGCGCGGTGAAACGCAGGCGCTGGTCACGTGCACGCTCGGCACCGCGGAGGATGCGCAGAAGATCGAGAGCTTCGAAGGCGAGCAGTGGAAAAGCTTCATGCTCCACTACAACTTCCCGCCCTTCTCGGTCGGCGAGGTCGCGTTCCTGCGCGGGCCCGGACGCCGCGAGGTGGGCCACGGCGCGCTCGCCGAGCGCGCGCTCGGGTCGATGATCCCCGGCGAGGAACAGTTTCCGTACACCGTCCGCGTCGTGTCCGACATCCTCGAGTCGAACGGGTCGTCGTCGATGGCGTCGGTGTGCGGCGGATCGCTCGCGATGATGGACGCGGGCGTGCCGTTGAAGGCGCCGGTGGCCGGCATCGCGATGGGACTCGTCATGGACGAGAAGAGCGGCAAGTACGCCGTCCTCTCGGACATCGCGGGCGCCGAGGATCACTACGGCGACATGGACTTCAAGGTTGCCGGCACCGCTGAAGGGATTACCGCCCTGCAGATGGACATCAAGGTGACCGGCATCACCACCGAGATCATGCGCGCGGCGCTCGATCAGGCGCGACGCGGCCGCATGCACATTCTCGACAAGATGCGGGAGGCGCTGCCCTCACACCGCCAGAGCATCTCGGCATTCGCGCCGCGCATCGTCACGATCAAGATCCCCGTCGACAAAATCCGCGACGTCATCGGCCCCGGCGGCAAGATGATCCGAAGCATCATCGAGCGGACCGGCGTGAAGATCGACGTCGAGGACGATGGCCGCGTGAACGTGGCGTCGGCGGACGGGGAGTCGGCGCAGAAAGCGATCTCGATCATTCAGGAGCTGACTGCCACGCCGGAGCTGAACAAGACGTATCTCGGCAAGGTTCAGCGGATCACCGATTTCGGCGCGTTCGTGGAGATCATGCCGGGCACCGACGGCCTGCTGCACGTCTCGGAAATCGCGAATCATCGCGTGAAGGACGTGCGCGACGAGCTGAAGGAAGGCGAGCAGCTGCTGGTGAAGGTGATCAACATCGACCCGACCGGCAAGATCCGTTTGAGCCGCAAGGCGCTGCTCACCGAAGACGCCAACAAGCCGCAGGAGACCGCGCCGAAGCGATAGCCGGCCGCCGCGGTGAATTACAAATTCGTCTGGGATCCGCTGGAGGGACTTGAGGAACCTAAAGTCTGCCAGCGGACGACTATTGCACTAATTTAGTACCTCACTGCGTCTCATCTCGGCACACGGTACCTCACCTTTCGCACCCTGCACCCGGCACCGACAGCACCCTGCAGCGTCAGAATCAGCACCCTGCAGCGAAGCATCCAGCACCCTACAGCGAAGCGTCCAGCACCCTACATCGTAAGAAATCAAGCACCCTACAGCGTCAGAATCAAGCACCCTACACCGTAAGACGCGAAGCACCCCACGCGTCAGGCGCCAAGCACCCGAGAGCGTCAGACGCCCTGCACCGATGTCGTGTATGGCCCAGCTGTTGCTACGCTCGGCCATATGACCATAGATCTCCCCGTCCTCAAGAGCGGGAACTCGGAGCCACTCAAACTTGGTGTCCACGCGGGAGCCCTCGGATTGGCAGCTCTGTGCGGGCTGTACAACGCGGCGGCCTGGTGGAGCCGACGCGAAGCGCACCTCGCGATCAATACGGTGCTGTACACGGCGTTGACGATTTGGGAACACCAGCACGTTGTCCATCATCTGGAGGCGCTGCGCCGCCGCGCGGAAGAAGATGCGGCGCTGGCCCGGATGAAGGCGGACGCCGCGCAGGCGCCGCAGGCAACGCAGGAGGACGAGGGAGGCACCAGCACGATCGTGCCAGTGCCGCAGCCGTCGGTCGCGGCCTAGAGGAATTTAGAATTCAGAATTCGGAATTTGGAATGCGTATGCATTCGGAATTCTGTGTTCTCGATTCAGAATTCCTCGCCGCGGCGATGCGCTCGCGGATCGGCGGATGGCTGTAGAACAGCCACTGGACGATCTTCGACGGGTTCTCTTCGGCGAGGTTCTGGGCGCCGAGCCGGCGCATGGCTGACGCGAACGCCCCGGGGTTCCTGGTCAGATCGAGAGCGAAGCGGTCCGCGCTTCGCTCGAACGCGCGCGACATCGCGTGCGCAACCGGCACCATCAGCAGCGACACGGCGCCTGCCGCAAGAAGCAGCAACGGCAGCCCCGCGACGTCAGCCACACCGCGCAATCCAATCACGACCGCAAATGCGCGCAGCAGCCGGGACGCGAGGTAGAACCCGGCGAGAATCAGCGCGCTCTCGAACGCAATCCCCTTCCAGATGTCGCCGTGAACGTGGTGCGCCAGCTCGTGCGCCAGGACGACCTCGATCTCGTCGTCCGAGTACTCGGCGAGCATCGTGTCCGACACGAGAATGCGACGGGTCCCGCCGATGCCGGCCAGCGCCGCGTTCGCCTTTTTCGTCTTCTCGCCCAGACCCCATTCGTACGCACCGAGCACGCGGGCGCCGGCGCGATCGGCGAGCGCAAGCAGGCGATTCCGGAGCGCCTCGCGGTCGAGCGGCTTGATCGAATAGAACAGCGGCAGCAGCAGCACCGGCGCAAGATTGCTGAGCGCAACCATCAGCAGCGCGAAAACGATCCCGGCGGCAAGCCACCAGCGCTCGGGCGACGCGCGGATCAGCCAGTAGACGAGGCTCGCCGCGCCGCCACCGAGGACGATGCCGACCGCAAACGACTTCAGCTGATCGGCGAGCCAGGCGCGAATGCTTTCATTGGACAGCTGATAGCGGCGTTCGAGCAGGAAGCCGCTGTAGAACGCCAGCGGCACGCCGCCGAGCTCGTTCAGCACGGCCAGCAGCGCGACGAACGCGAGGACCGACAGTCCCGGCTGCCACGACGGCGGGGCTCCGCTCGCGACGCGCTCGGCGACGTCGCGCAGCATGGCGCTTGCGCCCGTGAGGAGGAGGCCGCCGAGCAGCGCGATGGTCCACGCGAGCGACGCGACGCTCGCGCGGCGTTTCAGACGGTGATATCTGGTGGCCTTATCCTCGTTCACGCCAGGATTTCAGCTTGCGGAACTCGCGTGGTCCCGCCTGCGGGACCGTGTCCGGATTCTCGGCCGTCGCGCGCGGCCGCACGCGGATGCCGCCGTTGGTCGTCTGCAGATCGATTGGCGTGCCGCCGCCGTTCATCTTTCCTTCGAACCGGCGGCGCGACTGCTCCGACGCGTCGACCTTCAGGTCGGGCGACACCGAGATGCCGCCGTTCGTGCACGAGACCGAGAGATCCGCTTTGGCCGAATCCGGCAGGCTGAGCGTGACGCCGCCGTTCGTCGTGTGCATCGAGATCTTCTCGCTGCCGACCGCCGCGAAGTCGACCGACACGCCGCCGTTGGTCGACCGTGCCTCGAGTCCGCCGGTGAGCCCGCGCGCGTTGACGCCGCCGTTCGTCGTGCGCGCGACGACGTTGCCGGCGAGCCCCGTCAGCGCGACGCCGCCGTTCGTCGTCCGCACGTTGACGACGGCATTTTTCGGCGCGCGCACGTGGTAGCGGACCTCGAACGACGCGCCGAACAAGACGCCGTTCATCTTCTCCGTCTCGATCGACACGCGCTCGGGCGACACGTCTTCCTTGATCGTAATCCGCGGAAGGAGCTGGCGCGCGCCCTCGTCGCTGGAGGCCCGGGCGATGCGTTCCGCCCTCACCTCGACGTCCGGCCCGTCGACGCCCTCCACCTCGACCCGGCCGTTCGTGTTGACGATGCGGACCTCGCCGCCGGGTGACAGCGAGTAATGATGGGTCCACTCGTCGGTCGCCCGCCCCTGCAGGCTGCCGAGCGAGATATCACAGCCGGCGAACGCAAAAGCGAAGGGAACGAGGAGCGCGGCCAGCCCGCGGCGTGCGCGTAGTGCCATGGAAAGGACTCCTTCCTGGTCAATTAATACGCCAGGAAGGAGGGGTCAGTTCAACTGGACCGAGATCAGCTTGGAGACGCCCGGCTCCTCCATGGTGACGCCGTAGAGCCGGTCGGCAATCTCCATGGTCTTGCGGTTGTGCGTGATGACGATGAACTGGGTGTGCTGCTGCATGCCGCGGAGCATCTCCACGAACCGCCCGATGTTCGCATCGTCGAGCGGCGCGTCGATCTCGTCGAGCAGGCAGAACGGGCTCGGCTTGTACTTGAACATGCCGAACATCAGCGCGATCGCGGTGAGCGCCTTCTCGCCACCCGACAGCAGCTGCACGCTCTGCAGGCGCTTGCCCGGCGGCTGCGCGATGATCTCGATGCCGCTCTCGAGCGGATCGTTCTCGTCGAGCAGCGTGAGGCCGGCGCGTCCGCCGCCGAAGAGCGTGCTGAAGGTTTCCTGGAAGTTGCGGTTGATCGCCGCAAACGCCTCGGTGAACCGCTGGCGCGTGGTTTCGTCGATGCGCTTGATCGCCTCGCTCGTCTGCGCGATCGAATCGACGAGATCCTTGCGCTGCGTCGTGAGGAACGTGTGGCGCGTCTCGAGCTCGTCGAACTGCTCGATGGCCATCATGTTCACCGGTCCGAGGCGCTCGATCTTCGCGCGCAGCGCCGCAATCGCCTCCTCGGCGCTCATCGTGCGCTGTTCGGCCTCCTCGACGCTCGCCCTGAGCGGGTCGAGGTCCGAACCGGCGTCTTCGTCGGCTTCGTCGGCGGCGATCGCTCTCGCGTCCGGCGTGGCGCTCCCCTCGCGCTCCATCTGCTCGACCTGGACGACCACTTCGTCGAGCGTGGCGTTCACTGCGTCCTCGCACGTGTGCGAGAGGTGCGACAGGTCTGCTTCGGCGGTCGCGCGCGCGACGTCGAGCTCCGACGCAACGGCACGGACGGCATCGAACCCGTCGCGCGCCTGCTTGATCGCCGCGTCGGCGGCGTCGTTCTTCACGCGAAGCGTCCCGACCGCTTCGTCGGCTTCGGCGACCGCGATGCGCAAGCCGTCGAGCGCGCGGACGTCGACGTCGAGCTGCGCTTCGCCCGCGGCAATCGCGTCGCGGAGCTCGGCGATGCGGCGGCGGCTCGACTCGAGCTCGCCCGCAAGCGCCGTGGCGCGCTGCTCGAGATCCGCAAACGACTCCTCGAGCCGCTGGACGTCCGATGCGAGCGCGGCCGCGCGTTCCACCAGCGCCGCGTGCGCCGCGCCCGCTTCGGCGGCGCGGCGATTCAGATCCTCTGCCGCTTCGCGCGCTTCGAACAATCGCCGCTGCGCGAGCGTGAGACGCTCGTCGGCCTCGCGCTGCGCGTGCTCGAGCTGCGAAATGGACTCGCGGCTCTGCTGCTGACGTCGATCGAGTGCGTCGCGCTCCTCTTCGGCCTGACGGCGCTCGCGCGTCAGCTGTTCTGCCTTCTGCGCGAGCCGCGTTTCTTCGTCGGCGGCGTGCTGCAGCTGCGCGTCGTGCCCGACGACCACTTTTTCCTGTTTGTGCAGCTCGGCGTTCAGCGCGCCGATAGCGCCCGTCGCCTGTGCGATCGTCGCTTCGAGCTCGGTGGTCTCCTGCGCGAGGCGCGCGAGCAGATCGCGGTCCGATCGAATCCGCTCGCGGAGCTCCTTGATTTCGCGCTTGGTCTCGAGGATGCCGCGCGCGCCTGCGTGGCCGCCGCCCGACACGAGATGCGGACCGCGGAACACGTCGCCGGTGAGCGTGACGATAGGAACCGGGGGAAGCGGGGGCGCCGGGACGAGCGCGCTCGCTTCGGCCGCACGCGCGTACGACTCGGCAATCCACGCGTGGCCAATCGCGCTGCGAATGGCATCGGCAAACCGCCCGTTGACGCGGACGACCGACGACAGCGGAACAAGTCCGTCCGCTGCGCCGCCCTCGAACGCCGGCTGCGCGTTCGATGCAAGCGACGTGATCAGGAATCCACAGCGTCCGGCGTCGGCCTCCCGCACGACCTCGAATCCGGCGGCCGCGTCCTCCGGACGCTCGACGACGACGTGCTGAAGGACGTCGCCGAGGCAGGCTTCGACCGCCCGCTCGTATCCGGCGTCGACCTCGAGGTAATCAGCGACCGCACCCTGCTGATTCACCTTGCCGTTGGCCTGCGCGAGCACCGTGCGCGCCGCGTCGCCGTACCCCGCGCGCGCCGCTTCGAGCTCCTCGAGCGACTTCAATCGCGCCTCGACGCCCGCGAGCTCCTGTTCGCGCGCGCGCACCGATCGCGCGCGCCACTCGTGCTCGATGCGCGCGCTCGCGAGCTCCGACTCGCGCGCGCGCCGCGCGATGTGCGTCGCCTCGATCGCCTCGTGCGCGCGGCGCAGCCCGTCCATCGCCGCCGCGCGATCGGACGCGACGCGCTCCGCCTCGATCCGGACGTCCGCCGCCTCGACGTCGAGCTTCGACAGCGTTTCCGCGACGCGATCGCGCGCGGCCGTCGCGTGCTCCACGGCGTGACGCAGCGCCGTGGCGGAGTTGATCGCCGAGAACACCTCGCTGCGCGCCGCTTCGACGTCCGCCTCGAGTCCCTCGATGTCGCGGTGCGTCGCTTCGTACGCCTCGGATTCGGTGGCCAGCGTTGCCGCCGCGAGATCGCGTTCGGCGATCGCCGCAGCTGCCGCATCGCGCCGCGCGGCGAGCGCGGCGAGCGCCGGCTCACGCCGCCCTTCGAGCGCCTCGAGCTCCGCGGATTCGAGCGCCGTGCGCGCATGGAGCGACTGCGCCTGCTCGCGATCGAACGCGACCTGCTGCTGCTGACGGTTGATGGCGAGCTCACGCACGTGCGCCGCTTCGCGCGTGCGCGTCGCGTGCGATTCCCCTTCGACGAGCTCGATCCGCACCCTGCCGAGATCCGATTCGAGCTCGGCCACGCGTCCGGCGGCGACCGCTTCACGCTCGCGCGCGTCCGCCAGCCTGGCTCGCGCCGACGCGATCGTTTCCGCCAGCTGCCGGTACTTGCGTGCGAAGAGCACTTTCTCCCAGCGGCGCAGCTCGTCGCGCAGCCGCTGATAGCGCCGCGCCTTCGCCGCCTGCCGCTTCAGCGTTCCGCGCTGCTTCTCGACCTCGAACACGATGTCGTCAATGCGCGTCAGGTTCTGCTGCGCGGCCTCGAGCTTCAACTCCGCCGCGCGCCGCCGCGCCTTGTATTTCGTGACGCCCGCGGCTTCCTCAATCAGCTGGCGGCGATCCGTCGGCCGCGAGCTGAGAATCATCCCGATCTTTCCCTGCTCGATGATCGCGTAGGCCTTCGCGCCAAGGCCCGTGTCCATCAACAGATCGTGGATGTCCTTCAGCCGGCACACGTGACCGTCGATGAGATATTCGCTCTCGCCGGATCGGTACAGACGGCGCGTGACTTCCACTTCGCGCGCGACCGACTGGATGATTTCCTCGGCCACGTCGGTCAGCTCGGACGAAACATCGTGTCCGTGGCCGTTCGATCCGTGATGGCCGTTCCCGTGGTGACCGTTGCCATTGCGGCCGTTGCCGTTGTGGCCGTTCCCGTTGTGTTCCGCGGTGATCGTCTTCAGGAAGCCGCTGAAACGCAGGCGCACTTCCGCGGTGGCGGTTGGTTTGCGCGCGTCGCTGCCGTTGAAGATGACGTCTTCCATCTTGTCGCCGCGCAGGCTCTTGGCGCTCTGCTCACCCATCACCCAGGTGATGGCGTCGGCGACGTTGCTCTTGCCGCAGCCGTTGGGGCCGACGATCGCGGTGACGCCGTGGTGGTCGAAGGCGAGCTCCGACCGATCGGAAAACGATTTGAACCCGTTGATTTCAAGGCGTTGCAAACGCATAGGCAGACCACCCCATTGCGGATTGAGGAGTGCGGATTGCGGATTTATTGGGGATTAATCGAGAATTAATCCGCAATCCGCAGTCCTCAATCCGCAATACGCCGATCAGTCGAAGGTTGGCTGGGGTGCAACCAGTAGTTACGGCCGAGCAAAACTCATCGTTTTCCGGTGGGAAAACGGCCCCTGAGTTTTGAAACGGCCGTCAGTCTACCAAGGGCTAGTTATAGTGGCAAGGGATAACTGCCGCCCAATACATAGCGGTCAGTTGCCCCATGCGTCAGTGCGCCTTGGTTCGATTCGTCTTGCTCAGCTCGGTCAGTCTCTGCGCTTCGCCGAACAGGGCCAGAGCCGCCTGAGCCTGCGGATCGACCATGACCAGATGGCGGCGCCCTTCGGCGATGCCGAACACCGCCTCGTCGATGCGGAACCGAATCATCGCCTTGATGAAATCGATCTCCTTCTTGAACGCCTCGTCGTCGATCTTGATCCGATCGGTCTTCAGCTGCTCGCGGAAGTCGGCGACCATCGCGTCGTCGACGACGAAGTTCGGCTTCACCGTCTGCCGCCCCGTCGACGTGCCCGGGATGCGGGTGTCGCCTTCAGCGGTGTATTTCTGCGCGTAGCGCTCGAATTCCTGGCGCGCATACAGCGTGCGGCCAAACCGGCTCGGGTTGAAGCCCTCGATCGGTCCCGGCATGCGCTTGTCGGGCTCGATGCCGCCGCCGCCGTAGACCGGGCGGCCGGCGTCGGTGTGCTTCAACTCGCTTTCCTTGTGTGGACGCGCCTCGCTCTGATCTTTCAGGCTGTAACTGAGGTACTCGTCGAAGCTCGAGTCCCACGGCCGCTGAATGAGGCGGCCGCTCGGCGTGTAATAGTGCGCAGTTGTGAGCGCGAGGCCGGCATTGCCGGTGATGCGATACACCGACTGCACGAGCGCCTTGCCGAACGTCGTCTCGCCGACCACGTAGGCGCGATCGTGATCCTGGAGCGCGCCGGTGACGATTTCCGATGCGCTCGCGCTGTTCCGGTTCGCGAGCAGGACGATCGGGATGTCGGTGAACTCGCCGTCCTCGGTCGAGCGGTATTCCTGATCCGAATTCGCGATGCGGCCGTGCGTGGAGACGATCATCTTGCCTTTCGGCAGGAACTCGTTCGCCACTTTGATGGCCTGATCGAGCGGGCCGCCCGGATTCTGCCGGATGTCGAACAGCAGACGCCGCATGCCCTTCGAGGCGAGCTCGTGGAGCGCGTGCTTCACGTCGTGATCGGTGTTCTCGCCGAAGTCCTGCATCCGGATGTAGCCGGTGGTCGAATCGATCATGAAGTACGCCGGCACCGTCGGGATGTAGACCTCGTCGCGCGTCAGCTCGATCGGAATCGTCTGGTCGTAGCCGCGCCGCCGGATTTCAATCTGCACCGTCGTGCCGCGCGGGCCGCGCAGCGCGCGCATCGCCTGGTCCGTCGTCCAGCCCTTCGCGCTCTCGTTGCCGACTTTCGAGATGATGTCGCCGCTGCGGATGCCCTTCTTGTATGCAGGCGATCCCTCGAAGACCACCACAGCCGTGATGTCGCCGTCGACCGCGACAATCGAGACGCCGATGCCGTAGTAGCGGCCTTCCTGCCGCTCGCGCATCTGCGC
>Ga0075434_100002560_pt1 | contig 16054 bp, 13 predicted proteins | sample RhiMethybrSRZTD3_FD_75298 | JGI IMG/M metagenome (GOLD analysis project Ga0075434, IMG submission 75298) | Populus rhizosphere microbial communities from Tennessee, USA - Rhizosphere MetaG P. TD hybrid SRZTD3 | ecosystem: Host-associated > Plants > Roots > Rhizosphere > Soil | place: USA... | reverse complement strand
GGGTCGGCCCCCACCTTGTTCGGATTCGCGTGATGGCGGTTGTGTTTGCTTTGCCACCAGCCATAGCTCATCCCGACCAGCAGGTTCGCGATAATCAGGCTGACCCAGTCGTTCCACCGTCCAGACTTGAATATCTGACGATGCGCGGCGTCATGGCCCAAGAACGCGATCTGGGTCATCAAAACCGCGAGGACGCCGGCGTTGGCGAGCTGCCACCAGCTGTCGCCGATCCAGATGAAACCGACGACCCAGGCGGCCAGGATGAGAACTGCACCGATCAGCTTGGCCCAGTAGTAGCCGTAGCGGCGGCGCATCAGTCCCATCTCATGGATGCGGCGGGTCAATGCGGTAAAAGAACTGCCCGCCTTGTCACGGCCTGCTCTGTCACGGATGGGTGACGCCGGCGCGTCGGATCGAGAAGGCCCGTCAGACGATCGCAGCGTCGCCGATGGGCGCGGATCCAGATGTTTCCCGGTGGTGGAGGTTAAAAGAGTGGGTCAACTCGACGGCGCGGGCGGAGGTGGGCGCGGTGACAGTTGTCCGCAGCGGGCGCCCCGGTAGGTGGGGCCGGGGCAGGGCTCCGATGGGCACAGAGCGGGCCGCTGAGGGACGGGCCCTGCCTAAGCTCGTCACTCCTCAGCGAAGGGTTCGATAGATACGAAGCTCAGCCGGTCGCCGGAGGTCTGGTAGCTGTGGACGACCCCACGGAATGCAAGCTCGCGTACTTCGTGGTCGTCAGCCATCCGGCCTGTGAGACGTTCGCTCACCTCATCGATGAGATCCTCCAACGACGCTTCGCGCAGCGTTTGTGATTTGCCTTGTTTTGGTGCCGGCTTCACTTTGGGTATGTCGTCGCCGAGCTGCCGGGCTCGGTGCCTCCGCCTCCGTTCGGCGGCAGTCATCGGGTGTGGGTTCTCCGGATTACGAGTCTCGCCCATGTTCGTAACGTAGCTCACACGCAGGCTCGTGGCAGTGTCACGAGTCGCCATCTTGTTTAACCTCGACTGGGGCTGACTGCACCCGCTCCAGTGAGCCCAGGGCCAGACCGATCACAGCGATCAGCGAGATGAACTGCACTGAGTCAATTCTGCCGGTCTTAGAACGAAATCGGGATCAGGAGCGCGCAGGCGATGGTGATCCAACCGTTGCCTCGGCGCAACCACAGAGCCACGTTGACAGCCTCGCGAGCGGCGCCTCGCTTGACCCCAGCTGCACCCAGCGTTAGCCGTCAAGGTTGACGAGCGCGCCGCCGGTGTGGACCTGCCGCTGCTGTGGTGGTGGCAGCGGTAGGCGAGCCGGCTGGGGTGACCCTGGTCTGCTCCATAATCACCGCGTGCCGGGGACGGCTCATCATGACACAATTCGTGGTACGGGTAGGGGAATCTTCGCGTCAGCGGCCTTTTGCCCTGATGAAAAATGAGCGCCTCCAGGATTCGAGGCAGTCGGAGTTTATCCGGCTAGACGCTGTGCCGGATGTCATCGCACAAGCACTTGACGACGCCTACGCTTTAGCAGTTCGTATGCGGGTTCGATAAGTGTGAATATCTGGGGCCGAGCGAAGGGGAGCCAGGCTACTGCGAATCGCGACGGCGCTCGATTTCACTAATCAGCGCATCCATCTGATGCGTTGCGTTGGCGATATGTGACGACGTTGGCAGTTCAAAGCCATGAACGAGCTGGTTCCTAATAAGCCTGAGTTGATCTAGCTCGTAGAGAAATTCAGAGTCAAGCGATAGCTCGCTCGCCAGGACGCGGGTCATTGCTGGGACGCCGAACGGTCGTTGCTTTAAGCCCTCAGGCATTTGTTCCCGCAGAAGGCGTTCCAGTTCAACCCAGCGCGTGAGAAAGCGTCCCATCTCGCGGTACGTGACTTCGTCGCGCGATATCTGCTTCGCTCTGGACAGATCCACCTGGGCTCGAACCGAGAGATACGTCTCGTAATGCGATACATCTTTTGCAATCAGCGCGTCGACGATCTGTTCGGATAGCGGTCGTCGTTCGAGGTCGCCGTGCAACAACGCCAGATACGGACGAAGATCATCTGGTGTGTCGAACCTGAGCCGGGTGAGCAGTTCGAAGAGAAGATCGACCCGACCGAGGCCTGACTCCGTGACGGGCTCTTCGTTGGCTGTTGGCACCTGGTTCAATAGATGGGCCGCGAGTTCATAGTGGTTGGCGAATTGGCGGCCACCATTGGCCACTCGGGTCTCGCCGGCCGCTTGGAGTTGTTCGAGAGCTATCTCTCCAGCAAGCACCAAGCCGTTCAATTGATCGAGCAGCGAATACTCCTCAGCCGATAATTCGCCGTCAGCAGGCTTGTAGACCAAGTCGTGCTCCACCTCGGACCACCCATGCATCAGCACGGATGCAACCTGAATCTCGATATTCGCACCCGCGTATCGTTGGTCGGGCTCGACAAGAGCCCGTGGCTGGAGCCGGACTCGATAGTGAAGAGCCGAGTAGCCGGAGAGCCGCCGGTCCATCCGGCTTCGTGATGCATCAGGAAAGACGCGCCTCGGCTCGTACTCGTAGAAGAGCCGGCTGATCAGGCCACCGACTTGCTCGCGCTCAGCGGGAAAGTACAGGGCTACTCGGACTCCCGCCAGATCCACGATGTCTGAATAGATGTCTTCTATCGACTCGTAGGCCCGCCTCTTAATTCGCTGCCGGCACTTCTCGGCGAGTCGCGTTACCGATTTTGCTCGACTTGTGACGATGGAGCGGATGCCTGCGGCCTCCAGGCCCGACTGAAGCATTTGGGCCGCCATGCGCGCGGCTTGCTCGTAATAGTCGTATTCCTTCACGTAGCGAGCGATGAACCCGTCGATCAGGTCCAAGTCGCGGGCTCCCTACGTCGCTCCAGCCACAAACGTTCCAAGGATTGCATGACCTGGCTGGCAGCGAACCGTGAGTCCAAAAGCAGCTAGGCGCGCCGGACATAAGGTCGGTGGCTCAGCCCACTAGCGTTGTCGGCGCATGACGTCCGCGCCACCAGAGACAGAAATCGGTCACGGCGACACAGGCCTCATCCCATGGTCCGCGTTCCGGACGTAACCGAGGCCGTACCTAAGCTGAGGGTGCACTACCGGACGGTGCCGATCTTCGCTTCCGTGGCCTCGAAGGCACCTTGCCCGATGCTCTCGCCCAGCATTCGCTTCCAAGGTGTGCAGCTCGCTGCCCGGTTCCTGGCACAATGTTTAGCAAATTCGGCACAACGCAAACCGGTTCGCACGTACTCGGCCAAACACTGGTGACTTCTTCGCACTGGCTCAGGAGGCCGTCGCCAAGCACACGCCGATGTGACCAACGAGCACATGATCGAAGCGCCGAGGCTCGATGTTCGATTACCAGCGGTGTAGCTACTTTTGCCCTGACCAGGCTAGATACAGTGGAGCGGGTGAGGAGAATCGAACTCGCATGACCAGCTTGGAAGTATTCCACGCCCGCGTGCGCCGTCGACAAACGCCGGTCGGGTTCACTGGCCGATGAAGGAGATGTAGTCGGCGAAGCTGTTTTCGGCACTATGACGCATCCATGGCCGCTCGGGCCGCTAAAAGCCATGGCGCCAAGCAGCCGAACGGAAAGATTGCAGCACACCGAGGGTGAGATGGTCGATGGCCTGCACCGCGGTATAGGGATCGTTGACCGCCGGCGAGAGGGCCGTGCAAGCGATGTCGATCTGTTGTCAGGTGCCGAATCCGATGTCTTGCTGATGGTGCGCTCGAAGCCAATCCGAAGGTCGGAGAGAGCGCCTGCTGCCTTCAAGGACCCCGCGCTCGCCTCGGGTCGGCCAGCGAGGAGGCCCATACCCAGCCAAGAACAGTTCCCGCACCATTCAACCCGGGTAGCACTGATCGAGACGAGCTGGAGCGCCACCACACCGAGGCCCAAGCCGACAGGGATGATCGCCACGACCGTGGTAATCATCGAGGTGGGCAGCGCGGGCAGCGTCGGCTGTGCCCTGGAAGGCAACCCGATCCAACCTCGACCCCGGGCGACGGCGATCTGGGACAGTCGGAAGCCGGCAACGATTGCCCCCGTGACGCAGCAGCGGGTATGACCCACAATCCCCGTTGGCGTACTCCTTCACGGCATGCCCGATCACCGAACGCCGCACCTCGCCGGCAAAACTGTTGGTACGCGCGTTGCTCCCGTGAGTCAGGCTATAGCCAGCAACGCTGATCAGCCTGAAGGACTTCAGTAGCCTTCCGCGTGCGTCGCGACAACCAATGAGCATCCTCTTCCACGACTGGAAGGAGGCGTGCTGCCGGGACATCAAAACGGCTGACTTGATCATGGGAAGCCCTGAATTGGTAGAGCGGGGGATATCAACGGCAGTTCGGTGTCCCAGACGTGAGCTGAATCTTGATCCAGGGGCGCCGTTTCGGCGCGCAAATACACGAAAGTTGGTTTGATCGCGCCACTCGGCCCGCGCCTCTCTCTTCAGTCGGGCTGGTTACGTGGTAATTGTGAGCTTGCGGAATGATCGGCAGGCTCGCCGAGAATGGCATTTCTTCGCCCCTAGCATGATTTCGCGCGGCTAGTACCTCGAGAAGATGGCTGATGACGGCCTGGTTCTTACCCGCTGCGGGTGAGGCTCTTCCGGCGGGCGCGTCGCTAGACTCTCGACGAGGCGTCGCCTCGCGAGGACCAAGACCGGCGGCAGGATCGCCCAGACGACCGCCATGATCGTCGCTAGGCGATTCTGAAACCAGAGGGAGCCATGAGCGAGGACGTCAGCGCACGAGAGAACTGCAGGAGGGGTCTTCAGCAGGATGCTGCTTATCGTCGCCGGCGCGCTCTGGATGCCGCGTGGCTTCGTCGGCAAGGGAACCTCGTGCGAAGAGAGCGCAAACCACTGGATTGCTGCGTACGCCAGTACTCGGGGATCGATACAGCTGCCCAGCGGCATTATCGGTGCTGCGGCAGGCTTCGGCGGCTTTTCGGGAGCGGCGTGAGCGCGACGGCTGCGGATCTTCATCGCCACGACCTCGGTATTAGCGAACTTCAGGTTCACCCCGTTCGAGCCCTAGTGGGCCTTAATGATCATCTTCATCGATCTGCGGGTAGTCCACTCAGCCGACTGCCCTACGTTGCTGTCAATGAGGGCAGGCGAGCCTATGCGTGTGTTGGTCGTGACCTTGGGGCAAACCAACGCTTATCGAAACGATCAGCGATGACTGGCCGCATCTTCGACGAGATCGAAAGGCGATTCTGATCATGTCTCGAAAGCCAGTACCTCCGCTACAGCCGGGTTGGGTCATCGCGAACGGTTCGCCGATGTTCCATCGTTTCTCCCTTGACGCCGGCGATGCTGCTGACGCCATGGTGCATGTTCATGGGTTTGGAATTTCGGGCACATACCTGGAGCCCACTGCGGCCCTTCTAGTCCCGCACTTCCGTACGTTCGTGCCCGATCTACCCGGGATGGGTCGTAGCATCAGGCCGGAGGGGGGACTCGACCTACCCGGGCTTGCGAAGGCGCTGATGGCGTATTGCGATGCCGTCGGGGTCGAGCGGCCGATACTGGTCGGAAACTCGCTCGGTTGCCCGATCATTGTCGAGGTCGCGACCACGTTTCCTGGCCGAATCCAGCGGGCGGTGCTGGTCTCTCCGGCTGGTGGCCCTAACAACCAACCACTAGGCAAGGCTGTTGGACAGATGGCGATGGACGGGTTGCGTGAGCCGCCATCGATGTTGCCGATCGCGACTCGCGACTACCTCCGGTTCGGGGCACTTCGAAGTCTGTCGTTGTTCAGGGCGATGACTCGCTATCCGACGCTGGAACGTCTTCCGCATCTTGTCGCTCCGACGCTGGTGATCGCCGGTTTGCGTGACCCACTTGTCCGCATCGCCAATGCCCCCCGTCTCGCCGCAATGCCTCACCTCGACATAGTTACCGTCCCAGGCGCGCACGCGCTCAACTACAGCGATCCGCAGCTGATCGCTGAACTCATCGAGGCTTATATCGCCGGTGAGCCGCTCAGGACGCAGACCGGGCGGAGATCTGTCGTCGGGCACATAAGGGTTGAGAGCAGCTGAGCAGCTGGGGCTCCCGCCGACCAGATCGTCCGCATCATCTGATTGAGGAGCTGGCACTTTGGCGGAGTCGGAAGGTGGTCCCCTGTGACCCTTCAGCAGACCCTGATCGACCTCGCCATTGTCAGCCTGCTCGCGGCGCTGGCCCCGATTGTGTCGGGCCTCCTCTCCCGGCGGGTGCCTCAAGTCGTGATTTTTATTTTGGGCGGGATCCTGATCGGGCCACAGGTCCTGGGGTGGGCCGATCCGGAGGGCCTCGAGCTGGTATCGAACTTGGGTCTCGGGTTCCTCTTCCTGCTGGCGGGCTATGAACTCGAGCTCGGGCTGTTCCGCGAGCGGGCTGGACGGTTGGCAATCAAGTCCTGGCTGGTGACGGTGCTGGTCGCGATCGCTGTGACCGGCGCCTTGGCATCGGTGGGCTTCGTCCGTGCGTTCGTGCCGATCGCGATCGGCCTGACGACGACCGCGCTGGGCACCTTATTGCCCATCCTGCGGGACAACCAGATGCTGGAGGGTCGGTTCGGTGGCTTGATCATGGCGGCTGGTGCGGTTGGGGAGTTCCTGCCCATCGTGGCCATCGCGATCTTTCTCAGCGCCAGCGGCGCGTTTCTCGGCTTGGTGTCTCTTGTCGTCATCGCTGGGCTCGCGCTGTTGTTGACGTTCGTTCCGCGTCTCGTCCGCTATCAGAAGGTCCGGAGGATCGTCGCCGAGGGTGAGCACGCGACGTCGCAGACTACCCTTCGGTGGACGATTTTCCTGCTTTTCGTTCTCCTGGTCATTGCCGCGTATTTCGGGCTCGACGTCGTGCTCGGGGCTTTCCTCGCCGGTGTGGTTCTGCGCCGCTGGGCGCCGGGCGACATGCATGCCTTGGAGGGCAAACTTGACGCGGTGGGCTACGGCTTCTTTATCCCAGTCTTCTTCGTGACGTCGGGCATGAGCCTTGACCTCAAGTCGATCATCGAATCACCGCTGCGCCTGGTCGTCTTCTTCGTCTTGTTTCTTGTCGTCCGTGGCCTTCCCGCCCTGTTGTTCTATCGGCGCGACCTGCCCATGCGTGGCCGGGTCCAGATGATGCTGCTCACCGCGACCGCCCTGCCGTTACTGGTCGCGCTGGCCGAAATCGGCCTGGGAACGGGCGTGATGCTGCCCGAGAACGCCGCTGCACTCGTCGGCGCGGGTGTGCTTTCCGTCATTGTGTTCCCCGCGGTCGCCGTCGGCCTCGCCCGCTCTGGCGCGCGCCCACTCGCCCGAACCCCGGGCCGCGACGACAGCGAGTAGTCGCCGCACGCTGCCGGATACCCAGGAGCGATCCGTTCGAGCGGAGTCGATGCTGCCGGGTTCGCTGTATTCGCCATTCTCTGGGGCTTCAGCGTCGTCCACCGGAAGGTAACCGCGAGCATCTTGTAGAGAGGCGTGATCGGCAGGCGAAGTCGGAACTCGAAGATCTTGATCTTGTTTCGTGTGGTCCCCTCTTGCTGCTGAGTCTTCTCTTCTGGATTTTGGGGGCGCATCGGCGACCAGGAGGCCTCCCGCTAGGGAGTCAGCGCCGTTTGGCTAATTCGCGTCGTTTTTCTTGAGATCCTCGAGCAGCATCCACTCGTCGGCTTTTGTATGCATATCACCCCGGAGGATGAACGCACCCAGCACCGAGTTGACAGGCAGGAGCTGGCTGATCGGGTCCTCCTCCGACTGGAAGAATTCCAGGCTGGCGGTATCGGCGGCGTAGATCTCGGCCTTCGTGACGTGCCAAGGGGTGCCTACGAGCTGCAGCACTTCGGCGCCGGCAGCACCGTTGGGTCCTGGCCCGATACCTGGGAAGCGCCGCAGCGCCATCGTCGTAATGACATAGTCCTGCGGCTGGCCTGTTGGCGGAGGCAGTGGAAGCAGCAGGTTGTACGGAGGCGACAGCTCAATCGTGTTGTCCGCCGGGAGCGGCACCGAGAGCAACTGGCTGCCCTTGGCCACGCTGGACGAGGCGAGATCGGTGAAGTTGGGATCATCGGTCTTCTTCTGAATTGAACCCCGGGCCATGTGGCTCAGGAACAGATTTCCATAGTTGCGCATCGTGATTTGAGCCAACTTTTTCGGATAGCCGCCAATTTCGCGTCCGGCGAGCAGGGCCGCGTCGTTGTCGACGTATATCGCCGGGACGTATGCGTAGATCTGGCCTTTGTGCAAAACCGGGATGGAGACGATCACCTCCATATACGGCCCGAGATCGCACTCGCGGTACTTGGCGAATACCAGGTTCGCTGCGGCCTGCCCACCCAACGCCGGGATGTTGATGAGTTCCAGCTCTTTCGGAATCAGCGCGGCCGCCTTGTCCGGATCAGTGGCAAAGGCGACGCAGACGTAGTCCATGTTTCGGTAGGCGGCAGCCATCCCGGGGTATGTCGGTCCCCAACTGGGTATTGGCTTGGTCGTGTATTCCTCGGGCGAGAGGGTTCCCTTGAGGCCCGGCTCAATAGAAGTTGTAGTCATCCGCCTTTCCTTTCGTTGAATGGTGCCGCGCTGTGCAGCCGGATGATGTGCAATTGCAGAGCTAGTACTTCCAGCTGGACCGGTTTTCTAAAAGGTGACTCCTGACCGGTGGGCCCCGCTTCCGCATGCTGCTCTGATCTCGCTGTGGCTTGGACGCTACGCGGGGAGCGGGCGCCGAGTCTTCACCCGGAGCGGGTAACTAACGCCGCTTACCCGCGCTGGGTGATGCCTGGCGGCTTCGGCCGCTGAATCATTGAGGCATCATCCGTTTACGCCGGAAGCGAGGCTCGTGCTAGCGAAAGGGTATGAGATCCACGTACGCGGTCAGGTGCCGCTCGATGTACTCGAAGAGCTCGAACACCTGACCGTGGTAGACGAACCTGCCGTAACGGTGCTGACCGGAGTGCTACCTGACCAGTCGGCCCTCTTCGGCGTTCTCGCTCGGCTACAGGATCTCGGACTTGAACTGATCGAGTTGCGACGACTCGGAGACGTGTGAGCGGGCGGGCGTGACGGGGTTTCGTATAAGAATCGTCGTCAAGGGACGCGTGGGCCCGAACGTTCGGTCCGTGCTGGCAGGCCTCGACGCCGAGGTCATGCCGCGCCACAATATGGTCATTGTCGGGCCAGGTGGGCTTCAAGAGCTGATGATGGCGCTTGAGTCTCTCCACCGGCGAGGCGTCGAAGTGGACCGGATAAGCAATCTGGCGAGGTTCGTGCAGCATCCAACGCGCACCGAATCGCAGACCGGGGGCAACACGGTCGGGTAGCCGCCCACCGAGGGGCGCCTTCGTCAGACCCGCTGCATGTGCTCGGAGGATAGGGAGCGCGGATGTCGGTCCGGGCCGGTGCAACCTCTCGTACTGTGCGCGCGCGCCGGGCGGTGATCACGACGTGCCTGGCCAACGCAATCGAATGGTATGACTTCGCCATCTATGGCGCCCTTGCGTCGGTTCTGGCGACTGTCCTGCTGTCTCCCCATGCGCAGAGCGGAGCGCTGACGGTCATCTTTGCAGTGTTCAGCACGTCGTTTCTGGCTCGTCCGCTGGGTTCGCTTCTGATCGGGGTGCATGCGGACAGGTTCGGCCGACAGCGTGCCCTCGCCGCGATGATCCTGCTAATGGCCGCTGCCACGGCGGCGATTGGGCTGCTCCCTCCCTGGTCCGCTATCGGCGTGGCGGCGCCGACGTGCCTGATCATCCTCCGTATCGTCCAAGGGTTTTCGTCCGGCGGTGAGATAAGCACCTCGATCACCTTCCTCGTCGAGTCGGCAGGCCCGCATCGCTGGGGCTGGTATACCGGGTGGCACCTGGCATCGCTCGGGTTGGGGATCGCGGGCGGCCTGGCAGCGGCAGCAGCACTGTCGGGAGCCCTCGCAACAGACGACCTCCAGCGATGGGGGTGGCGGATACCGTTTCTGTTAGCGGTGCCGTTGGGCCTGATCGGCCTCGTGATCCGTCGGCGCCTGGACGAGACACCCGCATTCGTAGCGGCGGCCAACCTGCTGAGCCCCACCACGCTTCGGAAGGTGTGGCGCGGCTACGGTCCCGCAGTCCGGACCGGGTTCGTCCTCGCAGGGACCCTGGCTGGGACGTTCAACATCTGGTTCGTCTTCTTGCCTGCGCACCTTGTCGCTGAGCACGCACACGGATTATCGGTGGCTCTAGCCTGTGCGGTGACAGGTCTGGTTGCGGCCGGCGTGGCGGCGCCGCTGCTTGGACGGCTGTCGGACCTGATCGGACGACGCCCGGTCCTGCTCGCGGCCACATCGGTACTCTGCGTGCTGCCCATACCTGCGTACGCTTTGGCAACTGGAGGTTCCGCGCCTGCTCTGGCTGTGGCTGACGTCGCTATCGGTGTGACGCTGGGCGGTCTGGTCGTCACCGCATATGTTTCGGAACGGTTTCCTGTGCGCGTTCGAGCCAGTGGGGTCGGCATGACGCTCGGGCTCGGAACGGCGCTCGTCGGGGGGACGGCTCCCCTGATTGGCAGCGCCCTGGCTCAGGCTGGCCTTCGGCTCGTCATCCCGATCTACATCGTTGTCTTAGGCGCTGCCGGTTTGGCGGCCACGTTGCGGGCGCCAGCCGCTGTACCCCTGGAAGTGCTTCGACGAGAGGGAGACCGGGGGCACCCGTAAGGCACACGCGCTGGCGCCGACGCCGGTCGGGTGAGCTGGCTCCCCAGGGGCGTGCTGAGGTGTCGTGGCATGGTGGGCAGCGGTCTGACGATGGGCCTACCCGGGGCGCGGCGCAGGGGCATTGGCGCTCGTCGCGAATAGGTTGAGTTCCCGGGCGCGATAGACGGCGCCTCTCCGGCTCGATACCTCGAGTTTCCGGTAGAGAGATTTCAGGTGCGCCTTGACCGTGTTGACGGAGACGTACATCTTCTCCGCGATCTCAGCGTTACTGGACATCGCCGGTAGGTGCTCGAGCACCATCAGCTCCCGGTCGGTGAGTGGTTCTGCCAACACCGCATCTGTCCGATCGGCTTCCTGCAACAGATCCGCGAGGATCTCATTGGCAAATTTGCTCCGGGCCGGGTCCAAAGAGACGGCGCGGCTCAGCAGCCGGGACATCTGCTCGCGGTCGAACAGCGTGAACGGGCGGCGGAAGCCCTCTGGCTCAGCCAGCGTGATGGCCCTCTGGACAGCTGCTCTGGCCTGATGGTCGTCTCGCCTGAGGTCGGCGATAACCGCGGTGACAAGCCATCCTTCCACCTGGGCACCACTATCGATCACGCCGTCACGCAATGGAGCGACCACGTCCTCGGCGAGCTCCGGATTGCCATGGACGATGAGTGCCCGCCCCAGGCATGCCCGCTCTTGGTCTCCGATGGCCGTCTCTTCGTCGCGTAGAACAAATTGACGCACGGCGCTCGAGGCGTCACCCTCGGCCAGAGCTAGCTCAGCCTCTGCGACGCCCAGCCACCTACCCAGCAGATCCGGCGGCCGCCAGGCAGCAACAGAGTGTTTCAGGTCGTCCAGCGCATGACGGGCTGGTGCCAGCCGCTGTCGCATCGTGAGCACCCGGATCCGAGTCGCCAAGAGAGCGGTGAGCGGTAGCCGATCGGCGCGAGTGGGCTGCGCGGCGAGCCCGAGCTGCAGCATCCGCTCAGCCTCCAGCGCGTTACCGCGATGCATGTTAACCAAGGCGAGCGTCAGATACGCGGTGGATACCTGCTCGAGGGTGTTCCAGCCGCGCGTATGGGCCAGGCTGACGGCAGCCGCGCCGTGGTCTTGGGCCTCACGCAATCTGCCGGCGCTTGCGGCACGCAGGCCGATATGACCCAGCACGTTGATCCGCGTCAGCTCGACTCCCGTTGCATCGACCGCAGCCAAGGCTTGGCTCAGCGAGGCCCCAGCCTCCCGTTCATCACCCGCCCACAGCAGACCCATGCCGTGGTTGCTCAACGCCATCCCGGTGTACTCCTCCACCGCGGGCAGTGTGACCGCGTCACCTCTCAGAAGCTTTAATGCCTTCGCCGCCTGGTTGATCAACGTTGTGGCGTCGCCGGAAACTCGGCCTACGAGCGTGCTCGCCAGGTGCAGTACCACCTGCGCACCAGGACGGATATCCGCCTCTAGCTGTGGCAACGTATCCCAGGCGCGCGAAACGTGGACCCCGAAGGTGGCGAAGTCCGCCTTTGCCAGGCAGCGCGCCACTCGGCACAGATGCGCTTCAGCGGGGCCTTCACCCTCGGCAGGGGGGAGTTTGTCAAGCACGCGGCCGAGCGCCTCTCGCTCGACGGAGTAGATCCGCGGCACGACTCGGGTCACCAGCAGTTCGCATAGCAATTTCCAGTCCGATGCAGACACGGCGTGGCGCATCGCCTCCACCATGTAGTCGTGAGCGGCAAACCACAAGGCGGCGCGACGGTGCAGCAACGGAACGATGTTCGGCTGCTCGGTCGAGAGTCGCTGCTGCAGCATGCTCCTGAGCATCGGGTGGTACCGGTACCAATGCCCTGCACCCCCGAGACGTACGACGAATGCGTTCGCGCGCGCGAGCCGCTCGAGATGTTGCTTGCCCCGGTGCTCGCTGCCACTCACCGCATCCGCGAGCTCGCCGGTAACGAGGTCCAGGACGGACGTGCGCAGGAGGAATTCTCGCAGCGGCCCAGGTTGGGCAAGGAACACCTGATCGGTGAGGTAGTCGGCGACGACGACGTCGTCATCTGTGAACTCCGCCAGCCGTGAGCCGGACGGGTCCACCTGCAATGTCAAGGCAGCGAGCCTGAGGCCCGCTGCCCAGCCTTCTGTATGTCCGAGGAGTTTCGCCAACCGCTTGGCATCGACGCTCACTCCATGCTGGCCCAGCATGGCCGCCGCCTCTTCTGGACTGAAGGCAAGATCCGCGGCCCGGATCTCCGCCAGGTCTCCGCTCAACCGAAGCCGATGCAACGACAACATCGGATCCATCCTGGTAATCAGCACCAGCCGGCGCTGCGGAAGCGGATAGCGCAGGAGCATGGCCACGCCTGACAACACGTCGGCGTCGTCGATTTCGTGGAAGTCGTCCAGTACGAGCACGAAGGGTGCAGGCAGCTGGCTGATCCCGTACAGGATGCGACGGATCGTCTCTTCGTCGACGATCGGTCCGGGTACGAGTTCCGCTAGCTCATTGTGGGGCGGGACGGCTCCGCAGCGTCGCAGCGCCGTCAGTACGTACGACCAGAACAGGCGCGGCTCGCTGTCGGCCTCGTCGAGGGAGACCCAAGCCAGCGTGCCCACCGCTGGACCCGACATTGCCCAGGCGGCCGCAGCAAGAGTCTTGCCCCACCCGGCGCCAGCACTCACGACCGTAAGAGGGCGAGCTGCGCCCTCATCGAACAGGCCAGACACGCGCTGACGGACGAGGAAACCGCTCGGCGGTCGAGGCGGCGCGAGCTTCGCGTCCAGCAGATGTGTCTGGCTGTCAATCCCGGCAGTCAGCGTGTACTGCTGACGCTGCGCTCTCCGCCTGCCGGTGGCTGCACCACGGTGCGACTGTTCAGAGTTCACCGTCGACCCCTGCGGTGGCTCGATTCATTGGTCTTAAGATACCGCTGCGCTGTCGGAGCCAATGCATAACATCAGCTCACCGCGGACCCGACGGAGGAGGCACCGATGCCCAGGATTGACGTACGGGCGCAGGCGAATGCGAGTCCCCAACAGGTCTGGACTGTCTTGGCGGACACTGCATCCTGGGCGGAGTGGGCGCCGTTCGACGAGGTCGCAGTGGAAGAGGGCCACGAAGTCGGAGAGATCCGCCGCCTTCGGTCAGGGCGTATCACGACCCGCGAGCGCATCGTGGGCTTCGAACCCCCGCGCCGCTACGTCTACGAGATTGTCTCTGGGCTCCCGATCCGGGATTACGTCGCCGAGGTCCTGGTCTCACCACTTGCCGGGGACGGCACGGAGGTCCGTTGGCAGGCACGGTTCCGGCCCAAGATCCCTGGCACGGGTTGGGTGCTGAAGCGTCTGCTCCAAGGGGCGGTAAGAAAGGGGTCCGACGCCCTGGTCCGACGCGCGGATGGATTGAGGTGAGCCCCGGACCCGGCAGCTGAGCTTGCCGACTCGAGCTGATTGGCTTCCTCATCGGCGTCACGGCCAGTCCCGACGGAGTCCGAGCCCTACGGACTCACTGACCAGCCGGTCCCGCCGCTCTGGCCGCAAATTTACCCGTCGAGGGTGAGGCGCCGCCCCCGGAATCACGCGGACACTAGCCGAAAGCGCTCTGAAACAAGCAGCGAGAGGCGTTGTTTGCCGTCAGGGCAGTGCGAAGGGTGTCCAGATGGGCGAGCACGTGCAGCGAGAGGTACTCCCGATCCCGGATCGGGACAAGGTGAATCTCACGACATACGACGCGAAGGATCCCGACACGTCGTTCCCTCCGATTAAGCCGCTGCGGCCGCCGGAGGGTGCACCGAACGTGCTGGTGGTGCTGCTTGACGACGTCGGGTTCGGTGCATCGCATACGTTCGGCGGTCCGGCGAATACCCCGGCCTTGGACAGGTTGGCCGAGAATGGGCTGAGGTACACCAGGTTCCACACGACGTCGCTGTGCGCGCCGACCAGGGCGGCGCTGCTGTCCGGGCGCAACCACCACACGGTCGGGATGGGCGTGATCGGTGAGCTGGCAACGTCGGCACCCGGGTACAGCTCGGTGCGACCGAACACATGCGCCCCGCTGGCCGAGGTTCTGAAGCTGAACGGGTACTCAACGGCCCAGTTTGGCAAGTGCCATGAGGTTCCGGTGTGGGAGAGCAGCCCGCTCGGCCCGTTCGACTCCTGGCCTGCCGGCGGCGGGGGGTTTGAGTACTTCTACGGCTTCATCGGCGGTGAGACGAACCAGTACGCCCCCTCGCTCTACGAAGGGATGACCGCGGTGGAGCCGGAGAAGACTCCGGAGGAGGGCTACCACCTCACCGAAGACCTGGCCGACAGGGCCATCGGATGGATCCGCCAACAGAAGGCATTGATGCCGGACAAGCCATTCTTCGTGTACTTCGCACCCGGGGCGACGCATGCGCCGCACCACGTGCCGCCGGAATGGTCGGCGAAGTACAAGGGTCGGTTCGATCAGGGGTGGGACACGTTGCGTGAGGAAATCCTCATGCGGCAGAAACATCTCGGCGTAGTGCCGCCCGAAGCGGAGCTGACTGCGCGGCCTGGCGAAATCCCCGCCTGGGCCGACACACCTGAGGAATTGAAGCCGGTGTTGGCGCGGCAGATGGAGGTGTACGCCGGCTTCCTGGAGCACACCGACTACCACGTCGGCCGATTGCTCGATGCGGTGGCCGATCTTGACCTGTTAGACGACACACTGGTCTTCGCCATGGTCGGCGACAACGGAGCCTCCGCCGAAGGCACCATCAACGGCACGTTCAACGAACTCATCAGCATGAACGGCGCAGCTGCCCTGGAAACGCCAGAGTTCATGGCGTCTCGGATCGAGGAGTTCGGCACTCCCTCTGCGTACAACCACTTCGCGGTTGGATGGGCCCATGCGATGGACGCGCCGTACCAGTGGACCAAGCAGGTCGCCTCGCACTGGGGCGGGACCCGCAACGGCACGATCGTGCACTGGCCCAGCCGGATCTCGGCACGCGGGGAGACACGTCACCAGTTCCACCACGTCATCGACCTAGCGCCGACGGTGCTCGAGGTGGCCGGACTGCCTGAGCCGACCTTCGTGCACGGCGTGCAGCAACGACCGCTCGAAGGTGTGAGTATGACCTACAGCTTCGAGGACGCCGACGCCCCGGATCGGCACGAGACACAGTACTTCGAAATGTTCGGCAATCGCGGGATCTACCACCGAGGTTGGAGCGCGGTCACACGCCATAGCACCCCTTGGATGTTTGGCGCGTTGCTGCCGTCTTTCGAGGATGACGTCTGGGAGCTCTACGCACCCGACGACTGGACCCAAGCGAACGATGTGGCCGCCCAGCACCCCGACGTGCTTCATCGGCTACAGCAGCTGTTCGTCCTCGAGGCCAGCAAGTACAACGTGTTCCCGCTCGACGACCGCCGCATCGAGAGGTTCAACCCGGA